>Ga0316363_10000614_pt1 | contig 42970 bp, 34 predicted proteins | sample Sb_taG_3_FD_200459 | JGI IMG/M metagenome (GOLD analysis project Ga0316363, IMG submission 200459) | Peat soil microbial communities from Weissenstadt, Germany - Sb_50d_a_PC metaG (v2) (version 2) | ecosystem: Environmental > Terrestrial > Soil > Wetlands > Peat | place: Germany: Weissenstadt...
TGGACGAACTGGTCGGCGCACCCGAGGTCGGCGACCCCCGGGTCCGGTTCACCCCGCGACACCGCAACGGCCGCACCGTCGTCCCGCTCACCCGGCAGCCAGGCGGTCCGCATGCCTGGAAAGTGATCATCCCGCCCGGACACGGCGAGCCCGAGCTTCGCACCCATGAGGGTTACGAATGGCTCTACGTGCTGTCCGGGCAGATGCGGCTGATCCTGGCCGGCCACGACATCACGATGGGCCCCGGCGAAGCCGCCGAGTTCGACACCCGGCTTCCGCACTGGTTCGGACCTGCGGGCGACCAGCCCGTCGAGATCCTCAGCCTGTTCGGCCAGCAGGGCGAACGCATCCACGTCCGCGCCGCACCACGCGGCCAGAGCAACGCGTGATCAGCCAGGCAACCGCAGCCTCCACCGGCCCGGGGTGGGTGCGATATCGGCCCGGTGCGGGCACAGATTAGCCAGTAAGACGCGTCATTGTGGGCTGGTCGCCGCCGAGGTCGTTGAAGAAGGCTGCGATGTCGCGGCTGAGCAAGTCGGGTTCCTCGGCGGATGGGAAGTGGCCGCCGCTCGGCATGGGCGTCCACCGGCGGATGTTGTAGAGACGGTCGGCCCACTCGCGGGGAGGCGTGCCGTCATCGATGAACTGGTGAGCGAAGACAGCTACCGCGGTGGGTACCGTGACCGCGTCGGCGGGGCCCAGTTCGGCTGCCAGTCGCCGGTTGTCCACGTAGTCCCGCATGGAGGACGTGATCGTCTCAGTGGCCCAGTACAGGGTCACCACGGTGAGCAGGAAGTCGCGGGAGAAGGTGGCATCGATGTCCCCGCCGGAATCGGCCCAGCCTCGCCATTTCTCCAGCACCCAGGCAGCCAGGCCAGCTGGCGAGTCGTTGAGGCCGTAGCTGACCGTCTGAGGCCGCGTCGACTGGATCGCGCCGTAGCCGCGGTCGTCCTCACGCCATTGCTGGTACCGGGCCAGGTAGGCCTGCTCTGCCGCGGACAGCGGCCGCGACCCTGGCCCGGTATAGGGAGCGATATCCAGGCTGGATAGGTGAATGCCGAGCATGGGCGCCGGGTTATCCAGCGCCATGAACGTCGTGACGGCAGCCCCGAAGTCGCCGCCGTGCGCGCCGTACCGCTGATATCCCAGGCCGCGCATCAGGCGGTGCCACAGCCCCGCCGTATACCGGCATGTCACCCCCGTCCGGGCCGGCCTGTCAGAGAATCCGTAACCGGGCAGCGAGGGGATCACCACGTCAAAACCGGGCCCGTCAATGCCATGCGCGGCCGGGTCCGTCAGCCGCGGCACGAGCGGCAGGAACTCGGCGAAGCAACTCGGCCAGCCATTTGTCAAGATCAGCGGGATCCCGCGGCCGCTGCGGGACCGCTCGTGCACGAAATGCACCTGGAGACCATCGATCCCGGCCCGGAAGTGACGGAACCCGTTCAGCCAGCGTTCCTGCGCGCGCCAGTCGAAGCCGTCCGCCCAGTATCCCAGCAGGCCCCGCAGGTAATCCAGGTCTGTGCCCTGCTCCCACGGCGCACCCGGCGCCGCCGCCGGCCACCGCGTGTTCCAGATCCGCGCACGCAGGTCGGCGAGCACCTCCTCGCTCACGCTGACCTGGAACTGCTCCGCCTGGAAGGTAGCCACCCCGCTAGCTTCGCATTGTGCCGGCACTGCAGAGCACCCGCGGCTCTCACTACGGACTCGAAGACCTCTCCCCGCCGATCGCGATCTCGTCCCCGCTCATTCCCGCCAAAGGCAGTCAGATGCTTCTCGCGCTGAATGCTGTTCAATTTCCTGTACCGGCCGACTCGTAGCGCCTCCTGAAGCAGCAAGAAGGCGATGCGCATGCTAGTGCCGCGGCAGATTAGGTTTGCCCCGGCCTCTTCCGCGCCAGTTCGCTCACTGGCATCACCACCCGGCGGCGGGGCCGGCCGGACCGGGGTGCGCCACCCGTACCACCAGCACCTGCAGGCCTGCACGTCCCACCGCGTGCCGCCGCATCCCGCGCCGCCAGCCAGTGAATGTGACTGTGTACCCCGATAGACCGGGTACACAGTCACATTCACGTGTTCCGGTCGCGGGCGCGGCCGGCGGCACCCGGCCCATCCGCCACCCGCGGGACACCCGTAACGGCCTGGCGCCAGGCACCAGGGCCAGGCACGGTCCATCAGCCGGATTGACGCGCCGCCGGGCCGGATGCAGCCGGCTTACCGGGGCAACGATCCGGTCCTGCCCCGGCGGCCAGGCCCGCCTCGGCCTGCCAGCGGGACCATCGTGACCGAACAGGTCAACGAGGCGAACGTGACCGGACGCGGCACTGGATAGTGGCTAGAAGGACGAAATCTCAACCCGGCGCGGCAACAGTCTCGCAGATGAGATTGACGTATTGGCCAGCGACGGATAAGCATCCCGCATGAGCGCGCTCCGCAGATCGCGGAACATGCGTGCTTACCCTGCGGGGCCGCCGTGCACCGTGCCGCATTCCCTGCCAGGTTCCGGGGCGCCCGGCCCGGTCGCGCGACTCCGCACCCCTTCTCTCGCGCTCGCGCTGACAGGCGTGGGACAGCGCGGATCGCTTATCTGCATCAGGTGTGCCATTCTGTCCCGCTGATGCTCGCAAGTGCTCACAGTTCCCTGATCGTGGCGTGCGGACGGCAGTTGTCCCCGCGTGGCGCTTTGGAAAAGCCAACCCGATGCGCTGGAATCGCGTCTTATGGGTTGATTTCTCTCGGCCGGGGGTGTGGCGACCGTGACCAGATGCGGAGATGATCGCTGGCCCGCGCGGCCGTGGCACACGGCGCCGAGGCAGTAGGCGGTGAGATGCAGATTACGTGTCTGGGCCATGCAGGCCTGCATATCCAGACTTCCGGCGGGACGATCTTGTGTGACCCGTGGAAGAACCCGGCGTACTTCGGCTCGTGGTTCGCCTTCCCCGACAACAGCGGCCTGGATTGGGACCGGTACGGCCAGGTCGACTTCCTGTACGTGTCGCACCTGCATCGGGACCACTTTGATCCGGCTTTGCTCAGCGAGCATGTATCCCGGCAGGCAACCGTGCTGCTGCCCGATTTCCCGGTGGATGATCTGCGTGATGAGCTGGAAGGGCTGGGGTTTACCCGATTCATCGTGATGCCGAGCGGCGAGGTGATCCAGCACGGCGGGCTGCGGCTGATGGCGCAGGCGCTGGTGTCCCCGGCCGACGGGCCGCTGGGGGATTCGGCGCTGGCGGTCGATGACGGGACCGCCGCCATCTTGAACCAGAACGACGCCCGGCCGGCCGACCTGGACGTGCTGCGGTCATTCGGGCCCTACGATGTGCACCTGCTGCAGTACTCCGGGGCTATCTGGTGGCCGTGGACCTATGAGCTGTCCGCGGCCGCCCAGCGCAGCTTCGGCGCGGCGAAACGAGCAAACGGCCTGGACCGTGCGCTGCGCTACGTCACGGCCGTCGGAGCCCGGCATGTGGTGCCCTTCGCAGGGCCGCCGTGTTTCCTGGATGAGGACCTGTTCGCCCTCAATGACCTGACCGGGGACCCCGCGAACACCTTCCCCGACCAGATGGTCTTCCTGGACTACCTCCGCGAGCACGGCGTCGAGGGAGGCCAGTTGCTGACCCCCGGCGCGGTGCTGACGGTGGATCACGACCACGGCCAGGTCCGCTGGCCCGCTGGCGAACAGCAGGCGATGGAGCCATTCACCGACAAGGCGCGCTATCTTCGCTGCTACGCAGCCCGGGCGCAGGATCGCATCGCGACTGCCAGGAGCGGCTGGCCCGCCCGGCGTACCGATGTGGCCGCCGAGCTGAAGGCCTGGTTCGAACCGCTGCTGGAACTGGCCGGTCACATCCGCGCGGGCGTCGGCGGCCCGGTGCTGCTGCGGGTCGGCGACGACTCGCCGGTCGTCATCGACTTCCCGGCCGGCCAGGTTCGCCGCTACGCCGGGGAGTCATGCCGCTACCAGTTCGCCGTCGCCCGCCCGCTGATCGAGTCCCTGATCGCCGACCATCAGACCGACTGGGTCAACAGCCTGTTCCTGAGCATGCGCTTCCGCGCCCGCAGGATCGGCCCGTACAACGAGTACCTGTACACCTTCTTCAAGTGCCTGGCGGCCGACCGGCTGATGTACGCCGAAGGCTGGTACGCCGAGCAGAACCACGACGAAGAAGACATCCAGCTCGGAGACTGGATGATCCAGCGCCGCTGCCCCCACTTGAGGGGAGATCTCAGCCGGTTCGGCCAGACCGACGGCACCACGCTTACCTGCACCATGCACGGCTGGCAGTTCGACCTGCCGACCGGACGCTGCCTGGCCACCGACGCCAGCACGCACCACCTCCGCAGCCGGCCTGCACGCGCAGAAACACGGTGAGCCCGGCTGGAGCAGGTCACCTGCGCCCGGCCACTCCATCGCCGTGTCGTCTCTCATCAGTCCGGGCAGGACCTAGGTGCGCGGCTGGCCCGGCCCGGTCGTCTAACCGATTCCGGCGAGCGACCGCGCCTCGCTGCGGTCGCGGCAGGCGTACAGCCCGACAATCAGTCCATCCCGGAGCGTGACAACGTCATATGTCCGGTCGTCGCCCCGCCGTTGCCGGTACTCATCGACCCCTGGCGTTCGCATCACCACTATTACCTGATCACCGGAGGCGATGACCTCCTCAAGCTCGGCCCGCAGTCCTAGATCCGCCTGCCGGCGCACTGCTTTCTCCAGTTCCCCGCGGCCATGGCAAATCTGCGGCTGCGGATTCCCCGGGCCCGGATCGAGGTAGGTCCATTCCAGGCCCGGATCCACAAAGTCCATCATCGCCGCGACATCGCCTCTGTCGTAGGCCAGGAATGCCTCGCGGACGATCCACTCGTTCAGGTTGCACATCTGAAGTCCCCTCACGACGGTCATGTGCCAGCCCGCTGCCGCGGGGTAGGCGCCACCACTATCGCCCCCAAAATGACCAGAACAGCTAGGCGGCTGCGCTCGCCAAGCGCCATGGCCCGGCGCAGCGCAGCCGATCACTGAGGCAGGCGCCCTTCAGAATATCGCCCAGTCGGCCAGGCAAGCTAGGTTAGCTACCGGCCGGCGACTTTGCATGATCATGCACTTGTATGCATATAATTGCACTCGTGTCCAAGGTACTCACCTCCCTCCCCGTCGGTGAACGTGTCGGTATCGCCTTTTCCGGCGGCCTCGATACCTCGGTAGCGGTTGCGTGGATGCGCGAGAAGGGCGCAGTGCCGTGCACCTACACCGCCGACATCGGCCAGTACGACGAGCCTGACATCGCCTCGGTGCCCGGGCGCGCCGCAGCGTACGGCGCGGAGGCCGCCCGGCTGGTCGACTGCCGGGCGGCCCTGGTGGAGGAGGGGCTGGCCGCCCTGGCCTGCGGGGCGTTCCATATCCGGTCCGGTGGCCGCGCGTACTTCAACACCACCCCGCTTGGGCGGGCCGTCACGGGCACCCTGCTGGTGCGCGCGATGCTCGAGGACGATGTGCGGATCTGGGGGGACGGCTCCACCTACAAGGGCAACGACATCGAGCGGTTCTACCGGTACGGCCTGCTGGCCAACCCCTCCTTGCGGATCTACAAGCCGTGGCTGGACGCCTGCTTCGTCAGCGAGCTCGGCGGCCGCAAGGAGATGTCCGAGTGGCTGGCCGCCCGCGGCCTGCCCTACCGGGACAGCACGGAGAAGGCCTACTCCACCGACGCCAACATCTGGGGCGCGACCCACGAGGCCAAGGTGCTCGAGCACCTCGACGCCGGCATCGAGATCGTCGACCCGATCATGGGCGTGCCGTTCTGGGACACCGCCCTGGAGATACCCCCCGAGGACGTCACCATCGGCTTCGCGCAGGGACGGCCGGTGACCATCAACGGCAAGGAGTTCACCTCCGCCGTCGACCTGGTGCTGGAGGCCAACGCCATCGGCGGCCGGCACGGCCTGGGCATGTCCGACCAGATCGAGAACCGGGTCATCGAAGCCAAGAGCCGGGGCATCTATGAGGCCCCGGGCATGGCCCTGCTGCACGCGGCGTACGAACGGTTGCTCAACGCGATCCACAACGAGGACACCGTGGCCAGCTACCACAACGAGGGGCGGCGGCTCGGCCGGCTGCTCTACGAGGGCCGCTGGCTGGACCCGCAGGCGCTGATGCTGCGCGAGTCGCTCCAGCGCTGGGTCGGGACAGCGGTCAGCGGCGAGGTGACCCTGCGGCTGCGCCGCGGCGAGGACTACTCCATCCTGGACACCACCGGGCCGGCCTTCAGCTACCACCCGGACAAGCTGTCCATGGAACGGACCGAGGACTCGGCGTTCGGCCCGGCCGACCGCATCGGCCAGCTGACCATGCGCAACCTCGACATCGCCGACTCTCGCGCCAAGCTCGAGCAGTACGCCGGGCTCGGCATCCTCGGCAGCCCTCACCCGGCGCTAGCCGGCACCGCCCAGGCGGCCCCGGCCGCGTTGATCGGCGCGCTGCCCGAGGGCGGGGCCGAGGCGATCGCCTCCCGCGGCGAGATCCCCGGCGACGAGCTGCTCGATCACGCCGCGATGGAATCCGGCACCGACTGACGCTGAGGCCTTCATTCCCGTATGCGCAGGCGCCATATGTGTTCAGGCCTCGGTCGAAGTCGAAGTCCCCGTGACGGGGGACGTTCGACGCCGAAGACCCTGGAGCGAACGGCCTGATGGTGCCACCCTGGTGAAAGTTGACAGACAGGCGAGGCGGGAGAAGGCGTTGGCGGAGCACGATGTGAAGATCCGACTCGAGGATCGCTACACCGCGGAGTCCGGTCGCGTGCAGATGACCGGGGTGCAGGCCCTGGCGCGGCTGCCGATGAACGTCCTGCGCTCGGACCGCACGCGGGGCCTGAAGACGGCGGTCTTCATTTCCGGCTACGAGGGATCACCGCTCGGCGGCTATGATCTCGAGCTGGCCCGTCACGCCAAGCTGCTCGCCACCTACGACCTTGTCTTCCAGCCGGCGGTCAACGAGGAACTCGCCGCGACCGCGGTCCAGGGCACGCAACTGGCGGCCGGCCTGGCTGACGCCCGGGTGGAGGGCGTCACCGGGTTCTGGTATGGCAAATCACCTGGGCTGGATCGCGCGACCGATGCGCTCAGGCACGCCAACCTCATGGGGACGCACCCCAAGGGGGGCGCGGTCGCGTTCGTCGGGGACGATCCCGGAGCGAAATCGTCGACGGTGCCCGGCGCATCGGAGTTCCTGCTCGCCGACCTCGGGATGCCCGTGCTGTACCCCGCTGATCCCCAGGACGTGCTCGACCTGGGGTTCCATGCCGTGATGATGTCGCGCCGGTCCGGCCTCTGGGTCGCACTGAAGATCGCCACGGCCGTCGCTGACGGCTCAGGGACCGTGGAGATCGGCCCCGTCGATCCGCAGCGGCCCCTCGTGATGGTGGCGGGCGAGGAGTGGGAGCACCGCCCGACGGCCCGGATGCTCCAGCCGGCCCTGTCCGAGATGGAGCGGAGCCGGGAAGGTGTCCGGCTAGCCACGGCGCGCGCCTACGCGCTGGCCAACCGGCTCAACCGCATCCAGACCTTCGGCGGCACGGCCCGCATCGGCATCGTCGCGGCCGGGAGGACGTACCTCGACATGCGCCAGGCCTTGCGCATCCTCGGCCTCGATGAGGCCGAACTGCGCGCCCGCGGGATCCGGCTCCTGCGGCTCGCGATGATCCACCCGCTGATCGCCTCGGAGATCGAGGAGTTCGCGGACGGCCTGGCCGAGATCATCGTCGTGGAGGAGAAGCGGCCCTTCATCGAGTCCGCCCTCAAGGCGATCCTGTACGGGGCGGAGAACCCTCCCGCGATCTCGGGCAAGACCGATCCGGAGGGAACGACGCTGTTCCCGGTCGACGGGGAGCTGGATGCCGACCTGATCGCGGCCGGACTGGCCGCCAGACTCTGCACGTTCAGCGAGTTCACCACGGTCACGGCCTGGCAGCGCAGGCAGGCTCGGCATCGGCCGGCCGCGCCGCTGCCCCTGGTCGCGCGCACGCCGTACTTCTGTTCGGGGTGCCCTCACAACAGCTCGACGAAAGTTCCCGAGGGCTCGCTGGTGGGCGGCGGGATCGGCTGCCACGCCCTGGTCCTGCTGATGGAGCCCGGCGCGGTCGGCGACGTCGTCGGGCTGAGCCAGATGGGCGGCGAGGGAGCCCAGTGGATCGGCATGGCCCCCTTCATGCGCACCCGGCGGCACCTGCTGCAGAACATCGGCGACGGCACCTTCCATCATTCCGGCAGCCTCGCGGTCCGCGCGGCGGTCGCCAGCGGCGTCAACGTCACCTACAAGCTGTTGTACAACTCGGCGGTGGCCATGACCGGCGGCCAGCAGGCGGTGGGGGCGATGCCGATCCCCGCCCTGACCAAGATGCTGACCGCCGAAGGGGTCCGGCGCATCGTCATCACCACCGCCGAGCCCCGGCGCTACCGGCGCGCTGACCTCGCGCCGCGGGTCGAGGTCTGGCATCGCGACCGGGTGGTGGAGGCCCAGGAAGTGCTCAGCCAGGTCGAGGGTGTCACCGTTCTCATTCACGACCAGGAGTGCGCGACCGAGCTACGCCGCAAGCGGAAGCGCCGGCTGGCCGCCGATCCAGCCGAACGGGTCATGATCAATCAGCGGGTCTGCGAGGGCTGCGGCGACTGCGGCGAGAAGTCAAACTGCCTGTCCGTTCAGCCCATCGACACCGAATTCGGCCGCAAGACGGCCATCGACCAGTCGTCCTGCAACAAGGATTATTCGTGCCTGAAAGGCGACTGCCCGTCGTTCCTGACCGTGATTCCGGGGGCCAGGCCACGAGCCGGCCGGGCGACGATGCCCGCCTTGGCGCCGGATGCCATCCCCGATCCACCGCTCAGGTTCGACCTCTCCGCAGCGCCGCACACCACCCGCATCACCGGCGTGGGCGGTACCGGCGTCGTGACCTTGTCGCAGGTCTTGAGCGTGGCGGGCCGGATCGCGGGCCGCGGTGTTCGTTCCCTCGATCAGACCGGACTCGCCCAGAAGGGGGGCGCGGTCATCTCCGACATCAAGATCAGCGTCGGCGAGATCGAGCAGAGCAACAAGGCCACGGCCGGGGAGTGTGACCTCTACCTCGGCTGTGATCTGCTGGTGGCCGCGGACGCCATGAACCTGGCCGTGGCTGACCCGGAGACCACGATCGCGGTGGTGTCGACCACGAAGGTGCCGACGGGCAAGATGGTGACGGACACTACGGTGCCGTTCCCTGATGTCGATGCGACCGCGGACCGGATCCGGCGCGCCACCCGGGGCGCGGATTCTGTCTTCATCGATGCCCGGGGGTTGTCGGTCACCCTGTTCGGCACCGACCAGTTCGCGAACATGCTGCTGGCCGGGGTCGCGTTCCAGGCCGGAGCGCTGCCGCTGCCCGCGACGGCGATCGAGCAGGCGATCGAGCTGAACGGCGTTCAGGTCGAGCCGAACGTGCAGGCGTTCCGGCGCGGTCGGCAGAGCGTGGCCGACCCGGCTGCGTTCGCGCAGGCGGCCGCGACCTTGAGCGCCGCGGCGCCAGCGCGCAGGCCGACCGAAGCGGAGCAGCGGCTCATCCAGTCGGTCGGCGCAGCGCCAGGATCGGAACTGCACCGGATCGTTGCGGTCCGGATACCCGACCTGATCCAGTACCAGAACCTCGGCTACGCCCGCCGGTATGCCGATGCCGTCGCCCGGGTGCGGGAAGCCGAGGACCGTTCGGTCCCGGGAGAGAGCGCGCTGTCCGAAGCGGTCGCGGAGTTCGGCTACAAGCTGATGGCGTACAAGGACGAGTACGAGGTCGCGCGCCTGCTCACCGATCCGCAGGCGGAGGCGGTCGTCCGCGCCGAGTTCGGCGAGGGCGCCCGCGTGTCCTACCAGCTCCACCCGCCGGTACTGCGGGCCCTGGGCATGAGGCGCAAGCTGAAGCTCGGGCCATGGTTCCGCCCGGCGTTCCAGCTCTTGCGGGCGGGCAAGATCCTGCGCGGCACGAGGCTCGACCCGTTCGGCTATGCCCGGGTGCGCCGGACCGAACGAGAGCTGATCGAGGAGTACACCGCCGCCATCGACGATCTCCTGGGTCAACTGAGCGCCGAGACCTACCAGCGTGCCGTCGAGATCGCCCGGCTGCCCGACCTCGTTCGCGGCTACGAGAACATCAAGCTCGCCAACGTCGCGCGCTACCGGGCCCGGGTGAAGGACCTGCTGACCGAACTGGCCATGGCCAGCAGCCAGTAATTCATCCGGGACGGCGGGGAAGCCGGCTGGGGGTGGCATGGCGCGTTGGCGCCGGATAGCGAAGTCCGCCGAGCGGGCATGGGACGCGCCCTCGGCCGTCAGGGCTCCCTGGCTCGGACAGGCGGTAACACCAGGTCCGTTCGGGGTAATTAAAATCCTTCTGCCGAACGGACCTCGTGCCTGCCTCACCAGAGGGTGTATCCGCCGTTGGCCACCTCCCGCTTACGGGATGCCGCCAGCATGGTGCAGGAACCTTTGCAGCGAAGGCCTGCCACTCGTCCGGGCTGAACCTCAGCGCCCCGCCCCCGGGGTTCCTGGAGTCTCGCACCGCGACCTTGCCGCTGCGGGTCCTGGTGACCTCCACGCAGTTCGCGCCGCTGTTGCTGTAGCTCGACTTGCGCCACGGGGTGGTCACGTCATCGTGGTTCATTGCCCTGCTCGGCGGACGCTTCCTCTAAGCACACATTAGACCGGCAGGTTAGATGTCCTCTCCGACGGGCTGATGTTGGTCATGATGATCCTTTCCCCCGGATGCGGTAGCCATGAACACGGCGTTGGCGACCGCGCCCGCGCCGGTCAGTATCGCCCAGCCCCAGTGCCCGCTGACCAGCAGGATGACGGTCAGCGCGGCCAGCCAGGCGATGACCAGCACGCGGATGGCGATGACACGCTGCGTGCTCATAATGAACGTTTCTTATTAGCGCCAAGGAATTGGCGGGCAATGGCACGGGCCGCTTTCCAGTTTAGCTCGGCGGCTACCCGGCCTCCGCATCGGTAACCTGCAAGCCCTCCACGCCGAACAGCCATCAGCTTGCCTCGGCGAGGTCCTCGGTGAACTGACTGTTGTAGAGGGCGTAGTAGACGCCGCGGCGGCGGAGCAGGTCGGCGTGGTTGCCCTGCTCGACGATGCGCCCGGCGTCCATCACGATGATCGTGTCCGCGTTGCGGATGGTAGACAGCCGGTGGGCGATGACAAAGCTGGTCCTTCCCTGCCGCAGCCGGGACATTGCCTCCTGGATGAGGATCTCGGTGCGGGTGTCGACGTTGCTGGTCGCCTCGTCGAGGATGAGGATGCCCGGGCTGCCCAGGAACGCCCGCGCGATCGTCAGCAGCTGCTTCTGCCCGGAGGACAGGTTGGAGGCGTCCTCGTCCAGCAGCGTGTCGTAGCCGTCGGGCAGGGTCCGGATGAAATGATCGGCGTACGCGGCCCTGGCGGCGGCGACGATCTCCTCGCTGGTCGCGTCCTGCTTCCCGTATCCGATGTTGTCCCGGATCGTGCCCGCGAACAGCCAGGTGTCCTGCAGCACCATGCCGAAGCACCGGCGCACCTGGTCGCGGGTGAGGTCGCGGTAGTCGGTGCCGTCGAGGGTGATGGTCCCGGCGTCGATCTCGTAGAAGCGCATGAGCAGGTTGACCACGGTGGTCTTGCCGGCGCCAGTCTGCCCGACGATCGCGATCGTCTGGCCGGGCGCCGCCTCAAGGGTGAAGTCCTCGATCAGGGGCTTGTCCGGCTCGTAGCGGAAGGACACGTGGTCCAGCGTTACCCGCCCCGTAACCTGAGACGGGGCCGTGCTGGGGCTCCCGGCAGCGGGAGCGCGCTCGGGAGCTTCCTCCGGCGCGTCCAGGAATTCGAACACCCGCTCCGCCGACGCCAGGCCTGACTGCAGCATGTTCATCTGGCTGGCGATCTGGGTGATCGGCATGGTGAACTGGCGGGAGTACTGGATGAACGCGGTGATGTCGCCGAGGGACATCCGGCCTGAGGCGACCCAGTATCCGCCGAGCACGGCGATTACCACGTAGTTGAGGTTGGCGAGGAACTGCATCGACGGCTGGATGACCCCGGACAGGAACTGGGCGCGGAAGCTCGCCTGATAGAGCTGCTGGTTCTGGCGGCCGAACTCATCGATGGTGGGCCTGCGCCGGCCGAAGACCTGCACGAGCGCGTGGCCCGTGTGGGTCTCCTCGACTAGCCCGTTCAGGGTGCCGGTGCGGTCCCACTGGTCCGCGAACTGGACCTGGGAGTGCCGCGCGATGAGGAAGGTGACGACGAGCGCCAGCGGGATCGTGACCACCGATACCGCTGCGAGCAGCGGTGAGATCCAGAACATCAGGGCCATGACCCCGATGATCGTGAGCACCGAGGTGAGCAGCTGGTTGAGTCCCTGCTGCAGCGTGGTCGTGAGGTTGTCGATGTCGTTGGTAACGCGGCTGAGGATGTCGCCGTGCGGGTGGCTGTCGAAGTACCGCAGCGGCAGCCGGGCCAGCTTTTCCTCGACCTCGCGTCGCAGCCCGTACATGGTGCGCTGGGTGACGCCGGCCATGATGAATCCCTGGCCCCAGCCGAAGGCCGCCCCGAGCAGGTACACCAGGGCCGCCAGGCCCAGGATCCGGCCGAGCTGCGTGATGTCGACTCCTGCGCCGGGGATGACGTTCATGCCGGAGATCATGTCGGCGATTTGGCCCTGGCCGTGCGCGCGCAGAAGCGCGATGGCCTGCGCCTTGGTGACACCAGCCGGGAGCTGCTTGCCCACGACACCGTCGAACAGAACATTGGTCGCGGCGCCGAGGATCTTCGGGCCGGTCACCAGGAATGCGACCGAGGTCACGCCGAAGACCAGCACGATCACCAGCCGGACCCGCTCGGGACGCAGCCGGGCGAGCAGCCGCCGTACCGTTCCGCGCAGGTCCTTGCTCCGCTCCGGCGGCTGCCCCAGGCCTGGCCGGCCCATTCCGGCACCCCGGATCATGCCGCCCACCGGCCGCCCCATCATGCCGCCGCCTCCTCACCGAGCTGGGACACGACGATCTCCCGGTAGGGGTCGCAGCTGTCCATCAGCTCCCGGTGGGTGCCCATCCCGGCGACGCGGCCCTCATCGAGCACGATGATCTGGTCGGCGTGCATGATCGTGCTCACCCGCTGGGCGACGATCACGACCGTGGCGCCGCGGGTGCCTGTCTTGAGGGCCATCCGCAGCCGGGCGTCGGTCGCGGCGTCCAGGGCCGAGAAGCAGTCGTCGAACAGGTACAGCCGGGGCCGTTTCACCAGCGCCCTTGCGATCGAGAGCCGCTGCCGCTGGCCGCCGGAGACGTTGGTGCCGCCCTGGTCGATCGGGGCGTCGAGCTGGCCGGGCATGGCCGCGACGAAATCGCGGGCCTGGGCGATCTCAAGGGCATGCCAGAGTTCGGCCTCGGTCGCCTCTGGTCTGCCGAACCGCAGGTTGCTGGCGACGGTGCCGCTGAACAGGAAAGCCGCCTGCGGGACCAGCCCGATCTGGGCCCACAGCTCTTCGCGCTCCTGGTCCCGGACGTCCACGCCGTTGACCAGCACGCTGCCGTGGGTGGTGTCGGCGAACCGCGGGATGAGGTTGAGCAGGGTCGTCTTGCCGCTTCCGGTCCCGCCGATGATCGCGCTGGTCTCACCGGGCAGGAGGGTGAACGACAGGTCGTGCAGCACCGGCTGCTCGCTGCCCGGGTACCCGAAGGTGACGTGCGTGAACTGCACCCGGCCGGTCGTCCGCGCCGGAGTGATCGGCTTCGGCGGGTCGGCGATCGAGGGCGTCGTGTCCAGGACCTGCTCAACGCGCTCCGCGCTGGCCACCGCGCGCGGGACCAGGATCACCATCATCACCGCCATCATCACGGACATCAGGATCTGCAGGATGTAGGTCAGGAACGCGGTGAGGTTCCCGATCGGCATCGATCCCTCGCTGACCAGGCGGCCGCCGAACCACAGCACCGCGACGCTGGACAGGTTCAGGATCGCCATCAGCGCCGGCATGGCCAGCGCGAAGACGCGGTTTACCCGCAGCGCCGTGGCGGTGAGGTCGGCGTTCGCCTCGTCGAAACGCTGGCCCTCGGACTTGGTGCGGACGAATGCGCGGATCACCCGGACCCCGGTGATCTGCTCGCGCAGCACTTGGTTGATCCGGTCGATCTTGACCTGCATGACCCGGAACTGCGGCACCACCGTGATCAGCATGGCGCCGATGACCACCGCCATGACCGGCAGGGCGACCGCCAGCAAGGGCGACAGCGCGGCGCCCTCCTTGACGGCCATGATCATCCCGCCTACGCACATGATCGGGGCGATGACCATGAGCGTGAGGCCCATCTGCAAGAACAGCTGGATCTGCTGGATGTCATTGGTGTTGCGCGTGATCAGGGACGGCGTACCGAAGCGGTTCACCTCGCGGGTGGAGAAGGACTGAACAGCGGTGAACACCGCGGCCCGCATGTCCGCGCCGGCCCCCATCGCCACCCGTGACGCCCAGTACACCGCCACGATCGCGAGGACGCCCACCGCCAGGGCGATGGCCAGCATGATCCCGCCTGTGGTCCAGATATAGCGGATGTCCCCCTTTTCGACGCCGTTGTTGATGATGTCGGCGTTGAGGTTGGGCAGGTACAGGTTCCCTATGGTCTGCGTTACCAGCAGAATCACCACGATGGCGACCTGGCGGAGGTAGGGGTGCAGGAAGCTGCGCAGGAGCCGGGTCAGCATGGCGGCGGGCTTCCCGTGTGGCCGGCCGTGCCCTGCTCCTGGGCCCGCCGGAACGCACGCTGCAAGGCGGCGAGGCCGCGCGCGATGATGTCGAGTTCGTCGTCGCCGAGCGGCTGCAGGAGGGCGCCGATGGCCCGCTGGCTCGCGACCGTCCAGGCAGCAACGCACTGGCGGCCCTCCGGGGTGATATGCAGCCGGACAAGGCGGCCGTCATGCTCATCGCTGTCCTTGCGGACGATCCGCTGGGCCGCGAGACGGGTCATCAAGACCGACACCCGGCTCTTCGGCAACCCGGTCAGCCGGGCCAGCTCGTTGACGGTGATACCGGGGTGCTCGGAGATCTCCCGTACGGCGGCAAGGGACACGCCGTACACGGGAAACGGGACCTGCTCGCTGACAGCCAGTTGTACATGCTGGCGGCGGAAACCCCGCACCACGTCCCTGAGCAGCTCGATGATCTCGTTCTGCATCTCCGCGCGGCCTGGCGCAGGATTGGCTCGGGCAGCCGCCCGGATAATCGTTTCGCCTGGAACGTTCACGCCGTAACAATGCTGCCGCCCGAGCTCGGGGGCCAACGACAAATGTCCCCAGGACACGGGACCTTGGCCACCGACTGCGGCCGGACCCTACCACCTCACTCTTGGCTGGCCTCGGGCCTGCCTGCGGGCAGCCTCCATGCGCAGTGAGCGCACGTACGGCCAGGCGACCTCGACCGCCCGCGCGTACAGAACGGCAACCCACAGGCACAGGCCTGCCAGCGGCAGCTCGAGCCCGGCCGCTACCCCCAGCGCGACTGCTGAATGCCCGGGCTTGGCGGTGAGGACGTTGAACCAGGCGTCCCTCAGCAGCAGGGCTGCGGCGACCGCGACCAGCACCTCCGCAACTGGCCAGCGGCGGAGCAGCGCGACCGCGCTTACCGCGAGGACGATGGCCAACGCGAGGTCATAGCCGGCCCTCGCCAGCCCCCAGTGGGCGGCAAGCTCGGTTTGCGGCAAGGTCGCGAACAACCAGGCGATCCAGGGGATGAGCACGATGACAAACCCGAGACAGGCCGTCGGCAGCCACCACGGCAGCAGCAGGCCCGGCTGCTCGGCGTGCCCGCGAGGTGTCCACTGCCGCCACCGGGGCTGGCTCCCGGCAAGCGCATCATCCAGCAGGGCCGGGTAATTCCCGGCCGGGGGCAGCAGGCGGCGATGGCGGATCAGGAAGCCTGCCCGTTGCAGCGACGGCCAGGCCTCGGCGACCGCCCTGGCGAAGCGCGCAGCCACCCACGCGAACAAGACGGCCAGCGGCAGTTCCGCGAAGGCCGCCTCGCCGATTGCTGCCACGGTCGCGCTCCGGCCCTGGCCGACGGAACTGAGCACGTCCAGCCACGCGTCGCAGCACAGCAGGGTGGCGGTCATGGCCGCCAGTACTTCGGCCAGGGCGGAGCGGCGGAAGAGCGCCAGCCCGGTGGCCGCCAGCAGCACGGCGAGGGCCACGTCGAAACCGCCCCAGGCCAGCCGCCAGTGCGCGACCAGGTGCAGCGGCGGCGCGGAGGCGAACACCCGCGCGATGCCGGGTACCAGCGCGAGGCTGAGCACGGCGAACAAGTAGGGCACCCAGCGCGGCACCAGTATCTCGTCCACGCCGCGGGCAGTCCGCCGCGGCTGTGGCCCGCCGGGTTCAGAGGTTCTGGAGTTCTGCCGGATGTCCCATAGCGCTTTCATGCGTGTGCGGCCGGGAATTCCTGCTTGCCGGCCGCGGGGTGGCCGGGCGGCAGCAGGGCTGCTGCGGTACTGCCCCTGACCTGCCGGAGTTCGTCCGCGTTCAGCCCGCTCTCGCTGAGGTAGCCGAGGTGGTGGCGGAATTCCTGTTCGTTGCAGTAAGGGTAGTCGGTGCCGAACAGCAGGCGGTCGGCGCCGAAGGCGTGGCAGGCGCTGGTGAGGGCCTCGGGTGAGCCGGAGACGGTGTCGTAGTACATGCTGCGCAGGCCGCCAGTGATCTCCATGGTGCTCTTGCAGGTCACCCTAATCCAGACTCTGTGGACCGGCCAGGCACGGCGCCGGGCGCTTCACGGTTGCTTCATGCAGGCCTTGCACTATGGGCTCTATGCGCCCGCTCCGCGTTGACGGGTGGGTGGCCCGCGCTATCGACCAGTACTTTGCCCCGCGCCCGTCGTCGTGACGGGGTGCGCCCGGCCAGGGGAAAGGACCGTATGATGCGCAAGTTGCGGGCAGCCGGCGCCCTGACCGGCCTGTGCGTGATGACAGCATGCAGCTCGCCGCCGGCGGCGACGCCCGCCGCCGGCCAAGTCGGCGGCGGTCATGCAGCCAGCACGCCAGCCGCCTCCGCTGCCCGGTCCGGATCGGTCACGCCGGCCGCGCGAACCGTCCCGGCCACTGCGACGGCCAGCGCGGTCGCGGTGCCTGTACCCGCGCCGCAGGTCATCATCACCCGGGTGCGGACCACGGACGGATCGGTGGTGACCGTGGTGACCTTCCGCGGCCCGGTGCAGTACGTGCTGCACAACGGCAGCCAGGACCCGGGGCCTGCCGCCGCCGGGCTGGTGCGCGCCGGCCCGGCCGTGACCGGCGCCGAGCGCAAGCGGCTGCTGGCCGCGTTCAACGGCGGGTTCAAGCTCGCCGCGGGCGCCGGCGGTTACGAGCAGGAGGGCCACGTGATAAGCCCGCTGCTCCAGGGCCTGGCCAGCCTGGTGATCGACCGCTCCGGCCACGCCCGGATCGGGGTCTGGGGACGCGGCGTGCCGGCGCCGGGCGAGGCGGTCTACAGCGTACGGCAGAACCTTCAGCCGCTCGTCCTGAACGGGCAGCCCACCGCGGCGGCGGCGGACTGGGGCCTGTGGGGGGCAACACTCGGCGGCGGCGCGTACGTCGCCCGCAGCGCCCTCGGCCAGGACGCCTCCGGTGACCTCATCTACGCCGCCAGCCTGTCCACGATCCCCGCCGACCTGGCGGACGCGCTGGCCCGCAGCGGAGCGCGGATCGCGATGGAACTCGACATCAACCCCGAGTGGGTCCAGCTAGATGCCGCCAGGACACCTGGCGGCCCGCTCGCGGCCGAGGTACCCGGCCAGAACCGGCCGGCCGATCAGTATCTTGTCGGCTGGACCCGGGACTTCATCACCGTCCTGGCCCCATCCGCCATGCCAAAGCCGACGGCGCCTCCGATCAACTTGAGGCTGCGGCCGTGAGCAGCTCGATGTCCAGGCCGGTTTCCTCCCGCATCTCGCGCGCGAGAGCGGCGGCCAGGGGCTCGCCTTCTTCGACCCTGCCGCCGGGCAGGCTCCACGACCTGCCGGTATCGGTGTCCTGGTTCAGTGATGCTCGCCGATCCCGAAGAAATCCACGCCGGCCTGTTCGGCGAAGACGCCCTCTTCGACCACGTTGCGGATCGTCTGGGCGTGCGACAGCGGCGTGCCATCAGCGTCGCCGTTCCGGTCGCCGAAGGTGTCGAGCCCGAAGGTGTATGTCATGTGAGGCTCCTTGCTTCCTCGCGCACGGCCTGCTCGAACTCAGGTAGCGGCAGCACGATCCCGAACACCGGGCCGTCCGGCTGCAGCACCCGGCCCGCCCGCAGGCTGCCCAGGCGGACCGGGTCGTAGCCGATCCGGTCGACCAGGTCCGCGATCGTGGCGACCGCCGCGGGGTCGTCGCCCGCGACGCCGGCGGCCCTCCGGTCCGGGGCGCCCGCCGGCCGCGCCCGGTCCTCGAGCTCGTGATAGCCGATGTGATTGAGCGCCTTGACCACGGCCGAGCCGGCCAGTCGCCGGGCCACGACCTCACTGCTCCCGCCGTCTTCGAAGGCGCCCAGCACGCCGTCGCTGGCCGGCCAGTAGTTCATCGCGTCGACCACGAGCTTGCCGGCCAGCAGCGCGGGATCGATGTCACCGAAGCGGTGCAGTGGTATCGCGAGCACCACGATGTCCGCGTCCGCCACCGCGTCGCTGGCCCAGCGCGGCTGCGCGCCGGGAATGACCAGCTCGATGATCAGCGTGATGTCGTCCGGGTCGCCCGACGTGGCGATGGCCACCGGGTATCCGGCCTTGATGGCCAGCCGTGCGATGACCGGCCCGACATGGCCCGCGCCGAGCACCGCGAGTCTCCGAACGCCTCGGCCGAGGCTGGAAGGATCTGATCCAGCGCGTCTGCCGGTCGCGATGAAACCGCGGCCGGCGAACGGCCCTCGCACACCCCCCCGTCGTGGGTGTGCGCCAATTTTGCCTACCGGCGGCGGAATGCGGCATCCAGCGCCGTCGTGCCGAAGTTCCACATGTTGTCGGCGACGTTGACCGTGACCCCCGGGGGGACGATCTCGTCGATGCGGTCAAGCACGTCGCTGGTCAGCTCGATCCCGTCGGCGGCGAGGTAGCTGTCCAGGTGCTCCATGGTGCGCGGACCGATGATCGCGGAGGTGACCGCGGGGTGGCGGGTGACGAACGCGACCGCCATCTGGATAAGGGTCAACCCTGCCTCGCCGGCGAGCGCGCCGAGCGCGTCGGCGGCGTCGAGCTTGGCGGCGTTCGACGGGTCGCTGGCGTCATAGCGCGCTGGGAGGCGACGCGACCGCGCGGCGGAGCCTGGCCCGCTGACCTCCTGGCCCTTGCGGTATTTGCCTGACAGCCAGCCGCCTGCCAGTGGGCTGTAGGTCATGACGCCCATTCCGTGACGCTGGCAGGTCGGCAGCACGTCGTATTCGATCGCCCGGGTCAGCATGGAGTAGGGGGGCTGTTCGGTGCGGAACCGCCCGTGGCCGCGGCGATCGGCGACCCATTGAGCCTCGACGATCTGAGAGGCGGGAACCTTCGACGCGCCAAAGGAGCGGATCTTGCCGGCGCGCACGAGGTCGGACAGGGCGCCGAGGGTCTCGTCGATGTCGGTGTCCGGGTCGGGAACGCCCACCTGGTAGAGGTCGATCCAGTCGGTCTGAAGCCGGCGCAGCGATCCCTCGACCCCCTCCGTGATCCACCGCCGCGACGCTCCGCGATGGTTGGGGTCCTCACCGAGGGGAGGACCGAACTTGACGGCGAGTACCACGCTCTCGCGCCGTCCGCCTGCCAGCGCCTTGCCCAGGATCTCTTCTGACTCGCCGGCGGAGTAGCCATCGGCGGTGTCGATGAAGTTGATCCCGGCGTCCAGCGCCTTGTGGATGATCTTGATCGCGTCGTCGTGATCGGGGTTGCCGAACGCGCCGAACATCATCGCGCCCAGGCATAGCTGGCTGACCGAGACGCCGGTGCGTCCCAGAGTCCGGTATTCCATGATGAAGCTCCTTGAGCCGCCGCAAGTCAGTCGCGGCGGGTGGATAGGATCGGATACGCCAGCAGGCGGATAGCCTGTCCACTTCACTGTAGCAACAAACGGATAGCTTGTCCATTTGGAGTTCCGATGCCCGCTCACCAGATCCCGGCACCTACGAGACGAGCCGACGCCGAGCGCAACCGCGACAAGATCCTCGCCGCCGCGCGCACCGCGTTCGCCGATCCTGATGCTGAGGTGTCGATGGCCGAGATCTCGCGACGCGCCGGAGTCGGCATGGCGACCCTGTACCGCAACTTCCCCGGACGCCAGGAACTCCTCGAGGCCCTCTACACCGACGAGGTCAATGCCGTCTGCGAGGCCGCCGTGACCGTCGACGGCGAGACGCCCGGAGCGGCTCTGGTGGCTTGGCTGCACCGGTTCTTCGCCTTCAGCGCCAGCAAGCGCCACATCGCCTCCGAGCTGCTCAAGCAAACGGACCGCAGCGACCCCATATTCGAAAACAACCGCACCCGGGTCATCGCCGCCGGCCAGCCGCTCCTCACCGCCGCGCAACACGCCCGCGAGGTCCGGGACGACCTCACCCTTGAACAGATCCTCGACATGATCGTCGCCATCGCCACGATCCACGGCGACACCGACTACACCGAACCAATCCTCCAGACCGCACTCGACGGCCTGCGCCCGATGCGAGACCCGTACACCCCCCGTCGTAGCGGGCGCCCAAATTGTCAGACTCAGGCATGAATATGGCGACAGACGTAGCGTGCTTGTTTCGCCGAGGGAAACGACTTAAGAAAGGGTTTGGCGCCTCGAGTCGGCCGGGCACCAGCTGGAAGGGTTGGCCGGTCACCGGCGCTGAGCGGGCTGGCATCCTGGCCCAGCGCATCGCAAGGATCACCCAGCCAGGGTGACTCCGCGCCAACCCGGGACGAATACGCTCGGCTGTTTACGCTCCCGTGGCGGCGATAGCTGAAAGGACTTTCTGTGAGCACATCAGCCGACATCGCCCGCGATCTGGCTTGCACTGCGGGTTCGGCACGTAAGCGGTTTCTTCTGTGAGCGCGGAGTCCGGGTTCGGCTCTCAATTGGAGAGCTTCCGCGAGGCGCGCCGGAACCTCGAAGCGTCAGTCCTTCCGCTCGCCACCTCGGTTGACGGACGCCGGTTCTCTTTTCAGGCCTCGCTGCACGGCTTGGAATTCCAGATCGGCGGCTATGTCGTGCTGGAGGGTGACGGCATACCGCGCCTTGGTCAGGTCCTCACCCTCGAACTCGATCGGCTGAGCACAGAACTGATGCTGCCGACTGGCGCCGGGGGCGTCCCGGAGAACCGGACGCAGGTCCAGATCCGGTACGCACGCGGCGAAGGCACCATCCTCGAAGGCGACCCGGCGCCGTTCCACGATGCGCTGGTTCGTGTCGCCACCGGGGCGGACGTGCAAGCGTGGCTGCAGCACAGCCAGCGGCGCTACGCGCAGCTGCGGCTTGGCGAGCTCGCGTTGGCCGCTGGCGTGCCGTGCCTCGCGGACGCGGGCGGCTTCAACCGGCACACATTCCTCTGCGGTCAGTCGGGGTCCGGCAAGACCTACTCACTCGGGGTAATCCTCGAGCGACTGCTGATCGAGACGGATCTGCGCATGGTGGTGCTCGATCCGAACTCAGACTTCGTGCGCCTGGGAGAAGTGCGCGGCGGCGCCGACCCGACGCTGGCCAAGCGCTACGAAGATGTGGCGCATGCAGTCGCGATCTATTCCGCCGACGCACCGGGAGAGCGAAGGCTGCGGCTGCACGCGGCCGAGATCGATCCGGCGACGCAGGCCGCCGCGCTCCGCCTGGACCCGATAGAGGACCGCGAGGAGTACGCCGCGCTGGCTGAATTTCTCGCGAGCGAGAGCCCACCCACGCTCGAGGCACTGACAGGAAGCGACCAGCCCGAGGCGCGCCGCCTCGGGCTGCGATTCCAGAATCTGGGCGTCGACCGCTTTACGGTGTGGGCGCCTGGCGAGGCGGGTTCGGTCCTCGACGCGGTCCACGATCAGGGCGTCCGCTGTGTCGTCGTTGACCTGGGCTCGCTGCCAACGCCCGAGGAGCAGTCACTTATTGCCGCAGCGGTGCTGAGCGACCTGTGGCGACGGCGGCAAGAGCGCAGCCCGATACTAATCGTGATCGACGAGGCCCATAATGTCTGCCCCGCTGACCCTCCAAACCAGCTCGTCGCGGTGGCAGCTGAGCACGCCATACGAATCGCCGCCGAGGGCCGCAAGTTCGGGCTCTATTTGCTTGCGTCAACGCAGCGCCCGCAGAAGATCGCCGGGAACGTCCTCTCACAGGCCGACAACCTCGTGCTGATGCGGATGAACTCGCTCGCGGACACAACTTTCGCTGCGGCAGCATTCTCCTTCGTCCCGCCGAGCCTGATCGAGCGCTCGGTCATCTTCCGCCAGGGCGAGGCCCTGATCGCCGGGAAGATCTCGCCCCAGCCCGCGCTGCTCCGCTTCGGCGCACGGATCACCGAGGAGGGCGGGGCCGACGTGCCCGCGACATGGGCTGCCGCGCGCTGATTCACCGGGCTGCGCACGTCGAAGCAGTCGAGCGCGATGATCCGCGGGCCGGACCGACCGGCGGCGGCGCACGGCGCCGGAGTGGGCGGACCCGGGGATTGCCTTCGGGTGGTGTCAGGCAGTGGGAGCCGAGGCAAACAGGTTGAGCCCCAGCGCTTCTGAGAGGTACCTGGTGATGCGTTGCCCCCGCACGCTGTTGCCTGCCGCATCGAGCGGCGGGGAGAACGTGCCGAGGCCCCCCTTGCCCGGCGACACAGTAACGATGCCTCCGGCGACCCCGCTTTTACCGGGGAGACCCACGTCGTAGAGCCACTGGCCAGAATGCTCATACAGCCCGGCCGTGGCCAGCACGGCCAGCACTCGCTTGCAGTAGCGGGTGTCGATGGCTTGCTCACCGGTTACCGGATTTACTCCGCCGTTCGCCAGCGTGGCTCCCATCACGGCAAGGTCCCGCGCGCTGACGCGCAAAGAACATTGGCGGGTGTAGACGTCGGTGGCGAGATCGGGGTCGCAGTACATGCGGCCGTAGCCGTCGAGGAGGTGGGCGATACCCCGGTTGCGGTCGTTGGTCGCCGCCTCGGACTCGTACACGTCATCGTCCATCACCAACCGCCGCCCGGCGAATCGCGACATCGCGGCGACGATGCTCTCGAATTTCTCCTCGGCAGTCGTGCCCGGCACCAGGCTTGTGGTGGCCATGGCGCCGGCATTGACCAACGGGTTCATCGTGCGATCGGCGTTGAGCTCGATGGCCATCACCGAGTTGAAGGGCAGGCCAGTGCTGTTGACGCCTAGTTTCCGGCGCGCCTCCTCATGCCCAAGGGTGTGACAGACCAGGGCGAAGACAAAAAGCTTGGAGACGCTCTCGATGGCGAACTCCTGGTCAGCGTCGCCAACCGAGAAGAGCCGACCACGAACCCCGGCAACACACACGCCGAAGGCGCTGGGCGACGCCGCTGCCAGGGCAGGAATATAGTCAGCGACGGCCCCCTCGTCGAGATGGCGATAGCGCTCGTAGCCGGCCGAGATGAGGGCCTGCACGTCAGCATCGGGCGGGAGCTCCCCGGTCGATACTCGCTCGGTCTCCGGGTGGTCGCCGGGGAGGGGATTGTAGTCCACGTTCATCAGGATTGCGGCGTTGAGACCCTGGCCCTCAGGCGGGGGAGGAAACGCCGCTCCACCTCCATCCGAATGTCGGTGCGATGTGATGTCTTCAGGCTGTCCGCAAGAGCCAGGAAGCCCGTCCGCGTCGGCATCAATCCGGTCCGGTGGTAGGCCTGTCGTCGTCGGAGGAAGCTGGTGCACCGCTGCCTGATAGCGTATCCGGAACCCCTTCCCAGGGAGGTGTCCCCTGCCCGGTTCGTTTGCCACCGCGACAGCTGTCCAGCCAGGTGCGGCCGGGGAGTGGGCTGCCTCCATCCATCCGGGCTGGGACATCGCAGGGAATGCCAACGGCGGCTACCTGCTCGCCATGGCCACTCGCGCCCTAGTCGGCGCCACCGGGCGCCCTGACCCCGTGACGGTCACCGCGCACTACCTGTCCCCCGGCCAGCCGGGCAGTGTCCGCATAACCACCCAGGTCCTCAAGCAGGGAAAGCGCTTCGCCACTGGCACTGCGACGATGTTCTCCGGTACCCGCCCGCTGCTGGCCGTGCTGGGTACGCTCGGTGATCTGTCACAGGCCGAGGGTCCCGAGCTCGTCGAGGGCGCACCCCCCGGGCTGCCCCCACCTGAGCAGTGCGTCCGCCTGCATCCGGCCGGCACCTTCCCGCCCCCGTTCATGGGCAGGGTTGATCTGCGGCTGCATCCGGACGACGCCGCCTTCGCCACTGGGCACCAATCCGGGCAGCCGCTGATGCGGGGCTGGTTCCGGCTTCCCCGCGCCGAGCCCGTCGACAGCCTCGCCCTGCTGTGCGCGGTCGACGCCTTCCCGCCCACCGCCTTCAACGCCCGGCTGCCGGTTGCATGGACGCCGACGGTCGAGCTCACCGCTCATATCCGGGCCAACCCGGCACCCGGCTGGCTACGCTGTCGCTTCTCGACCCGGTTCGTCACCGCCGGTTTCCTGGAGGAGGACGGCGAAGTCTGGGATAGCACCGGGCGCCTGGTTGGCCAGTCCCGTCAGCTCGCCCTCGTCCCCCGAAACTGAGATCCATCCGTGTGGTGCTGCCGGACCCATCAAGGCCCGGCCTGGGGAAGCGTGCCGACTCGCTAGCCGCGGGGCGACAGGTCGAAACACATTCGTCATCTGCGGTAATGGCATCGGAACGCGGCCCTCTTATGCTGCGGAGGACGGCGTCAATGCGCCTCCCCGCTTGGTGGGCGCGGCGCTATGAACACGCACGAGGTACCCCGGGGGCCGGGAGGTCGGTTGTCCCGTTGAGGATTGAGCCGGTCTGCTGAGGGCTGACCGCTCACGTTGTGGCTGGCTGTCGCTTGAACGCGGTCGTTCAGCTGGCTGCGGACCCGGCTATGGAGGCAGGCATGAGAGAGCAGGCACTATTCGATGCGGCACCGGCCCGGCCGATGCTGAGCGCAGCTGAGTGCGCCCGGGAGCTGCTGGCCGGGGAGGTCGCGATCGGCGGGATGTACGGTGTCTACTGAGGTGGAGGGGGCGGGTGGACCCGTCCGCTGGGGTGACGGCGATGTGTGCCTGCCATTCTGCGGTGACGAGTACCCGCCGCTCAAGGCTTCCCCTGGCGCGGTGATCTGTACTAAGCCGTGTCACCCGAAGACCGAGATGCACCTGAACGAAGAGACTGGCTGGGTGTGGCACACCAGTGAATAGCGGACCGCCGCCGTCCTGCTAGCCCGTGATGACCAGGGCCCGCGCCGCGGAAAGCAGGTCAGGCTCTCCGCCGACGTTGCCAATGCGCGCCTGCGCGCGGTGGGGTTTACCCGGCGATCAGGTCGAACTCGTTGCCTTCGATGTCGGCGAAGACCTGCTCAGCCATCTCCGCTGGGCCGAGCGCTAGCAGCTCTTTGACGGTGGTGAGCGGCACACCCACTTGGCGGAGGGCCGTAATCAGCCGTGCCTGTTCGAGCTGGCCGCCTTCGTAATAGCGGTAACCCGAAAGCTCATCGACGCGTGCCGGCGACAGGAGACCAAGTCCGTCATAAAGGCGAAGTGCCTTCGGTGACAGGCGGGATCGCCGTGCGAATTCGCCGATGCCCATCTCCACCAGCAAGCCATCTCCCTCGTTCTCGGGCAGGCTGCCCGATAGGCCCAGTGTGCGGGTTGCCCCAAGGGAAAGGTCAAACGGCCTTCCGCGCAACAACACAGCCGCCCGCGAGCCACTGCAACCGCTGCTGCACCACACATGTTGCGCAACCTGCCGTCGGGGCCGGGCGGGCGGGTATGGTTCGCTGGCCCTATGCCAATAGCCCCTGCCTTCCGTTCCCGGCTCATCGCCCGTGAGCCTTTGTACGGCGCCTGGTCGGTGATCCCGTCGGCGCTGAGCGTGCGGCTGCTGGCCGCCGCGGGCCTGGACTATGTGGTGATCGACCTGCAGCACGGCGGGGCCGCCGAAGCTGACCTGCCCGCGATGACCAGCGCGATCCGGCTGGCGGGGGCGACGCCCGTCGCCCGGGTCCGGCATGCGCACACCGCCGATATCGGGCGGGCTCTCGACCTGGGCTGCGAAGGCGTCATCGTGCCGAACGTCGACTCGGCCGCCCAGGCTCGCCAGGTGGCTGGCGCGGTCCGCTATCCGCCCGCCGGGTACCGGTCCGCGGGCGGCGTGCTGGCCGCGGGGGAGCCGTTCTGCCTCGTCATGGCCGAATCGGCCGGCGCTGTCGCCGAGCTCGACGCCACCTTGGCCGTCGACGGTGTCGACGGCCTGTACGTCGGCCCCGGGGACCTGTCGCTCTCCCTGGGCTGTGAGCCCGGCCCGGATGACCCGGTGCTGAACCGGGCCCTGCAGCGCGTCTGGGCGGCCTGCGCCGCCGCGGGTAAGCCCGTCGGGGTGCACGCGACCGATGGCGTCATCGCCCGCCGGTACCGCGAGGCCGGCTGCACCCTCATCACGACCGCCGTCGACGCGACCGCGATCACCCGCGACACCGCCGCCCAGTTCAGTCTCGCCCGGGCCTGAGCACCCGGGCGGGCCAGCGGAAGAACCACCGTGACATGGGTGGGCACTTGGCGGGAACCTGCGGCATTTGCGGACGATCAGTCCAGGAACAGCTCCTGACGGCAGACGAATGGCTATCGCGAGCGGTACGCTGACGTCATGACGTCCAGGCCCGGCGAAGATACCGGCTCCGGATCGCAGGCGCCCCCGCTCGATGATGTCGACCGGGCCATCGTGGCGGTGCTACGCGAGGACGGGCGCATTTCCATGCGGGCGCTGGCGGCCCGTCTGCACATCTCCCGGGCCGGCGCCTACCTGCGCGTCCAGCGGCTGGAGGAGGCCGGGGTGATTACCGGCTACTCCGCCTGGGTGGACCCGCAGCGGTACGGGTACGGCCTGTCCGCGTATGTGCACCTGAAGATCGCTCAGCCGGCCTGGAAGCCGCTGCGGGCCAGGCTCATGACGATCCCGGAGGTGGAGCACGCGGCGCTGGTGTCCGGGGACGCCGACATCGTGCTGCTCGTCAGGGCCCGTGACATCGCGGCACTGCGGGAACTGGTGCTGAACAGCTTCCAGAGCATGCCCGAGGTGCTGTCGACGCAGACCGTGCTGATCTTCGATGAGCTCGGGCGCGGCCCCGCAGCGGCGCGGTCTACAGATGCCGCAGGGCATTCGCCGGGGACTCAACGCAGTCGGCGATGAAGCGCAGGAAGCCGCCGGCCGTCCCGCCGTCGCAGACCCGGTGGTCGAACGCGAGCGTGAGCTCGGTCATCTGGCGGGGTACCACCTCGCCCTGGACGACCCACGGACGCGGGATGATCCGGCCGATGCCCAGGATCGCCACTTCAGGGTGATTGATGATGGCGGCCGAGCCATCCACGCCGAACACGCCGTAGTTGTTGACCGTGAACGTGCCGCCCGTCAGTTCGGCGGGACCGAGTGTGCCTTCCCTGGCCCGCCGGGTCCGTTCGGCGACGGCCGCAGAAAGCTGCTCCAGGGTGTGCACCTGGGCATCGCGTACGACGGGCACCATGAGCCCGCGATCGGTCTGGGCGGCGAAGCCCAGGTGCACGGGCGGGCTCATCACGATCTCGTCGCCTTCGATCCTGGCGTTGAGTTCCGGATGGCGGCGCAACGCGAGAATCGTGAACCGGGACAGCAGCGCCAGGAGGCTGATCTTCGGCGCCGACTCATCAGCGTTCAGCGCCGCGCGGAGCCTGAGCATCTCGGTAGCGTCCACGTCCACCCAGACGGTCGCCTCCGGGATCTCCCGTCGCGACCGGCTGAGCTTGTCCGCGACGGACTTGCGCAGGCCTCGTATCGGGATCCGGGTGACCCCGGCGGACCCAGCGGCCGGCGGGACGGCTGGCGCAGGCTCCGGGACAGACGCCGGCTCGGCCTTGCGGTCGTTGATAGCCGCGTCGATATCCTGGCGGGTGATCAGCCCGCCGCGGCCGGAACCGCGGATGGTCGTGAGGTCAACGCCGGCGCTGCGGGCGAGCTGCCTGATCAGCGGCGAGGCAACGGGCAGCCGGCCGTTGGACCCAAGCGGCGGAACGCTCTGGTCGCCCGCCGTAGCGGTAGCGGTAGCGGCAGCGGCTGCGGGGAAGCGAGGTGCAGGGATTGCTGCCGATGACCGCGTGGCCCGGTGACGGCGACGGCGCCCGCCGGAGGTGCCGTAGCCGATGAGGACATTGCCGCTCTCGCCGGCCTGATCCGGGCTGGCCGAGGACGTGACGACGCCCGGCTCAGCGAACCGGCCGGCGGTATCCACGGTGACCAGGGGCTTTCCGACGGCTACCACGTCGCCGGGCTGGCCGTGCAGCGCGGTGACGCGGCCGGCGAACGGCACGGGGACCTCTACCAGCGCTTTGGCCGTCTCAACCTCGACGATGGGCTGGTCGACGGTGACGGTGTCTCCGGCTTGCACGTGCCAGGTCACGATCTCGGCCTCGGTCAGGCCCTCGCCCAGATCCGGCAGAAGGAACGCGGGCATCTAGCCGCCCGCCTTCACGGCCGGGCGGGTCTCCTGCCACTGCATGCGGTCGATCGCGTCGAGGATGCGGTCGACGCTGGGCAGGTGATAGTCCTCCAGGTGCGGCGGGGGATAGGGGATGTCGAACCCGGTCACCCGCAGCACCGGTGCCTCGAGAAAGTGGAAGCACTGCTCGGACAGGCGCGCGGCGACCTCGGCGCCATATCCGCAGAACCGGCTCGCTTCGTGAACGACGATGGCGCGGCCGGTTCGCCGCACCGAGGCGGTCACCGTCTCGTCGTCGAAAGGGGACAGACTCCGCAGGTCGATGACCTCGACGCTGCGGCCCTCTTCCGCGGCGGCATCGGCCGCCTCCAGCGCGGTGCCCAGGGTTCCGCCGTACGCGATCAGGGTCACGTCGGAGCCCGGCCGTCGCACGACGGCGCGGTCCAGGGTGGCGCCGGCGTGGTCCAGGATCGTGGCCTGCCTCGACCAGTAGCGGCGCTTGGGCTCGAGGAAGATAACGGGGTCCGGGCATTCGATCGCCCGCCGGAGCAGCGCATACGCGTCCCCGGGCGTGGCCGGGGTGACGACCCGCAGGCCGGCGGTGTGCGCGTAGTAGACCTCGGAAGAGTCGCAGTGGTGCTCCACGCCGCCGATCCCGCCGCCGTAGGGAATACGGATCACGACGGGCAGCGCGACGCGGCCCCTGGTCCGGTTCCGCAGCTTGGCCAGATGGCTGGTGATCTGTTCGAAGGCCGGATAGGCGAACGCGTCGAACTGCATCTCCACGACGGGGCGCAGGCCATTCATCGCCATGCCGATGGCCGTGCCGACGATGCCTGACTCGGCGAGGGGGGTATCGAAGACCCGCGCGTCCCCGAACCTGGCCGCCAGCCCGTCGGTTACCCGGAAAACGCCTCCCAGCGGCCCGACGTCCTCGCCGAAGACGAGGACGGTCTCGTCCTCGCTCAGCGCATCGGCCAGCGCCCGGTTCAGGGCCGCCGCCATCGTCACCTCGGACGTCGTTACCGGCGGCCCGGGGCTGCGTTCAGCGATCGCGGTCAACGCGATACCTCTGGATCGTCCGCTGCTGCCGAAAGTTCGGCGGACAGCTCCTGCTGCTGCCAGCGCAGAGCCGGGGTCTGCTCGGCGTAGACGTACCGGAAGAGGTCAGCAGGATCATGCCCGGTGTCGGTGTTCACCCGCTGCCGCAGCGCCGCCGCCTCGGCCTCGGCCTCGGCCTCCAGGGCGGCGACAGCGGGCTCGTCGAGCAGGCCACGGGCGATGAGATGCTGCCTGATCCGCGCCAGCGGGTCGCGGGCGAGCCAGCCTTCCACCTCGTCCTGGCGGCGGTACCGGGTGGCGTCATCGGCGTTGGTGTGGCCCTCGATGCGATAGGTGAGCGCCTCGATCAGCGTCGGCCCGCTGCCGCCCGCGGCGGACGCCACCGCACGCTGCACGGCCGCGTAGACGGCAGCGACGTCGTTGCCGTCGACCAGCATGGCGGGGACCCCGTAGCCGATTCCCTTGTGGGCCAGGGAGGGGGCGGCGCTCTGCTTGGATAGCGGGACGCTGATCGCGTAGCCGTTGTTCTGCACGAAGAACACCACCGGTGACTGCCAGACGGCCGCGAAGTTCAGCGCGGCATGGGTGTCACCCTCGCTGGTCGCGCCGTCACCGAGCATGACCAGGGCGACCGTGTCCTCGCCCTTGAGCTTGGCCGCCTGGGCCAGGCCGACGGCGTGCAGCGTATTGGTGGCCAGCGGGGTGCACTGAGGGGCGACGCGGTACTCGTAGGGGTCATACCCGCAGTGCCAGTCCCCCCGCAGCAGCGAGAGCACCTCAACGGGATCTACGCCCCGGCAGACCACGGCCATCGTGTCGCGGTAGGTCGGGAACAGCCAGTCCTGCGGGCGGAGCGCGAGTACCGCGCCGACCTCGCTCGCTTCCTGACCGCGGGCTGACGGATACACGGCCAGCCGCCCCTGCCTGGTGAGGGCCGTCGCCTGAGTGTCGAAACGCCGGGCCAGCACCATCTTCCGGTGCAATGCGAGGAGCACGTCGTCCCCAGGCATATCAAGATCGGCGGACCGAACGGCCTTGCCATCAGCCTCCAGCAGCGTCAGCGGGATCCCGGTCGGTAGCAGCCCCGGGGGTTTTCTACCGCGGGGGACTGCGCGCGTCACAGACGTCACATGCGCTCCGATCGAAGGAAGACAACTAGTATCAATCCTGCGATCATGGGCGCCGAACATCTAGCCTTCAGCGTAAATCAGAGACGAAGTGACATATCAGACGCTGATATTTGGACGTACGGCGTATGTGATCCATTCGCAACCCCTCCGGGTGGACAGGTGGCCCTCGGCTCTAGCCGCCCACGAGCCGAATATGGCGCTGCGGCGATCTGGCTGTCGCGCAGCGCCCGCAGCCAGGAAGGGTCGCCATGGTCCTGGGTGGTGAGCCAGGGGTTCATTATCGGGGCCGCCGCCATCGCCCTGCGCATCGGCAATGCCCGCGCCGCCGCCCCGCTCGTGCTCGCCCCCTCTGCGGCAGCACCCGAGCACGCCGACACGTGACTAGCGAACCGCCGCGGACATCGACCTTCGGAGTGGCGTAGCCCGAGTCACGACCGAGCTCGGCCGGGCGTGCGCTCAGGAGCCTTGGAGGTGGGCCAGGTAAAGCTGGTGGAGCGCTTCCCAGTGCCGGGCGTCCGCTTCGGTGTCGTAGGTCAGGTTGTCGGGCACCGCGAATCCGTGGCGGGCGGGATAGAACTCCACGGTGTGGTCGACTCCGGAGCTGGTGAGCGCACTTCGGAGTAGCCCGGCCTGCTCGGTGGTGAACGAGTCGTCGTCGGTCGCGCCGGCCACGTAGACCGTGGCGGTGATACGGTCCGCCGACAGGTGAGGGCTCGACGGGTCGCCGGCGACAGCCAGCCTGCCGCCATGGAACGAGGCCGCCGCGGCAATCGTGCGGCCGAGCCCTTCCGCTGCGATCAGCGACATGCGCCCGCCCAGGCAGTAACCGGTGGTGCCGATCGCGGCTCCCCGCACCTCCGGTCGCGCCAGGAGGAAGTCCGCGTAGGCACCGGAATCGTCGATGATCCGGTCATTGGTGAGCACGCTGGCCAGCTCCGCCAGCCGGGCCCGCTCCTGGCTGTCGGTGAACACCGTGGCCACGTCGAAGGGTGCCCAGTGGCCCGCGCGGTAGTAAATGTCCGGGATCAGCGCGACGTACCCCATGCTCGCCAGCCGGTCGCCCATCTGCTGGAACGTTTCTCGCGTTCCGCATCCGTCCGGGAAGACCAGCACACCGGGCCACGGGCCATCCCCGTCAGGGATGTGCAAGGTCCCGTTGCTGTGGCCATCGGGTGCGGGGATCTCAAGATCCAGGCGTCGCATCCAGCTGCCTCCACGAGGCTCGTCGAAGATGATCGCCCGAAACGTATCACCACGGTCCGCGGGGCGTTCGCCGGGAGGCGGTCATCCGGCCATGGCCGCCGCCAGTCGCTTGCGCTCGGTCTCGTTGAACGGGATCGGCTGCCGGCGGCCGGCGTCCCAGCGGACCGTGATGACGCGCGCCTCGGCCGCCATTTCCCCCGACGAGGTGAGGATGGTTTCGCGGGTAACCAGGCTCGTGGTGCCCAGGCGCTCAGCCTGGATGCGCACGGCCACCTGCTGGTCTGGATAGCGAACCTCCGCGCGCAGGTCCACTTCAAGCCGGACAACCACATAGCTGGGATCGCTGCCGAGGGCCTGCACGTAGAACGCATCCCTGCCCTCCTCCAGGTAGGTCAGGAAGACGGCGTGATTGACGTGGCCCAGGGCGTCCGTGTCACGCCACCTGACACGGACAAGGTGCTCGAACATCGCGGCCATGTGCTCGCTCCTTACCGCGCTCAGGAACATCGTCCGCCACCTCACGCCGCTCCTGCCAGCCCGCGCGGGCACCAATCACGCGACGGCAGATCGGCAGTGATCGCCGCAAAGGCGCACCTCGGCCAGCCAGAACGCAGGTCAACCATATCGGCGCGACCGACCTCATGGTGAGCGTCGAACCGGCATCCGCTCCGATCGCCACGGCGTTCTCCGGCCACCCGGGACTGTCGCGTATCTCTTCTGCCGTGCCCGTCAAGCCCCGGTCACGCCGCGCGTGCGGCCCTGGTGCGGACGGTCTGGACGCGGACGGTCTGGGCGCGGACGGTCTGGACGCGGACGGTCAGGGCGCGGGCTCGGTGAGCCGGACCGTGGCGAGCGCGAGCACGGTGGCCATGTCGGCGGCGACGTCGAGGCCAGCGGTCGAGGCGAACTGGGCGGCGCCCTGGTCCGTGTGGAAGGCCCAGCCCTCGGGGCGGCCGACGCCGATCAGGGCGGCGGGGGCGCGGCGGGAGACGCTGCCGAAGTCGGTGGCGAAAGGCAACGGCGGCGGGTCGGGCTCGAAGCCGCGGCCCGCGGCGGCCAAGGCTCCGGCGACTGCGGCCGTGACGCGAGCGTCCGGCCGGATGCCGGGAACGAGGCGGCCGGCCCGCCAGGCGGCGCCGGACAGCGCGGTGCGCACGTCGAGCGCGGAGCGCTCGATTCCGGCCTCGTCGTCGGCGAAGAACAGCAGCGAGCCGGTGAGCACGAGGCCGGTGCCCTCCTCGACGTCGCCGTCCAGCACGAGGCGCTCGATCATCAGCCGGGTGCGAGGGACGTCGGCGGCGGCGCGCAGGAGTGTGCCGATGGCCTCGACCGGCGGCTGGGCGACGTCGTCGCGCAGCGAGCGGGTGCCGGCGACGGCGAAGGTGTCGCGGCGCATCCACATCGAAGCCTGCCAGACGGTATCGATGAACTCGGGGTGGGCGTAGAGCACCGCGTCGTAGTCGTCCCATACGCCGGCGGCGGCGGTCAGCCACTTGCCGCCGCCACGCTCGATGGTTCCGGGCGCGTGGATCTCGTCGGCCGGGCAGCCGACCACGACGAGTTCGCCGGCCAGTTGCTCGCGCAGCGGCGCCAGGGCCAGCGCGGCGCCGACGACCGCGCCGGCGATCAGGCCGTGGCCGCAGGAGTGGACCGCCTCGACCGAGCCGTCCTCGCGTACGGCCGCGACCGCGTCGTAGAGTGCCGCGATGCCGACGCGGCGGCCGGCGCGCTCGCCCGCCAGAGCCGCGCGGAACGCGGTGCCGAGCCCGGCCACGTCCCGCTCGACGCGCAGGCCCGCCTCGCCCAGCCGCCCGGCCAGGTGGGCCGCGCACAGGTGCTCCTCGTGCGCGAGCTCGGGATGCGCGTGCACGAACGCGACGGTGCCGGCGATCGCCGCCCGCTGCGCCGCCACGGCGGCGATGAGCTCGGCGTCGGCGATGGGCATGCGCAAACCCTAACCCTGGTGCCGGTCAGGTGGCGCGGTCGAGGGGTTCTATGAGCCGCCGCGCGGGGAGCGGCTGACGGGGAAGAACTCTGCGCTCAGCTGAGCCAGCCAGCAGGGGCAGGTAACGGTCTCGTGGCATTAGTTCGGCGCCAAGTGACCGCAGGAAGGGGCTGTCCCACTGTGCGTCGATCAGCGCGCCGCCCGCCTGGGCGAATCGCGCGGCCATGTCCGCGACCGCGATTCTCGCCGCGTTGGGACGCCGGCTGAACATCGAGTCCCCGCTGAGCACGAAGCCCGCGCCCATGCCGATGGCGCCCCCGATCAGATCGCCGTCCTGCCATACCTCGATGCTGTGCGCCCAGCCTTTGTCGTGCAAGCTGACCATGCTTTCCAGCAGTGTGTCGGTGAGCCAGCGGGGCTCGCGGTCCGCACGGCATTCCTCCGCAACCCGCCGGAATGAATCGTTGGCCGTCGTCCGTTCCCGGCCGCGCAGTAGCTGTTTCCTGACGTTGCGGCCCAGGTGAATATGTTCGACGTTAATCACTGGCCGGGGGTCAGGTGACCACCACGCCACCCAGTAAGGATCGTCGTGTGCGCTGCCGACGAGGCCGATCACGCCGTCAGAAACCAGATCCTCATACTGGAATTCGTTGATGTCGCGGGTGTAGTCGTCCGGCGCTGGGAACGGGAAGATCCCATGTTGGTAGGCGCTCAGGACGCTGGCCGGGCTCAGGTCTGCGCAGAAGGCGACGGGGCAGTCTCTCGCGCCCGGCGTGATCTTAAAAGATTCCCAGTCTGGGTAGCGGCTAACCGGCATAGCGGGCGGTCCTAATTTACATTTTTTTCCGAGCTTAAACAGAAGCCGCCGTTCCGGCCGGGCTCTGCAGGTACCCTGTGGCGATCAGCCGGGCGATGTTAAGATCAAGAAGTTTCTCATCGACAGGCGGGAAGGCTATGCCGCTGTCTCTTAGCGCCTGCTCCGCATTTGACCGGGTGTAGGACGGAAAAATGTGCTCGAGGTACATCTCCGCCACCGTGCGCCCGGTTTCCTCATGAAGATCAACGAAGAGCGGCACGAAGGGGGTCATCGGGTGGGCCGGGTTGTCTGCGGCATATATCAGCAGCTCGTCAACCCATTCGCGGTAAGGTATCGTCTCGACGGTGAATCCGTGACTGCGCAGCCGGTCAACCAGGGACTGCAGGAGCGCATATTTCGGACTGGCCAGATGATAGGTACCTCCAGCCGCTTCGACATGCGAAGAGATATACCTTATGGCGGCCGCGCATAGGTCAGCGGGCACGAAGTCGAGCGGCAGGTCGATATCCGGCGCCACGCCGGTATCCGTGATGAATCTTATCAGCGCGCACATTTCGGTAGCCGTGTTCCAGGCGCCGGTGCGATGATCTCCGGCAATGTCCAGCGGGCGGTAGATGGCCACCGGCAAGCCCGCACGTCCAGCGTTCCTGAGCAACTCCTCGGCCACGAACTTGGTCTCTATGTAGCCCATGAAGAGGTGATCGGCATAGGCAAGGGGCGTGTCCTCGGTTACGGTCGGCACGCCCATGGCGCCGAAACCAGCGAGCACGGTGGTGGTGGAAACGTAGTGAATAGGTATTCCCCGGTAAAGGCCGGCCAGCCGGATCAGCTCCCGGGTGCCGGTCACGTTAGCAGCTCGCAGGTCCTCGTACGGATAGATAAAGTTGACGATCGCGCCGGCATGATGAATGACGTCGATGGTTCGCGCCAGCTCGCTGAATATGCCGGGGGACAAGCCCAGGTTCGGCTCGGCGAGATCGCCGGCCACCGGCACGACGCGGTCCATGGCCAGGCCGTCGAGTTCGTAGCGCTCGGCCGTTTGCTCGATGCGCCGCAGCGCGTGCGCGGCACTCCGCGCCCGGACCAGGCAATGAACCCGCGCGGTGGTGGCGGTCAGCAGTTCACGCAGCAGGTGAACCCCGAGAAAGCCGGTCGACCCGGTGAGGAGAATCTCGCGCGGCCGCCGCCAGTCCGGCGGCGGGCCGCCGTCCCCGCGGACAGGCTCGAACAGTTCAGCCTCGCGGGTGAAGTCCACCCTCGGATCGGCGCCGTTAGCGGTGAGCCTTCCCGCGCGGGCGTCGTGCGTGGCGTTCGAGAAGCCGCGGAGCGTCGCGTCGCGTAGCAGGCAGCGGGTGAGCGGACGGACGTAGTTCGCGCTGATTCCGAACATGACGCGCACGCGCGCCAGCATCTCCGCGGCCAGAAGTGAGTTGCCGCCGAGCTGGAAGAAATCGTCGTCGAGGCTCACCCGTCCCGTCTTGAGCAGCCTGGACCACAGATGAGACATTCCTGCCTGTACCGGCGTGTAGCCCCCGTCGAGGCTCCCGCTGGCCGCGGTGCCGGGAGGCGGCAGGGCCCGCCGGTCGACTTTCCCGCCCCACGTCAGCGGCATCTGGTCTATCGCGATGAACACGGCCGGAATCATGAAGCTGGGCAGGCGAGCAGTAAGAAAGCTCCGCAGGCTCGCATCTGACGGCAGATCGTCTGCCGACCCGCCCCGTCCGCCGGTGTGGCGCGGTCGGTAATACGCCGCGAGTTGCCTGTTACCCGGGCCGAACTCGTGGGCGATAACCGCCGCCTCAGCGATGTCGGGGTGGCTGGCCAGGGCACTCTCGACCTCGGCCGGCTCGACGCGGAAGCCGCGGATCTTCACCTGGCGGTCTACCCGCCCGATGACCTCCAGGGTGTCGTCCTCGCGCCAGCGCCCGAGGTCTCCGGTGCGATACATCCTGCTCCCAGGCAGGACGCTGTGCCGGTTCGGCAGGAACAGCTCTGCTGTCAGTTCTGGCCGGCCGAGATACCCGCGGGCGACGCCGCAGCCGCCGATGTAGATCTCGCCCAGCTCACCCGTGGGCACCCGGTTCAGGTTCTGGTCCAGAACGAGCACGTGCGCATGCCGCAGCGGCTTGCCTACCGGGACGGAGGCGGGAGGCCCCGGGGTGAGGTGTTCCTCGTCTAGGTCGAAGAGGGTCGAGGTGATCGTCGTCTCGGTGAGTCCGTACGCGTTGAGCAACCTGGCTCCAGGCGCTGCTCGCATGGCCGCATGGCAGTCCGCGGGATTCGCCCGGTCGCCGCCGGTGATCATGAGGCGGACGCTGCGCAGCCGCTCATCGTCTGGTTCGGTGACGGCAAGCATCTGATGCCAGTAGGCGGGGGTCAGGTCGATGACGGTGACCCGCTCCTCCGCCAGGTAGCGGAGCAGATCGGTCGGCGCGACCGTCCCCGCGGCGGGCAGCATCAGGGTCGCTCCGCAGATCAGGGTCACGAGTACCTGCTCGACCGATGTGTCAAAGCCGAGGGAAGCCAGCTGGAGGACCCGGTCGGAGGGCGAAACCTGGTATTCGCGGGATATTTCCTGGCTGACACAGGCTAGGGAGCCATGGCTGACGGCGACGGCCTTGGGCTGACCGGCGGAGCCTGACGTGTAGATGGCGTACGCGAGGTTTTCCGCCCGCAGGCCGGCCCCGGGAGCCGTGGCCGGCTGGTCCGCCAACTGCGGGGCACACTCGTCGATGACAAGCAACCGTACGTCAGTTTCGCCGAACGCCCTCGCCTTCGCGCGGCCCACCAGAATGACCGTGGGGCGGGCTTCCGCGCATATCTGGGTGAGGCGTGCGGCCGGAACTGAGGGATCAAGCGGCAGGTACGCACCGCCCGCCTTCAAGATCGCGAGCAGACAGCGAATCGCTTCTATGCCGCGCTCGAGGCAGACTCCCACCAGGGTCTCCGGTCCGACGCCCATTCCCGCCAGATGGTGTGCCAGTTGATTTGCCAGCTGGTCCAGCTGGCGATATGTCAGCTGGGTTTCCGCTGAGACGACCGCGACCGAGTGAGGCCGGCGGGAAGCTTGCTCACCGAATAGGTCCTGAACGTAACGCACATTGTGCCCCGGTGCCTGCTTGGCTTCCCGGACGCTGACCGGAGCAATGTCCTTCCAAGCTGCGGCAACGGCAGCCAGGCAGGCCCGTTTGGGCATAACGGCCGACTGCTGCCGCCAGCCGGCCGGAAGGGCCAGCTCTGCTGGCCAGACCGCGTGCTGGCCCTGGTCGTTGACAGCGACGACGTAGGTGCTCTCGTCCGGCGATTCTGCTGTCTGTCGAGTTGGCGTGATGTACGGTTTATCCGTATTAGTCATAGTCCCGCTTGCGTGCGCGCACCTATCGTTCGCTGGACGTGACCAGGCCGTTCCGCCGTGTGGGCGATTTGTCCCGTCGGGTAATTCTTGCCCGCTGAGGGCAGCGCCGACACGCCTTATGGCCTGCAAACGTTAGCGCCGACAAGGATCCGCCGCGTCGACGAGATGAGGCGGCCGGTTCCGACGCGGGTTGTTGTCATAAATGTGATAAACCGTCACAGCTTTCACTTCTAGTCTATGGAGAAACCAGGAAATAGTGATGTGATCTTCGTGACAGTCCGGAGTGGAAACGTAACAAAAACGGTTTACTGAGCTTACTGGGCTTATTGGGGGGTGACGCTACGTGCGTGTGGTGGTGTTCCAGGGGAAGGATGTGGTTAAGCGCGGCGAGTGCACTGCCGAGGGCAGCGTGCTAAGGCGGAACGGTGAGCTTGGGTGGATTCCGTGATATCGCGACGGCATGTGCTGACGGGCTATTTCATTTGGGTGACACTGCTCGTCGCGGCGTACTACGGACTGCCCAGCCTGCGCGTCGAGGCATGGGGCCTGATCGGCCTGAGCGGAGTGGCTGGCATCGTGGCGGGCGTCGTCATCAACCGCCCTGCCCGCAAAGCACCATGGCTGCTGCTGGCCGGCGCGAACCTGAGCTTCACCGCCGGCCAGGTCAGCTTCCTCGTGCTGACGCAGCTCATGGCGACGAAGGTCCCGTTTCCCTCCTTTGCGGACGTCTTGTACCTGGTGACCTACCCGCTGTACGCCGCCGGGTTGCTGATTTTCATCTGGTGGCAGACCCCGGACCGGGACCGGCGCAGCCTGATCGACGCCCTGACCCTGACCGTCGGACTGGCCCTGTTGTCGTGGATCTACCTGATCCTTCCCTACGTGCACAACCCCGAGCTGTCCTGGATCCAGAAGAGCGTCGCGATCGCTTATCCGCTCGGTGACGTGCTCACCCTGGCGATGATCGCCCGGCTGCTCGCGCCTGGGACAGCGCGTACCGCCTCTGTTTACCTGCTTACCCTCGGGACCGTCGGGATGCTGGTGTCCGACGCGTCGTTCGGCCTGCTCCAGCTGCACGGGTCGTTTCACAGCGGCACGATCGTCGACCTCGGCTGGGCGGTCTTCTACGGCGCGTGGGGGGCTGCGGCCCTCCACCCGAGCATGACCGAGCTGACCCGGCCGGTGTCGCGGCAGCAGGCTGAGGCGTCGCCGGTCAGGCTGATCGTGCTCATGCTCGCGTCGCTGATCGCCCCGGCCGTCTTGTTCACCCAGTCACTCGCCGGCCGGTACCACGACGACAGCGTCATCGCGGTGTTCTCCGCCATCCTCTACCTGCTCGTGCTCTCGCGGCTGTGGGACGTGGCGGCTTCGCACCGCCGCGCCCTGGGCCGCGAGCGCGCGGTACGGCTAGCTGGTGCGTCCCTGGCCTCGGCGGTCACCGTGCAGGAAGCCGCGACCACGGTGAGGCGTGCGGCGGTTGCCCTGCTCGACCCTCGCTCGCCGGGCGAGGCGCTGCTCGTGGTGCGCAGTGGCGGCCAACTCAGCGCCGTGGCCACCACGGATGGCGATTCGCCACGGGTGAATCAGCTGGCGGACCTCACCGAGACGTGCCTGCCCCTGCTGACCGGATCGCGGCCGGTTTTCCAGCCCGCGACGAGGCTCGGCGAGCTGGCTCCGCTGCTCATCCCCGGCTGTGACGGGATCTTGCTCTGCCCGATCATGCTCAAGGACCGGCCGTCCGGGGACCCGCTCATCGGGGTCCTGGTGGTGTTCGGTGAGGAGCGAACCCTGACGGACTCGTCTGCCACGCTGGAAATCCTGGCCCAGCAGGCTGCCCTCGCCGTCGAGCGCGTCATGCTCAGCCAGGAGGTCATCCGCCGGGGCAGCGAGGCCTACTTCCGCACCCTGGTTCAGGACACCTCGGACGCCATCCTGATCATCGGCGACGACGGGAAGGTCCGGTACGCGACCCCCTCGGCCACGAGCATCTTCGGCGACATCGGCGTGGAGGGCGCCTACCTCTGGGACCTGGTGAAGGACGGCGAGCGTGACGACGTCGCCCGCGCGTTGACGCGCATGCGGGAACATGCCGGTCGCACTTCTTACTACGAGGACATGCGGATTAGCCGCCGTGACGATGTGGGCGTTCAAGTCCAGGTCAGGTGTAGTGACCTGCGCGGCGATAGCACGGTCGGCGGCCTGGTCCTCACCCTGCGGGACGTGACCGCGCAGCGCCAGCTCGAGGACGAGCTCAAGCACCGGGCCTTCCACGACGCGCTGACCGGGCTTCCCAACCGCGTGCTGTTCCAGGGCCGGGCCGCCAGCGGCCTGGCCCGGACGGAGCGCGACAGGACGACGGCCGGCGTGCTCTTCGTGGATCTGGACGACTTCAAGGTCGTGAACGACACGATGGGCCATAGCGTCGGCGACGAACTGCTGGTGGCGGCCGGGATACGGCTCTCGGCCGTCGTGCGGGATTCCGACACGGTGGCGCGGCTGGGTGGCGACGAGTTCGCGCTGCTCCTCGAGAATGTCGCGGATGCTGCTGCGGTGGACGCGTTCGCCGAGCGCATCGTCCAGGCGTTCGGCGAGCCCTTCGCTCTCGCCGACGGGTCAGTGGTCTCGACCGCCACCGTCGGCGTGGCCACCACGGAAGACAGCGCTGACGTGGACGAACTGCTCCGTCATGCGGATCTGGCCCTGTACGCCGCGAAGGCGGCCGGCAAGCGGCAGTGGCGTCGGTACCTGCCCATTCTCAGCGCCGGAATGGTCCGGCGGCGCGAGGTGCAGGCCGCACTGGAAGACGCGGTGAAGAACTCCGCGTTCACCCTCGCTTACCAGCCCATCGTCGCGCTGACCGACGGCGAGATCGCCGGCTTTGAGGCCCTGGTGCGGTGGCGTCACCCGCAGTGGGGCATGATGCAGCCCGGCCAGTTCATCGAACTGGCCGAAGAGACCGGTCACATCGTCCCTCTCGGCTCCTGGGTGCTCGGGCAGGCGGCGGCAGACATCGTCCAGTGGGTGGGCCAGGCGCCGCGCCAGCCGTCGCCGTATGTCAGCGTCAACGTGTCGGCCCGCCAGTTCCGTGATCCTGGTTTCGTCGACGGCGTGCGGCGGGTCCTCGCCTCCTCAGGCCTGCCGCCGTCGGCGCTGATGCTCGAGCTCACCGAGAGCGTCCTGCTCCGCCGGGACGAACGGATTCACTCCGACCTCATGGAGTTGAAGGTCATCGGCGTCAAGCTGGCGATCGACGATTTCGGCACCGGGTACTCCTCGCTCAGCTACCTGCGGGAACTGCCGATAGACGTGCTCAAGATAGACAAGTCCTTCGTCGACGGGATCGGCATCTCCGAGCAGCGGCTAGCCCTCGTGGAAGGCATCATCCGGATCGCCGGGACGCTGAACCTCAAGGTCATCGCCGAGGGAATCGAAACCGAGGTCCAGCGAGATCTGCTGGTCTCGATGGGCTGCCAGTTCGGTCAGGGGTACCTGCTGGCGATGCCGGTGGAAGCGGACCAGGGGGAGGCGCTCGTGCGGATCGGGCGAGGGCTGGTTCCCGAGCTTCCCCGCGTGAGCCGTTGACCACGACGGTGATGACCGGCGGCGCATGAGGATACCAGGCTGCCAGGGATGGGCTCCTGGGCCGTGACGGCTTACCGTGGTGTTATGGACCGTTCGATGGCCGGCCGTGAGTATGCGAGTCATCTGACCGATGCTGACCTCAGCCTGCTGGCCCCGGCTGATGCCTCGCGGCTGCGCGGCGACCCGGAGGCGCTGCTGCGGCGGCTGGAGCATCCCGACGTGTTCCGCGCGGTGCTCGGCCCGCACGATCCGGCCCAGCGGTGGGCGGTCGCGGCGTCTCCCTTCCTGGTGTTCGCCGTGCTGGTCCAGCAGGCCGCCGCCGAGCTGGCATCGATGGACCACGTGCCGGAGCGCACCGGGCTGCGCCAGCGGGTGCCGGTCTTCGACGCCCCTGCCCTCCGGGACTTCCTCGGCGAGCCGGCCCGGCGGCTGTTCCTGGCCGAACTGCTGGCCTCCTTCACCCGGGTGGCCAGTGGCAGGTACCGGGTCCGGGTCGGCGGGCGGACGCGGACCCGGCGGTTCAGCGAGCTGGACCCGGTGCGGCTCGCCGGGCTGCTGGACGCGGTTCCGCAGGCCGAACGGCCCGGCGTGTACCGCCGGCTCGGCGACGTGACGCTGTTCCTGACCGGGGTGTTTCCCGATTACGCGACCACCCGGGCCCTCGGCCCGCTCGATGCCGGGCGGCTGCTGCGCGCCGCCCGCCTGCCGTCCTCGCAGCAGGAGCGCCTGGCCAGCGCGCCAGCCATGGACCTGTGGGAGTACCTCGGTGCCCGCTGGTACCGGGCCGCCCGCGATCTGGCCCCGGCCGCCACCGCGCGGGTCCTGGTGGCCGGTGACGTGGCCGACCGGTTCCGGCAGGCCCGGCGCGTGCTCAACCACCTAGCCGACCGGTACCTGCTCGCGCCCGGCCAGCCCTGGTTCGAGCAGCCCAGCTTCTGAGAGCAGCTACGACGACATCATCCACCACGCTCAAGGCCGTCCCCGCCAGCTTCCCTGGTGAGTTCGGTGAGCCGGTCCCAGGCCGGCGACGACACGCCGGCCGGCGTGGTGACCAGGCGGGCGATGGCCGGGTCCTGCACCGACCGCGGTTTGCCCTCGGACCTGCCGTACCGGCTGGCCATCCACCGCGCGGTGCGATCGGCCAGCGCGGGCAGGCGCGGGTCGTCCGGGGACCAGTCGAACGCCGCGTCGTACTCGAGGTAGATGGCACAGAATTCCGGATCGCCGGTCGCGTCACGCTTGTCGGCGATCCAG
>Ga0316363_10000618_pt1 | contig 42870 bp, 27 predicted proteins | sample Sb_taG_3_FD_200459 | JGI IMG/M metagenome (GOLD analysis project Ga0316363, IMG submission 200459) | Peat soil microbial communities from Weissenstadt, Germany - Sb_50d_a_PC metaG (v2) (version 2) | ecosystem: Environmental > Terrestrial > Soil > Wetlands > Peat | place: Germany: Weissenstadt...
CTTACGATAATCCCAGGAGAACGCAGCTGATATTGTCACTATGTGTTTTGCGAAATGGAGGTCTGCGATGCGGAAAAATCAGGGCGAACGCCAGTTGGGCCTTCAGCACCTGTTAAACATGGGCTAGCCCTGGCCTACCCAGGTTTTGCCACGTTCGACCAAGTCGCGTCATCCAAGCCCAGGTTGGCCAGTGGCCCGCCCACCGCCTCTACGACCGCCCTCAGGCACAGCCTGCAATGTTGTCGCACAACTTACGAAATGAACGAAAAGTACGAAATGAATCTGAATGGTCCCACGGGGGGTCGAACCAGTTTCCACAACTATAGACGCCACTATGGAGTTAGGGGATTCCGCTAAAGGACGCGCTGCAAAATCCGATGCACTGGACCCCGGTTTGCAGGAAGTCATCGCGGCCTGGAACGCGTTGCCCGCGACGATCAGGGATGCGATACGGGTGATGGTCCGGGCAGGGCAGGCTCAATAGGCGAAGAAATGCGCTGGTTTTCGAGTCCCGTGCTACGTTTATCTGGCTAGAAACGAAGTCGAAAGTGGCGGTTTTTCCGCGGTCCTGGTGTGCCAACCGAGCTGTAACCGAGATTGAAACGGACTTCAACCGGCAAACGACGTAACAGTTGACGTAACAGACTCGGGCCGGTTGCCTTCCTGGGCGCCGGCCCGAGTCATTGACCCCCTGGCCGAATCTCCCCCTGCGCATCGTGGCCGGCCAGCCTCTCGCTATTCCAGTCCACGGTTGGTTCCCGTGAATAGCCCGGGCGTAGTCAGGAATCGCCCACGTTCGCACACGTCGCGTCGCTCACGCCCAGGTTGGCCATTCCCGCCCGTCAACGCGAGACGGCACCGCCGTGTGGCGTTTGGTAAACGAGCCTCTGACCTTGAGAGGACGATAAGACCTGGGCAGCCGCCTGGGGATGGCGCAGTGGCGCAGCTTTTGTAAGAATCTGCAGTTTTTGGAAATCGGTGAGCAGAAAATAGCTTTCGAAGACACGCGAGGAATTGCGGATTTTCCGCGAGCTGCGCGGAAGAATCCGCGCCTCCTGGGGAGTAGTTGGGACAGCTCATAGCCCCCGTCGAGTCCTTCGCGATGGCGATCGACTCCTCCATCGCGGGCGTAATCGTACGTAAGCGATTTTCGACAGGGGTGCAAGGAACGCCCGGATGAAGCCGTTCAACGCGACTGGCACCGAGTCGAAAATCAACTCCCACGGGGGGTCGTACTGGTTGACGGAACGTCGCAAGGAGCCAATACTTTACGTCAACCGGCTTACCTTCGCGCTGCAAAATGCGATGCAATTGATCCCAACCTGCAAAATGTCGTCAATGCCTGGGATACGTTGCCTTCTGCGATCCGTGAGGCGATTCTGGTGATGGTCGAGGCTGCCCAACACCGGTAGCTCGGAACAGGGCGCATGAGGTCCTCCCCGCTGGCTCTCGCGCTGCGAACATACCGTTGGGCGAGCGGCGTTTGGAGCAAGCCGTTGTTTTCAGTAGGCCCCATCTGGTACTAGAAACTTGGATTTGGCAGGAGAGTAGCTTACCTGGGTGCACATTGGGGCACAGCTAGCATGAAGCTCCCCGCGGCGCCTTCGGGTGGGTCATGGGCCGTGTAGATCCGATGGCCCATGACTAATCGACCTATGATTCAAACGTAGCAGACTTGCCTGGGCTTCTTTCGACAGCCATGCGTCGGGGGCTCCGCCGGCCAACCTCAACAGCAGGTCCGTCGCTTGAGCGTCGCCGATACGTTCAAGAATTTCCAAAGCTCGCAACGTTCGTAGACGATGGCTGCCGGGATTCGTCAGGTCGAGTGCTCGGAGAATCTGTTCGAGTCTTCGTTGCACTTCTGGACCCTGCTTCGCGGCGAGGGCTCTGCGAAGGATTGGCTCCGCCCCATCTGCAAGCTTATTCAATTCGACCAGTGCTTTTTCGCGTTCCGAGAAGCGGCTGCTATCTAGTTGCTTCACAAGGCCCGACACCACTTCTGAATTTGGAGTCGTGATTGGGTGGAGCAAGCCTTTGAAGTAAGCTACGGTCTGCGATGGCGCGGCCGCAAGTATCACGATGCTCCGGTATGCTTTCGAGGCGTCGCCAGCAAGGTCTGACCATAGCCTTTCAAGATCTGCAGCCTGGAGCGGTTCAGCCTGGGCGGAGGCCCGACGCGTGTAAGGGGCTACATCCCAGACGAGGACAGTCGTATCCCTGCTTCCCGATGCTAGGCTCATGCCGTCGGGAGAGAAGACGAGCACGTCCGTTGGACCAGCGTGACCTTTAAAGGTGTGAATGATCTTGCTATTGGTCAAATCGAGGAGACGAACCTGAGTCCGATTCTCAAATCCCGACGACACCAGATTCTTTTCCGAGGTCCAAAGGCTATGGCTGCCGTCGTTGCCCAGGGCCAGGCAGCGACCGTCCGGTGAGAAAGCAAGCGTTGTCGTATAGCCCGCATCTTTCACCACCAAACGGCCCTGGCCTGTGGCCATCTCCCACAAATACACCGATCCCCCCATGCTTGCGACGGCTACGCTCCGGCCATCAGGGGAAAACCGGGCGCAATTCAGCCCGCCGTCATGCTTGCCTGGCAAGGCACGCTCCTTGCCGGTCGCCAGGTCCCAGCCGAGCAACCTGAGGTGTGTGCCGCTACTAGCGATTAGGCTTCTGCTGTCAGGCGAAAAAGCCAACGAGAAGATCGATGAACGGCCGCCAGGTTGTTCGGGTTCAATCGCAAGCTGGCTAAGTTCTTTGCCCGTCTTAATATCGAACAACGCGATGGTTTCTGGCAGGTCTAAGGAATTCCACGCCAGCTTCGTGCCGTCGGGCGAGATTGCCATTTGGCCGCGGCTGTTAGAAGTCTTGATGCAGCGCTGTTCCTTCCCCAAAGCACAGTCCCATAGCCTTATAGTGCCGTCTTGGCTCGCCGACAGCAGAGACTTGCCGTCTTTGGAAAACGTCAGACTGGAGACGTATCCGGCGTGGCCTTCAAGCTTGTGCTGCAGCTTCGTCGAGGCTACATCCCAAACCCAGATGGTTTTTTCAGAAGCCGAGGCGAGTCGTTTACCATCTGCCGAATATGCAATGGAAGCAATCGACGTCTTGGGTGCGTTAAGAGCGAGCAGCTCCTTGCCTGTCGTAAGATCCCAAAGTCGGATGAGGTTTCCCAATCCGCCGCTCGAGATTAAACACTTGCCATCTTGGGTGAACGCGACTTGTCCAACGACTGAGCCAAGTGGACCAATCTTGCGGCCTTCCTTCCCATTGGCAAGATCCCAAATGCGAATTGTCTGGTCGATGCCTCCAGTCGCCATGCTTGAACCATCCGGGGAGAACGCCAACGAAAAGGTCGAGTTTTCGGCACCCTGGAGAGTAACGATCTCCTTGCCAGTCGCAACTGCCCAGAGGACGACCCTGCCGGGCCTCCCGGATTCAAACATCGTCGCAGCTAGCCGTTGGTTGTCCGGTGAGAAGGCCACGTGGGCGGGTTGTTCAGAACAAGGAAGATGGTGGATCAGCTTCCCGGTTTCTGCGTTCCAGATTTCTGCCGCGTGCTGATTCGCTTTGGCGCTCGCGGCAGCGAGCAATTTGCCGTCCGGGGACAGCTCAACAGTCCAGAGTTTCCAATCCGCTGTCTCGAAGCGCCGTATTTCTTTACCGGTGTCGATTTCCCACAAGCGTATGGTCTTGTCGCTTCCCCAGGTCACAAGCGAACGGCCATGTGGAAGAAACACAACGCCGCTCACCCCGTTGTTAGTACGCCGATCGATGGTGCTCTCGTGTCCGACAAATTGCCGGATCTCCTTGCCCGAAGAGGAATCGATCAAGCGAAAGATACAATCTCTACCCCCAACAGCGAGCATTCTCCCGTTCGGCGAGAAGGCCAGGGAATCGAGATCAACCGGCAGCGTGATGCGGGATCGGGGTCTCCCGGTCTTGGTTTCCCAGAGCGAGACGGTTTTCCCTGCCATGGTGGCGATGGTCAAATCGTCTGCTGCGAGGACAAACCTGCTCACATGCGCCTCGTTGCGGAAGCGAATTGTGCCAAGACGCGCGACGGCGCCTTCCGGCAGGGGATCACCAAAGCGATCGTCGCGCGACAACGCCCCGGGTTGGGCCTTGTGCTCTGCAGTGTCGTGAGCTGTTGGTTCCGGCGGGAGCCCCTGAACAACGAAAGCCCCGTAAATTGCCAGGGATCCTGCCGTGCAAATGAGAAGCATAAGCCATTTCAACTTGGCTGCGAGCATTGCTGGGAATGATTCCCGCAGGAGACTTACCACCTCCGCCGAGATGCCGCTCAGCGAGGCAGATTTCGCAGCCGCCACGAGCCGGGCAGCGGCAACGCTGGCGCGCACCAGCGATTCGGGTACTCCTGCGCCAGTGCTTTCCTGCGACAACATAGTGGCGAGAAGGGGCACGGCGAGCGTAAAGCCCCGCTGCCCCAGGCGGCCACGCAAGCATTCACGCGCCTTTCCCAGGCGAGTCTTAAGCGTCCCCAGCGGCCAACCCAACAGGGCGGCAGCTTCCTCTTGCGTTTTGCCGGCCCAATAGCAGAGCAAAAGTGGAGTACGATATTTCTCCGAGAGGAGACTGATCTCCTGATGGAGGACCTCGCGTAATTCGCGCCACGTCATGTCATCCATCCTCGGCGCTTCCGGAATGGCCGCGCAACCTTCCATTGCGCGTCTCCGTGACTCGCGGGATCGATGCTTGCAGGCCAACCGATACGCGACGCCGTGAAGCCAGCTTGCCAGTGACCCATACTCGCGGATTGAGACTGCCTTTTGCGCCAACACCAAAAAGGTCGCCTGGAACACATCCTCGGCATCGTGCGGACTGCGGAGCACCGATCGGCAAACGTTCATGACGATCCCGCCGTGGCGGCGCATGAGGGCGGCAAACGCTTCGTCATCGCGATCGGCAACGAATCCCTGCAAGAGTTCGCAATCCGATTGCTGGTGCACCGTCTCAGCGGCCGCCAGTTTGCGGATGTAAGGCAGGACCGTGTTCGCGTGCGGCAGTTCCATGTGGGGTCTCGCTGGAATCGTGACGAATCTTTTTCGATCCGCGTCCATTGCCAACGCGACCTACTCGCCCTGATTTGACGAGTGTCAGTCGTGGTGCAAGCAATCAACACTGTACGGTCGGGCCGGGCCCTCCTTCTTATAGTAGTGCCTTCTGGAGGCGATCCGGGATTGAAATTACCCCAACTGCGCTGAAACATCCGATGCACTGGACCCAGCCTTGCAAGAAATCGCCGAGGCCATTGGCTTGTGCGGAAGACCCTCCGTGGCGAGCAGGTTCGTGCCCCGTAAGATGTTGGCTAACGGCGCCCTCAGATTCCAACCGGAGAACACTTCGATGCCAAGGGGACGACCAAGGAACGACGCCGGCATCAACAAAATGGAGGCAATGCGCAGAACGCTAACCGCCCTTGGGGATGATGTGATGCCGAAGGCCTTTCACGATCACATCAAGAAGAGCCTTGGCTTCGAGATGAGCTTGGGCATGATCTCGAACTACAAAAGCACGGTCAAATCTGAAGGGAGTAGGAGCCGTCTCAGACACGAGCCAGGTCCAACGGAGATCGCAGGGGCGTTCAGTTTTGCGGAGATCCATGCGGTACACACACAATTCCAATTGGCCTGAGAAGCAGTAGCCTGGAGGGATTCGAACGCTTCGCCACAACTATCGAGTCCAGCAATGAGTTACGCCGCTCGCTAGAAAGGCGCGCTGCAGAATCCGGTACACTAGATCCCGGTTTGCGGTCGGTTGTCGCTGCCTGGAGTTCCCTCCCTACCTCTTTCCGCGAAGCGATCGCCCTGGTGATCAAGGCGGCGAAGTCCAAAATGGGCTAGGACAACAGCCAGACCGACAGGGGGAACGCCACACCAATAGGCACCTTCCCTCGTAAGTGTCGGGACTCCATAATATCGGGAATGTTTGCAAGCGTGTGCGATCACGCTCGTAAAAACGCGAGGATTTGCGGATTTTCCGCGCAGCGCGCGGAAGATTCCGCGCTGCCAGATTATAATCGTTGGACGCTGGTTACGCGCAAGCATGAGAGGCCGAGCCGAACTGACGCAACAGATCCGGCCCGACAGGAGGGATGAGCGAGGACTTGGACAGCCGCCGGAATTTGTAACAGCACGTGTGGGATGTGAATATGTGGTGGACGTTGGAAGGTGAACGTGTCCTCCGTAGGGCAGAATGGGAACTGTCTCGCGAGGGTCTCGCCGGGATTTCGGGTCCACATCGAAGGTTCTCGAGGGAACGAAGATTCTTTCGGCTGCGGGATCAGAGCGTTTGACGACCTACAACCCAATCAAAAACTGGCACTTCTTGTACTTGTTGGAAAGGCCTCGCGCGATGAAGCGGTGCCTATGCCAAAACTCACGGACCTCACCGAAGCAACGGTCGCCGGATTCCGACCGACCCCACGGCACAGCTGGCTACCGAATCGTGACGCTCTCGTTGTTGGTCTTTACCGGGGCTAACCTCAGTGATTCGGGCTCAATTAAAAGGTGTCACGAATGGCCGTTGAACGGGGCGGTCGTGCCGATAAGTTAGGTAACCGTTACGAGGGACTCTGGGTGGTCCAAAACCTGCTCCAGGTCCTTGGCGGTGAGCTTGTCTCCGTGACCGTGGAAGCCATAGGCGACGATGAAAAAGGAGTCGATCTCTGGGTCGAACGAGTGGACGGCATCCGCGAAGCGGAGCAGTGCAAGAGGAAAAACTACCTGGTCGGTAAGTGGAGCATGGCTGATTTGCGTAGGCGGGAAGTCTTGCTACATCTCGCTTCCCAGCTGCAACGAGAAAGCCGAAATCGGTTCACTTTCGTGTCCGTCCACGACGCCCCGGAACTCAGTAAGCTCGCCGAATTGGCGAGGACCAGCAACAACGACCCTGAGGCCTTCTTTCGCACGGTTGACTCGTCGGAGGCGCTTCGACCGGCCTTTCAGACATTCTGTGCGGCCTGTGATTTGGATCGGAACAACCCGGCTGGTTTGGCCGCAGCCTACGATCTCTTACAGCGCAGTGATGTCCGAGTGTTTGACGACAGCCGAGGCGGGCGACAGGATGTCGAACTGCACGCCAGGTCTCTGGTGACTGGAGACTCCCGTTCGGTGATTCTCTTGCTTGCCGAGTTGGCCCAGGATCGGATGGGGACGGCATTACACACGGACCAGATCCGAGAGCACCTGCGAGCGCACGGCCACCAACCACGTGACCTTGCCGGGGAACCGAATCTCCCGGCCAGGATCGAGCGCCTGCGCGAAGAGTTCCGGGAATCGCTTCGTCCGGGCTTGATTAACGGCATTGTCGTGCACCGCACTCAGACTGAAACAGTGCTCGGCGCACTTCGCTCTGAGTCAGAAAACCGCCTGCTCATCGTCCATGGCCGGGCCGGGGCAGGGAAGAGCGGCGTACTGTTGGAAGTGACCGACCAGCTCCATGCGTCGGGTACTCCGTTTCTCCCCTTGCGCCTCGACCGAAGAACGCCCCAGGTCAGCGCGCGGCAGTTCGGTACGGGCCTTTGCGACCTGCCGGACTCGCCCGCGCTGTCCTTGCGAGCGCTGGCCGGGAGCCGTGACGCGGTCTTGGTCCTGGATCAACTGGACGCAATCCGATGGACCGCCGCCCACGGCGTGGCGAGTTGGGAGGCGTGCCAGGAAGTTATCGACGAAGCGATGGCGCTTCTTCGGTTGCGCGTCGTTGTCGCGTGCCGAACATTTGATCTCCGGGACGACGCACTGATCCGCTCCTGGTTAGCCAGGCATCAGGCAATGGAAATTGAAGTCGGTGACCTGCCTGATCCTATCGTGGAACAAATCATCACCCAGGCGGGGGGCGCGTTTCGCTCTTTTGCGAAGGCCCAGCAAAATCTCCTTCGTTCGACACTCTGCCTGAGCCTGTGGACTGAGCTTGCGCGGGATGGCCAGCCGCCGACATACTTCACCACGGCTGCGGAGTTGATGCGCGCATTCTGGTGGATGCGGCGAAGCCAGCTTGAAGCGATGGGCTTCTCGGGTGCCGAGATCGACACGGCCTTGGGACAATTGACAACATGGATGGACCGGAACGGCTCCGTGCATGCGCCTGAGCGGCTTTTGGACAATCACCCGAAGGCCAAGGACGCCTTCCTGTCGTTAAACTTGATCTCCATCGGCGAAGCACGTGTCACCTTTGCCCACCAGACCTTTTTCGAGTACCTGTTCGCCTCCCGTCTGCTGGACGCGATCAATTCTGGTAGAGAGACAATCGCAGGATGGCTCAAACGTCATGACCAGTCGCTGTTCAGGCGGGAACAGGTCCGCCAGCTGCTCTGGCTCCAGCGCGACGAGGCTCCCCAAGACTACCTCGCGACTGTATCAGGAATCCTGGCAGACCCGGACATTCGCTTTCACCTCAAGCATCTGATTCTCCGGTTCATTGGGGATGTTCTCCGCCCAACTCCGTCCGAAGCCGATTGCGTACTTGGCCTGTTCCGTGATCCGGTTTGGCGGGCCCACATCGTGGAGGCTACCCTGTGGGGAAAGGACGCCTGGTTCACAACCATGGACGAACGCGGCATCTTCAGGGAGTTACTTACGTCAGGCTCGGAGCAGGACCAGATGACCGCTCTTCAATTGATGCACCTGGTCGCCGGGTCCTGTGGTGACCGCGTGGCGGCTTTGCTAGCGCCTTATGAGGCGGAACCGGACCCTTGGCCTCGCCGAGTTACCTCGGTCCTGTTGTTTTCGGATGGGTCTGATGACAGTGGGGTTTTGTACGAGCTGCGCCTCCGTTTGATCGCTCGGGGCGTGGCCCCCCAACCACCCATGTTTCCCGCCAAGCTCCTGGAGCGCGACCCACACCGCTGCGTGCAGTGGCTGGAGGCCCGGTTGCAAAATGCAGTGAGAGACTGGACTGCGCAGGTTACCGAAAAGCCTGAAGACATGGAGAAGGAACGACGCTTCGATCTGAACATTCACGAGGCTGATACCTTGTACCGCCTCGCGTCAGCGGCGCCGAGAGCCATGTGGGATCGGCTGCTTCCGTGCCTCCTTCGCCTTAGTGAGTTGGCTCGACATACTTCGCCTGACCCCGTGCCGGGAGAATTCTACCCCGATTCCTTCTGGCAACACTCCACGCGACGCCGCAGGCTCCTGGAACCTCCTGACCTCGTCGCGGCACTCGCGCTCGCCGGGGCGATGCTGGCTACCGATGCGCCCCAATTCGTCGTGCAGCAACTTAGCAATCTGTCCGGTCACGGCTCACGAACCGTGCAACAGCTCCTTGCCCGAGTGCTCACGCTGTGCCCTGGCGGTGTTGCTGATCTGGCCATTAACTGGCTCTGCGATCAACCTGCGCGCTTCTCGCTTAATGACCTGGGTCCGGGTCGATGGCGGTACGCTCAAGAGCTGATTCGCCAGTTCGCATCAGCCTGTTCAGAATCCGTCTACGCTAGGCTAGAGGAATGCGTGCTGGCTTACCACGAACCTGTTGAGTATCGTAGCCTTCAGAACGAGCAGGAGGCAGTTGAAGCCGGATTCTCGCCGCTGACCGACTGGTACGGTCTTGCCCAGCACGCCTTATTGCCATTGCTGCCCCAGGAGCGACTCAGTCCAGGGGCCAGGATAGTGATGATCCAATGGCGGGGAAAATTCGGCTTCGAGGCAGAGCGATTTATCCGCAGACGAGTCGGAGGCAGCCGGTCGTTCGTCCTGCCCCTGTCCGATCAGCGCGCCCGGCAAATGACCGACGACGAGTGGCTCGAGATCATCCGCACGCACGCGCAAACACTTGGGATTGGGCACCACATAGACCTCGGCGAGGATTATTTCACAATTCATGACGCCAACCAATACGCCCAGGTATTGGGGCTGCTGGCGCGTTGGCAACAGCGGCGCTGTGCAGAGCTAGCGATGCGTCTACCACCCAACGCCAACCCGCAGTACGTGATGGCTATCCTTCATGCGCTTTGGAACCGCGAGCCGCCCGATCCCAAGAAACCCGGCGATTGGGATCCTGCAACCTCCGACCAGATTGTAAGACTGGTCGAAGCCATCGGCTACCGGGAAGAGAGAGACCTAGTGTTGGCCCTCTGCCAGGTGATACACCGATGGTCGGACTGCAACTGGCCCCTCCCCGTACTGGAATCCCTGTGCCGTCATGCTACCAAACACCCGGACCCAGGTCAGGGTGCTCGCCCGGTCCCCTGTGCGGACGGCACGGACCTGGAAGCCAGCAGGCTGAACTGCGTGCGGAGTGTGGCGACGGAGGTCATTGGGGCAATCCTTGTTGACCACCCCGAATTGTACAACCTTTTCCTACCGACAATGGAGCGGATTGTTGGCGACCCATCGCCAATAGTTCGGGTTGCCGCAGCGGGATTGTGCTTACCCGTGCTCAACCACGAACCCGAAAGGGCTGTGGAGCTGTTCCTCCGTGTCTGTGAAACCGAGGACGCAGTCCTGGCTTGTCGAGCTGTGAGCGAGTTCCTCTCCTACACACTGCTCCGTTTCCCTGAGAAGCTCGAACCACTGGTACGAAGAATGGCAACATCGGCGAACGGCGAGGCGGCTCGTCTCGGGGCGCAGTGGGTTACACTCGACTGGCTCCACCGGGGTGGGATGGATGACCTGCTGCACGAGTCTGCCCTGAACGGCTCTGCTAACCAGCGCAAGGGAGTGGCCGAGGTGGCGGCTCAATCCATTGCCGACGAGCAGCTTTTGGCTGGTTGTGTGGAACTCCTGCCGTTGTTCTTTGATGATAGTGACCCACAGGTGCGCGAAGCAGTTTCGGCCTTTCTCCGCCAAGATCGTGTCTTGACCAAAGAGCAGATTTCGAAGATGGCCGGAGCTTACGTTGTCAGCCAGGCATTTCGAGATGACCCCGCCGATCTGCTCGAGGCTCTGCGCCGCCATGACGGCTCGTTAGTCCCATTCGCCGACGTGGTCTTCGCCGTCTGCCACGAGTTCATGGGGCCGCTCGCGACGGGTGCGAGGGATCTGCGCGAGGGCTTAGCCTATGACGTTACTCTGATCCCACCTTTGCTTCTCCGTCTTTACGAGCAGGCCGAACAGAGCGGAAGGAGGGAACTACAGGGCAGGTGTCTCGATAGTTGGGATGGGCTGCTCCGAGCCCGCTTAGGCGGAGTCCGTGATCTCATGGCGGCTCTTGATCGGTGACGCCAGCCGCGCGGGCCGAGAACGTTTGATCTTTGCCTCAAAAAGGGAGCCAGTTGCATCCAAGTGGGTCCGTTGGCGTTGAGCGTAATATCGTTATTGCAAGCCACGATCCGCGTTTGGGCCGAATTCCGACATAGCAACTGGATGGATGGAGAACGGGAGGCTGCGGCGTCAAAGCGCCGCCGAGGCCTCTTAGGCCTCGGCGGCTTCTATCGGAATTGCGTGGCAAGGCGGAAGTGCTGACGAAGGGAAGCGCTCGGCGAGCTTAGCGTTTCCGCGGCAGATTATTTAAACCGCTGGCCTTGTTGTCGCGGCAGACTTGATGTTTCTTTGTAACAGTGTGACCGCCTCCCGACCCCCCCAGGCTTTGCCTCGACGTTGGTCGATTTCTCGATGGTCACAGTGTGCTTGCCGCGGGGCACACAGAAGGTGCTTGCCGGGGGGCGTTTTAGAACCTCAGCTCGACCAGGGTCCGTTGCATCCGCGGCGCGTGCGCGCTGACATCGACCTCGATGAGGCAATCCCACTTCTCCCGACAGGCGCGCTCCAGCTCGCTCAGCAATGATCGAATCGCTTCGTTGCGGAGAGTAAATCAACTCGTAGATGCGCACGACCTTGTCAAAGGGATCGAGCTTGAAGCTGACCGGCCCCGCGATCTTCCCGTTCTCGCGCGATTAAGTGACTAGACTGTTTTCAACCCTCGGGACGCGGCTTGTGGGAAGTGACCACCTGCATATAGTTAACCCGCTCGAAGACGGCTGGATCGGCCACCGACCGCCGGTTCATCTGGCCCTGAATTTGTCGCACGGACTCGCAGCCGTTGTCCGTGAGCCAGCGTGCCAGGTCCTCCCGGACGCGCCCCAGGTAGCCGATGCCATGCTGCATCAACGCCGAGGTCATCATGACTACCCGAGCCCCTGCCAGCAGCGCCTTGAGCGCGTCGAACACGGTGTGCACGCCGCCCGTGACAGCAAGGTCCGCCCGAAGGTGACCGGAGAGGGTAGCCACCCAGTGCAAGCGCAGGCGCAGTTCCTGAGAAGTGCTCAGCTCAAGGGTCGGGGTAATGTCCCGGCTGTACACGTCGAAATCTGGTTGGTAAAAGCGGTTAAACAACACCAGGCCATCGGCGCCGGCTTGGTCGAGCCGAGATGCCATGTTCGGCAGCGAAGTGAAATAAGGGCTTAGCTTTACGGCCACAGGGATGTGGACCTTTGCCTTGATGAGGCTGACCAGGTCGCAATACATCTGCTCAAGCGTCGAGCCGGTGACCTCAGGTGAGGTGGGGATGTGGTAGATATTCAGCTCCAAGGCATCCGCGCCGGCATCTTCGATCTCCCTAGCGTAGCGGACCCAGCTGCCTGGTGAAGTCGCGTTGAGACTCGCAATGACAGGGATGTTGACCGCGGCTTTGGCCTTCCGAATGTGCTCCAGATAGCCCTTCGGCCCGGCGTTGTAGCCAGTCAGGTTAGGAAATAGCGCCCCCGCTACAGAGGCTCCCGCCGTGTCGCCGGACGAGCCAGGGACAGGCGCTTTCAGCTCGGTGGTCAGTTGTTCTTCAAAGAGGGACTGCAGCACGACCGCCGCCGCCTCCGTGTCCGCCATCTCCTGGATGCGGGCCACATCCTCGGACAATGGCGAAGCGGAGACAACCAGCGGGTTTGAAAGCGGTAGTCCCAGATAACTCGTGGAGAGGTCGATCACACTTGTTTCTCCTTAACGATGACCTTGCTCGGAGTGGTGCAGCTCCTCAGACGGGATGCCACGCAGATGCATCATTTTCTTGATCCAGATTGGAGTAGCCATGTGTTGTCGCCCGGAAAGTTCTACCCGGGCAAACGGCAAACCATGCACTGCCGAATAGCCTGCGTTTCGGCATGCGCGTGGGCGTCCAACAATTCCCATAGCTCCAACCCAAAAGCGACCAAATCGAGGAGAACAGCTCGGCTGAGACCGTCATCCATAAGTTCAGCGGCGATCTCCAGGCAATCGGCAAACTCCTGCCGCTTGTTCAGAATCGCTGTATGATCCAGCCTGAGGCGCGCCACCAGCGATCCGCCTTCTGGCACGGTCTGTTCAAGGAAGGGAAACAGGTTTTTTTCTTCCTCTTCCATATGCTTGGCAAAGCGGGCACCAAAGAAGGCGCTGAGATCCTTTAGGATTGCGATCGCTTGGTGAGGCTGCTGCTCCCCTGCCTCGCTGAGACAACACAAGGCATTTCTCAAGGCTTGCACTTTTTCCAACACGAGTTGATGGTCATCCTCCACAACCTTCAGTGCCGCCATGAATTGATCCAGGTTAATCGTCGCTTCTGCCACCGCTGCCTCGGCCTTGATCCGTAGCCGCCACTTGCGGCGAGTCTGCTCCATGGCGTCGGCCAAACGTTCTGACGAAGTTTTCATGGTCAGCTCCTTGCTGGTTTCTTCAGCTATCTTTCTCGAAATCAAATGCCAACGCCTCTGTGCTGCCCGATTTGCAGCTTGGCCATTTCTTAATCGGCATGATCCGCCGTACGATTTGGATCGGTCGATTCTGGAACCAAGGACCGGCGGAGTGAGTATCATACTGCGCCCGCTCATTGGCAACGACGATCTGCTCGATGCGATGCTGGAAGGTCGGTCAAGATGCATGGACTCAATCGCTCAGCCATGTGCTCGGATGAGGGATCACGCCCCAGGACGACCCGGCACAGTCAGAATCCTGAAGCGCTAGCGATGGGTTCAGCTATTATGAATCACCTCAGCCCGGTAGCGATAGCGGTTCGCCTCCTCGGAACGGCCAAGCTTCATGTAAGCTGCAGCCAGGCCCTCCAGGGCGGGAATACTGAATGCGTTTTGCAGCAACACCTGGCGGAACTTACCCGCCGCCTCGGCGTTGCAACCCGCCGCAAGCATCTCCTGACCTTCGGCCAGCAACAGTTTTATTGCCTTGATGTCTCCTTCTGATAGTCCCTCCACCAGATCTTCGCTCTTCACGGTCAGCAACGAGCAGGGGAGCTGCTTGACAACGCGGCGCGTAACACTGCCCATAAGCAATCGGGCCAGACCGCTGCGACCCGTGGAGCCCATGACGATCACGTCGGCCCGGTGGTCACGCGCGGCGGCAACGATCTGTTCGTGCGCCAGGCCGACGCGCACCTCACTCTGCCAGGAGACGTTGCCGAAGTCGATCTCCTTGAGGAAGCGATCAAACTCTTCGCGCCAGCTCGGCTCGTGGTCGCGGAGCATGCCGGCCAGCCAAGGTCCATCGGCCATGAGCGGTGGGCTCGCTTCAGGGGCGACACTGAGCACAACCAGACGTCCGTGAAAAGCGCGTGCCAGCTGGATCGCATTGCGCAACCCCCGCAGAGAAACGGGGGATTGATCAACTGGACAGAGGATGCGAGCAAAATGCGCCTCGGGCTCGCCAGGCCGAACAGCGAGCACCGGCTGAGAGGCATGCTGAAGGACCCCCTGAGTAGTCGGACCCGGCGGCCGGTCGAAGCGGGACCTCTCACCCGTGCCCATTATCACGAGCCCGGCGTCCATTTCCTCTGCTTTGCGGACAATCTGATGTACTGACGATCCCACAACAATGGCGGACTCGTCCATCACGATCTTGTCGAGAGCCATTACCTCGATCAACTCGCGCATGCGCTCCGTGGCGCGTTCGCGCGCGTACTGCATTTCGCTGGGACTGATGAGCGTCGGCTCGAGAACGTGCAGCAGCGTCAGATGCGAACCAAAAACCGCTGCCACACGTGCGGCAGTTCTGGTGACACTGCCGGACGCCTGGTGGAAATCGACCGGTAACAGGATGGATTGAATCATTCGCATGGCTTTTCCCTCCGCCAACGCTTGAAGCAAAGGCAATGCCAATGTCAGATTGAGAAATGAAGACCTGGTCGGCCTTCGCATGGCAAGGCTCTTGGCGTTGCCTACAAACATGGCTTGTTCGATAGCGCGCGGACGGGCACACTCATGGTCCGTTCCAGCACACCGGGCTATCCCAGGACTGCCCGCTTCGCTTACAACGGGCGCCCGTTGCGGAATATAAGCAGCCTTTGGCAACATCCGTGGGTCGCACCCCGGGCGTTTGGCTACAGCACCACTTTGGACTGTATCTTCACGCGGCGCGGGATTTGCTTCCAGGGAAGTCCATGATCTTGCCCTTTTCACGGAAATGCTGGATCGCGAGATGCCGGAGGCAAACATGAATCTCAATGAGAGCATTCATCGAATTCTCCAGCACCGCGAGTCTCTGGCAGACCTGTTCTACCTGGTGTTCTTGGACCGATACCCCGACGTGCGCCAGCATTTCCAGGGTGTAGACCTGAAGAATCAGGCGGTATTGCTCACGATGGTTCTCATGGTCATCGAACGCCACCACAGGGCATCTTATCCCGCGACCGAGGTGTATTTGAAGTACCTGGGAACCAAGCACAGTCGCCGCGGAATCCCCCCGGATCTCTATCCCCATTTCCGCGACGCTATGCTGGCCGCGCTCGAACAGTTCCACAGCCAAGATTGGACAGAGAGCCTAGCCAACCAGTGGACTGAGGCCATTGAGGAGGCGGCAGGAACGATGCTAGAAGGCTACAAGCAGCACTATTCAGTGTAAAACTCATGCTTGACAGGAAGCGCACTTACACGGCGATCCCCATTCTGCTGAAGGTGCTGCACGATGGCAGAGACAGATGGCGTCCAAATCAACACAATTCTTCCTCTACGATCAGTAGCCGAGCTTCTGCACAAGTCGTTCATCTAATCTTGGCATGAGGTTTGCGAAGCTATACGGCTGTGCCTCTGCAACTGAATCGCTGGGGAAACATCATGGACACTTGCGAGAATCGTTGCGGCTCCCCTCTTTTTGCTCGCTCCGTGACTGCGGGGGATCTGATGAAACCCAATGTCATCTCGATCGGAGCTGCGGCCAACCTTCAGGAGGCTGTCACGCTGCTCATTGAGAAGAACCTTGGGGCGGTCCCGGTGCTTGGTGAGGAGGGCCGGCCCATTGGAGTCTTGAGTCGCAGCGACGTCGTGACTCACGACGCCCGCAGGCACGAGTACTCACAGCCAGCATGGAATGCGACCAATAATGAGTATGCCCCGTTGCAAATCCTCGAGGGCAACGACTTGAGCGTGTCTCCAGACCCGGCACTCCCGGTGTTGGTGCGGGACATCATGACGCCGGTCGTCTTTTCTGTAGCCAGGGACACACCCGCAAATTTGGTAGTCGACGCTCTATTGTCCATGGGCATCCATCGTATCTTTGTGACCGATGAAGCCGGGGAGGTCATCGGCGTGATCAGTACGACGGACATTCTGCGCTACCTGCGCCGCCAGTTCCTTGGCGCGAACTTCGGCGAGGAAGAAGGTCTCTGCCTCGGTGCTTGATCAGAAACGGCGTCAGGAAAAGTGCCAGGATTGGGGGCGACAATTTACCGCTGAGAAGGCAGAGAGCGTTCTGAAATGTTCTCGCCAGCGATTCTGTCAGAACGGACACATTTACACCGATTTGGGTCCATCATCGTCGCTGGACGGCCCCTGAGAACAAGTGAAGGTATGCGTTCTCCAGCACGGAGAGGGGTCCTGGCCGGTGGACGATTTTGACAATTTGCCCTTTGAACGGCATGGGCAATATCTACGGCTCGCGGACCCAGGTATCAGAGCGCTATTTCTTCTCCAACTCATCCGCGACACGGTCCACACTAACCGCATAATCCTTCAGCGCTTTCGCCGCCCGGCTGATTTCCCTTTCGGCTTCTTCATACCGCTTCTCCTCGATGCCCTCGCGTATTCCCGGCAAGGTCTTGGCCCCATAGCCGGTATAGAATCCGGGTGCGTAAATCAGGTGCTTGAACCATGGCCGGCGGGGAAGGCCATCCGAACTCGTGAGACGGCGTTCTGTCTGGATGAGAAGGGCGTTCAGAGCAGCAAGATTCTTACCGTTCGCCCCGTCGCTCTTCCGAGAGAATGAGTCGATCGCTTTGGAGTACTGTTGGGCGCTCTTGTCGAGTGTCGAAAGAGCGTTATCAAGAGGGGCAAAATTCAGAAAGGGAGGGACGGCCTGTTTCGGCGGCGCCAGCAGCGGGTGGCGCGGGTCGCTGGCGGCATCGTACAGATGCTGATCGATCGCCTCGTTGCGATCACGGATTTCCTCCTGCTTGTCGGACAGCAATTTTTTGACCTCGGTAACGTAACGGTGCATCGTGTCGGCGAAATTGGCGAAGTCGTAAGGCAACACATCGGCATCGGCAAAGCGCATCAGCATCGTACCTGCCGTCTGGGATAACACTCTGCCGTAGACGAAGTCGGTGTCGGAAAAGTGTGTGTACCAATAAAAATCGTCGTAAGCAGAGTGGTAGACACCGCCTTGGTCTTCACCCCCGAACCCGAGATCGACTGATGCAATCCCGAGGTGGTCGATAAATGCGGTGTAATCGCTCCCCGAACCCATCGCGCCAATGCGGAGGTCCGCTCGTGTCCGAACTTCTTTGATCACCTCGGCATTGCCCGATGTAAGAAGTTGGGCCTTCAGGCGGTTGGCGACAGGGATGTTTTTCTCGGGATCGATGATGTCTCGAGCCACGCTGTTCACGAATTTTTCCAGAGAATGAGATCCCTCGACACCAAGAAAACCGCGGCCGTTCGAGTCGGAATTGACGTAAAGGGCGGCGTGGGCAACCAGCTCGTCGGCGTGGGCTTCGCACCATTCCGTCGACCCGAGCAACCCTGGCTCTTCGCCGTCCCAGGCGCAGAAAATGATCGTGCGTTTGGGCTTCCATCCCTGCTTGAGAAGCTCGGACATGGAGCGGGCCTCTTCAAGAAGCGCAACCTGGCCGGAGAGGGGGTCCTCTGCGCCGTTGACCCAAGCGTCGTGGTGGTTGCCGCGAATGATCCATTGATCCGGCGCTTGCGCGCCTGGGATCTTGGCGACGATGTTGCGAATGGGCTTGATGTCCCAATTCGACTCGACTTTGAGATGGACCTTCGCGGGGCCGGGGCCGACGTGGTAGGTGATCGGGAGGGCGCCGCGGAATTCTTCAGGGGCGACTGGGCCTTTGAGCTCGGCCAGCAGCGGTTTGGCGTCACCATACGATATGGGAAGGACGGGAATCTTGGTGATCGTCGGTGCATCCTTGATGGCCAGGCGCTTCACATTGCCCTTGGCGGCGACGCCCGGCGTGAGCGGGTCACCGGGAAAAAGGGGCATGTCGGCGACGCTGCCGCGCTGCACGCCGTTCTCATTGCGCATGGGCCCCTTGGGGAAGACATCGCCGTGGAAGTAGCCGTCCTCGTGAGGGTCGGAGTAGATGATGCATCCGACCGCTCCATGCTCCGCGGCAACCTTCGGTTTGATTCCCCGCCACGACCCGCCGTACCGGGCGATGACAATCGCCCCTTTGACCGAGACGCCCAGGCGGTCGAGCATCTCATAGTCCTTGGGGATGCCGTAGTTCACGTAGACAAGGGGCGCGGTGACATCCCCATCGATTGAGTATGCGTTGTAAGAAGGAAGTTGCTCGGACTGCTGATCCGAAGTCGGATCACCTGCGACCGCTGGCTCCTGAAGCTTTGCGACATAGCGGGTCGGCTCGATGAGTTCGACAACGCGAGTCTTGGGGGTTGGGAATAGCACGTCAAATTGCTCAATGTGCGCGTCGAGCCCCCACGACTTGAAGCGAGCAAGAATCCACTCTGCGTTGTCCTTGTCATAGGGTGAGCCGACATGATGAGGGCGGGCGCTGAGCCGCTTCATGGTGTCCCGCATGATCCGCGGGCTCGGGATGGCAGTAAATTTCTTTTCCCAATCACGCTGTGTTTTGGAAGTAGCGGGCGTGAAGCCGTACAGGGGTTCGTCATCCGCCGCTTGCGCACGGGAAGCAAACGCAGTGACAACCAATGCCGCTATCACGAATGCTCGGCTCATCAGGCCTCCTGGCAGGGATTTCTCTTTCGGGATTGTTGAGGAGCGCGGGGGGATTTCACACTCACAGAGGAGTTCTAAGCGGCATCGGTTGATTGTTCAATAGGCGAACGCATCTTTGAACCGTGGAAAGATCAACCGCTATAGTGAGTTACGCCATCCACGACAAAAATGCCCTGCCGCCAGGTGCTCAGGGTCTGGTCCAGGGACGATGATGGATGCAAATCAACAAAACTGGAGCCATCATTTGCCTTGCATTCCGGCGCCGCTGAGGTACTCATGTGACCGCGTTGCACACACGATCCCTTACCAGAACGAGGGGTGCTTCTCACCGCCGAAGGCTCGTGGATGCTGACGGGCGCCAAAAAGCGGGTCGCCAGCTTCCGTCTGCATACTGCCAAGCTTAGATTGTGTCGAGGTCGCGATGCCGAACAGCGACTTCACCCTGCGGATATTGGTACTGGGCCACAGGGACAAACTGCCCACAGGCCAAGTCGTAAGCAAAGACCTCTCCAGTTTCAATCTTGTATACCCAGCCATGCACGTGCAGATCGCCCCGCATCAACGCAGAACCGACGGCCGGAAGCGTCCGCAGGTTCTCTAGTTGAACCAGCACGTTCTCTTCAACGGTGGCCGTCAGCAGTCGATCACCGTCGAGGTGGCCGTAATTGTCCTTGACGATACGGCGGGTCGTCTCAGCATGGGAGAGCCATGACGAGACAGCCGGGAGACATGCGATCTGTTCGGGCTGCAACACTCCCTTCATGGCTCCGCAGTGGGAATGGCCGCAGAGGATAATGTCCTTGACCCCAAGTGCGGCGACAGCGAACTCGATGGTCGCCGCCTCTCCGCCGCTGGCTGCACCGTGCGGAGGCACAATGTTTCCGGCGTTGCGGAGGATAAACAGGTCCCCCGGTTTGGATCGAGTGAGCAGGTTTGGGTCGATGCGGGAATCCGAACAAGTGATGAACAGTGTTTCGGGGTTCTGTCCCTTCGACAACTGCTCAAACAACCCTTGGAGCGGACGGAAGCTCTCTTGTTGAAATCGGTGAATGCCTTGGATCAACTTCTGCATGGTTTACCTGCTTCGAGTGTCGGGAACAACGGGCTCGCCGCCGACTGAGCGGCCTCTCGGTTTCTTCTATTATCGGGGTACCTCTCTTCAAGTCCGTCGCAGTTGGGCACGCCGGGAGAAACCTGGCAGCGCACGGAGGAGGAGTCGGGAAACAATTTAGAATAAACGCACTTCCCAAATGGAGCCATCATTTGCCTTGCATTCCGGCACGGGTGACGTACTCATGTGACGGCGTCGCTGGAACCAACCCTTGCCGCCGGAGAGCACCATGCCTGCATTATCCACCTGGAACCTCGACCCGACCCGCATTCTGACTCGACGTGAACTGACGACTGTCTTAGCCGACCTAAGCGCCCGGACCTCACGTGCCAATACCCAACGCAACCTGGTAATCGTCCGCCTGGCGTGCTGCTGCGGTCTACGGGTTTCCGAGATCGGAGGGCTACAGCTAGACGATGTGGTGGCGGACGTGCAGCGCCCGCACCTGCGTTTGCGTCGACAGATCACGAAAGGAAAACGATCGCGGTGCGTGCCTATGTGGTGGGATGGGGCGACACTGGCCGACATCGTGGCGTGGAAGGCGAGGCGCATTGCTGACGGCGCCCGCGGCACCGATCCGTTCGTCTGCTCGGTGCAGGCCGACCGGCGCGGCTTGGCACTCCAAAGAGCGGCACTGCGTCGGCGATTCATCTCGGCTTGCAAGGTTCTCGGGTTGGCGCGGCTACGCACGCTGACCATCCACCACGGGCGACATACGTTTATTAGCCACGCCCTTGCCGGGAAACGCACGCTGGCCGAAGTAAGGGCAGCTGCCGGCCATGCCAGCTTGCTGACCACGAGCGTCTATCTGCATGTGGCGGTGGATGATGATGGGGAGGTGGGCGCGCTGTTTGCGTTTGCGCACTAGCGCCGTCGGGAGAAAGTAATCCCTAAGCATAAGCCGCAAACCATTCCTTTGGGCAGCGACGTGGAGCAGTCCCATGTCGCCGCTTCCTGTACTGGGGTTGCTCATGGTGCTGGCGGCTATCCTGGCCACAGGTGCATTGTGAAATGCGACGGGTGCCCGTTAGACTACTAATTGGGCGTACAATGGGACGGTCTTCCGAGCGGAGAAAAAGGAAGGGGAATTCACGAAAATTCTTGGGCGACTCAGCAAGAGAGGATGCGATATGTTTTCTTTGACTCTCGAGGCGAAAACCGCCGAAGAGCTCATGACACCGAACCCGATCTCCATTTCCGAAAATGCAGCGATTCTTGACGCGGCGTCTATTCTCAGTAACCGGGAGTTCAGCGCTCTCGTTGTCATCAATGATGCCGGACGTCCGGTCGGCGTTGTCAGTCGGACGGACATCGTTCGACGGGAAGCCAAGCCATCGAGTACGACCAACGTGCACGACATCATGACCCCGACTGTCGTTTCGGTCAGGCCGGAGGACCCGGCGTGGGAGGTGGTGGCTAAGATGGCCGCGATGAAACTACATCGGCTCTTTGTGGTGGACCGGACCGGCGTACTGGTCGGCGTGATCAGTACGTTTGACATCGTTCGGAAGCTACGTCGAACCCCTTAGTCGGTGAAAAGTCGCTTTTCACCTAAGCAATGCAATTATTTTCCCATGCCTGCCACTACCGCGACAAACAGGCTGATCGGACCAAGGTAGGCCGATAACCGGCCCTGCGCTCGCCCAGGTTCGCAAACGTCGCGTCCAGAACGCCCCGGTTGGCCAGAACACCAACGACAAAAGGCCCCGCGTTACGGGGCCTCGTGAGCGATCCAGAATTGCGTAGGCAATGCTACGTTAGGCTAAACTTCCCCCGATCCGCCTTCTTGAACCGGGCCTCCTTCCCCTTCGCCTTGATCTCTCTGAGAATCGCAGAATACAAAGTCGCGTGAGGCGTCAGACCGCCCGGGGACTTCCAGTAGCCCTTGTCCGACATCGCCTTGATCATCTCCTGGCAGTTCATCGGCTCGCCGTTCTCGCCCAGCACCTTGGCGGCGGCGTCCAGGGCGCTGGTCTTCTTCTCCTTGGAGCCCTTCGGCTCCTTCTTCGCCTTCTTGGCGCCCTCGGGCTTGGGTGCCTTGTTCTTCGTGCCTTTGCCCTTCGACAACGTTTCCCGCGCCGCTGATTCCGCGGGCACGGCCCTGCCGTACAACTTCAGGGCACCTTGAACAACTGGCAAGACAAGGACACCGGCTGGACCGTCGAAGGTCGTATACCACTGACTGCATTCGAGGTCAGCGGTGCGACGCCGCAGCCTGGCGCCAAATGGCGCTTCGCCCTCTGCCGATACGACTACTCCGCGGCCTTCGAAAGGCCAGAGACATCTTCCACGGCACCCTTAACGCAGTCCGATTTTCATCGCTACGAAGACTACAGCGAATTGGTGTTCGTCGGGCCCTGGAATTGATTGCCGGATCGCGCTTGTGCGGGCGTCGGCAAAGAGTTACGGTGATGGCTACTCCCCGATCCCTCCTGGAGGCCCCTTCCGTGCTCCACCGGCGCGATGCCATGATCCGGCTCGGTAAACTCGGCCTGGGTGCGCTGACGTTGCCCAACCTGCTTACCAGTGCCAGCGCCGGGGCAGCCGGCAACGCTCCTCATCGCAGAGCGAAATCATGCATCTATATTTTTCTTTGGGGTGGTCCGCCACAGCAGGACCTTTGGGACATGAAGCCAGAGGCGCCGCTTGGTATCCGGAGCCTCTTCCGCCCCATCCGTACTGTGGTGCCGGGGATTGATGTCTGCGACCAGATGCCGCTTTTAGCTCGGCAGATGGACAAGGTGGCGGTTGTCCGGTCGGTGAGCCACGGCAGCAATATTCACGAAGCCTCCGTCTATCACATGTTGACGGGGAAACAGAATCCGACATTGGTAGCGCCGAGGAATATTCGCCGGCGGACCGATTTTCCGAACTTCGCCGCGGTTCAGTCGTATTTCAGCCCGCCGGGGAAGATGCCGCCGGCCGTGACGATTCCGCGACCCATCGGCCACGATGGGATTACATATGCCGGCACTTACGCCGGCTTTCTCGGCCCTCGGTACGACCCGATGGAGCTTCGCGAGGCGCCTAATTCCGGAGATCGACCTGCGCATGCGGTTTCCATGGCTGACGGCATCAACGATGCGCGGCTGATCGCCAGACGTGGTCTTTTGCATTTGATCGATGAACAGGATCGATGCTTACAGCATAGCCGCACGACCGAGGGCCTCGGCGGCTTCTATGAGCAGGCTTTTCGCATGGTGTCCTCTGCGGCTGCCAAGCGCGCGTTCAACTTGGACCTGGAGCCGCCTTCTCTGCGCGATCGCTATGGCCGCAATGAGTACGGCGAGAGCTTCCTGCTTGCCCGCCGCCTGATCGAGGCAGATGTGCGACTCGTGTCGGTCATCTGGATGTACTTCATGCCGGCTGGGCGCATCGCCAATGTTTGGGACAATCACGGGGGCACGGCCGGGCTTGGCGGCATCGGCGGTTACGCCATGCTGAAGGAGAAATACTGTATTCCTCCGCTCGACCAGGCCTATTCCGCGTTGATCGGAGACTTGGCGGACCGCGGCCTTCTTGAGGAGACGCTGGTGGTTGCAGTGGGGGAATTTGGCCGCACGCCCAAGATCAACGCCAATCAGGGCCGCGATCACTGGGGCATGTGTCAGTCCGCTTTGTTGGCCGGTGGCAGTATTCGGGGCGGCCAAGTTTATGGATCGACTGATAAGCTTGCCGCATATGTAAAGGACAATCCTGTTTCTCCTGAAGATCTGCTGGCCACGATTCACCATGCCATGGGGATTTCGCCCGAAAGCGAGATTCGCGATCGGGATGGGCGGCCGTTTCGCGTCTGCGAAGGCAGGCCGGTAACGGACTTATTTGCATAAGCAACTGGGAGGATCGCTGTATGAACTATGTCGAGACAACCGCGGGTAAAGTAGCTTGTAACGGCATTCTCGCGCTCACCTTCGCGGCAGCCGCGGCTGGGACGATTCGAGCCGAACACTTATTTGCTCACCGACCGCAAATTCTCCGATTTTCATCTCACACAAGAAAGATGCCCTCGTAGTTCCGCCGCGGGAAGGACCATCGGAGACCATCAAGCTATTCAACGGCAACAATCTCGATGGCTGGCATGGGCATAGAGACCTGTGGTCAGTCCAGGATGGCGTGATCGTCGCCAAGAATACCAAGCCAATCAGTCCTTTATTTTCAGCTTTGGAAGCGGCCGCCGGATGAGAGCCACGGCGCTGACGACCAGTAGTGCATTCTCCAAGGCCATCTGTCTTTGCTTGCATTTCCGCGCCGCCAATCGCTACGCAGCATGCCTCCTGCCGTGCACCCAACAGGCGACTGGGCGACGCCTGATGAGTGGCATTGGCAGGATTATTTGCGCAGCCAGATACCCCAGCTCTCTCCCTTTCACGCTGGTCTTCGCGGAGTCCCGGATTCTCTGCCAACGGTTGGCCTACGCTCGCGCACGTCAGGTCCGGTTCGGCTTCTTTGGCCACAGAACCGGTAACAAGAAAAGGCCTCCGCGTTGGAGGCCTCGTGGGCGATCCAGATTTGCGTGGGCAAGCCTAACTTAGGCCAAACTTCCCCCGATCCGCCTTCTTGAACCGTGCCTCCTTCCCCTTGCTCTTGATCTCTCGAAGAATCGCAGAATACAAAGTCGCGTGCGGCGTCAGCCCGCCCGGCGATTTCCAGTAGCCCTTGTCCGACATCGCCTTGATCATCTCCTGGCAATTCATCGGCTCGCCATTCTCGCCCAGCACCTTGGCGGCGGCGTCCAGGGCGCTGGTCTTCTTCTCCTTGGTGGCCTTCGGCGCTTTCTCCGCCTTCTTGGCGCCCTCGGGCTTGGACCCCTTGTTCTTCGTGCCCTTGGCCTTCGACGAGGTCTTCCGCGCCGCAGACTCCGCGGGTACGGGCGAGGCCTTGCCGCCTTTGGCCGCTTTGCCGACCACCTGCACTTCCTCGTCCGGGGCGAACCGGGCGTGTTCGACCTCGCCGGCTTCGTCTCGCAGTGCGACCTCGAACTTGCCCGCGTCCGCGCCATCCCCGACCTTGGTTGCGTCGCAGATAGTTCTCGGGCCGTCGAACCCTGGAATCAGGACGATGTCGCCCAGGCTCAGGTCCGTAATCTTCCTCGAGGTGCCCGTCGCCTTCTCTGCCTCGGTGCTCTTGGCCTTTTCGGTGTGGGCCGAATCCATCGCTGTCTTCTTGCTTGCCATGATGCATCTCCCTTTCTGCGTAGCTGTAGGTGTTCGCCTCGCGCCAATCGCGATGCAACAGGGACAGTGAGTTACCTCGCGGGCGGGAGGACAGCAAGCGCAGTAAGCAGGATTTTAGGCTGTTTTTTGGACGTGCGTTTGGCGGCGGGCACGCGTTGGATCAGAGCAGTTTTGTGGTTGGGAGCTGCTTGGCAACAGCCAAGAACGGCTTCGGCCCGAAGATTGCGACGTGACCATCCGCAGAGAGATGGCCCAGAGACGACCGCATCATCCCGTGCTGAATATGCTGCACCTCAATCGTCTTGGCACGCATGCGCCCGGACCACCTGCCAGTCCACCTCGACGCCGAGGCCCGGCCGGTCCGTGATCGTCACCACGGGGCCACGGATGTCGATCGGATCCTTCACGATGCGTGCCTCGTGATAAACCGGGCCGAGCATGTCGCCTGGGTACTTCTCGACCTGCAGGTTCGGTGTGGCGACGACAAGGTGGGCCATGGCAGCGGTGCCGACATCCCATTCCAGGTTCGAACCGATGCTGCACGCCACGCCATGCTGGGCCGCGAACTCGGCGATGGCGCGCGACTTGGTGATGCCGCCGTTCTTGCCGGGGTAGACGCTGATCACGTCGCAGCAGTCGTTGCGGATCAGCTCGTGCGCATGGGCCAGGTCGAAGCAGATGTCGTCGGCCATCACCGGCGGCCTGGTCTCGCGGCGGACGCGGGCCAGGCTGGCGTAGTCGCCATCGGGCGTCGGCTGCTCGTTGAGGGCAATGCAGCAATCATCAAGGGCCTTCATGCAGGCCACTGCGGTATCGGCATCCCAGCCGCAGTTCGCGTCGATTGTCAGCGCCCGCTCGGGGCCGATCGCCTCGCGGACGGCACGAACGCGGGCGATGTCGGCCTCGGGCTGGCCGCCGACCTTGACCTTGATCGTGTCGAAGCCCTCGGCGACCAGCTCCAGGGCGCGAGCCCGCGCCCGCTCTGGTTCGTAGGCGCCCATCGAGAAACGGCAGCGAATGGAGCGCGGCCGGACAGCGCCACCGAGCAGCTCGTACACCGGTTTGCCCGCGGCCTTGCCCTGGATGTCCCAGCACGCCATTTCCAGCGCGGCCTTGGCGAACCAGTTGTGCCGCGTCGCACCATCCATGCGCTGCCCGATCGTCGCCAGGTCGTGCGGGTCGCAGTCCAAGAGGAGGGGAGCTAGCACGCGTTCGACAAGCGCCTGGGCGCCCCAGGCCGTCTCGCCGCTCCAGATCGGCATCACGGTCGCCTCGCCGACGCCATCGATGCCGGCATCGGTGCCGAGGCGCACCAGCAGGTAACGCGACTCGGTATGCGTGCCGAGGGCGCTGATCATGCGGCGCGCGGGGATCAGGGGAATGCACACCTGGAAGGTTTCGACATGGGTAATCTTCATGGCGCTCATCCGCAAGCCAGGAATTTTGCACAAAGGCCGAATCTAGTCTATTATGGCGCGGATCGCCCGGCATCATCCTGCCGTCAAGGAATGACCCATGTCCGAGCCGATTCTCTACCCATCCATCGTGCGGCCGACGCGCGTGCGCTATGGCGTGCTGGCATTTCTGGGGGTGCTGGCGCTCGTGTTCTACGTCGATCGCCTCTGCATTGGCCAGGCGGCGCTTAGCATTCAGGAGGACTTGGAGATCTCGAAGGACGAGATGGGCTGGATCTTCTCGGCCTTCACCCTCGCCTATTGCCTCTTCGAGGTGCCGACCGGGGCGTGGAGCGATCGGTATGGCTCGCGCGGCGTGCTGACCCGGATTGTGCTCTGGTGGTCGGCCTTCACGGCGCTCACGGGGGCGGCGGCGGGATTCTGGTCTCTTCTGAGCATCCGGTTCCTGTTCGGCGCAGGCGAGGCCGGTGCGTTCCCCAATACCGCCCGGGTGCTGACGCGCTGGTTTCCGCCAGATCGGCGCGGCCCGGCGCAGGGGCTGATCAACACCCTGGCCCTGATTGGCGGAGCGGTTGCCCCGGTGGCGGCGGCGTACTTGATCAAGTCAATCGGCTGGCGCTGGACTTTCCTGGTCTTCGCGCTGCCCGGCCTGCTGTGGGCCGTCGCCTTTTACTGGTGGTTCCGGGACGACCCGGCCGAACACCCGATGGTCAACGAGGCGGAGCGTGACCTGATCATGGGCAGTGCCCCAGCGCCGGGGGGAACGGAACACCCGCCCATCCCGTGGCGCGCGGTGGTCCAGAACGCGAACGTCTGGCTCCTCGGCAGTGTTCTCGCGTGCGCTGCTTTCAATACCTACCTCTTCTTCTTCTGGTATCCGTCCTATCTGAATGAAGCGCGCGGTACGGACCCAATCACCACAGGCTGGCTGGCCGGCCTGGTCCTCTGCGGCGGTGCCGCCGGGGCCATGAGCGGCGGCATCCTGATCGATTGGCTTATTCGCCGCACCGGTCAGCGCCGCCGCTGCCGGTGCGGCCTCGGATTCAGCGCGCTGGCGTCCGCCGCGACGTTGCTGCTTTTGGGCGCTCAGACCGACGCGACGTTGCTGTCGACGCTGTGGATGGCGGCCGGCATGTTCGCCATTAACGCCACGCTTGCCAACTGGTGGGGCGCGGCCACGGACGTGAGCGGCCGCCACGTGGGGGCGCTGTTCGGCCTGATGAATGCGATGGGCGGTCTTGGGGCAGTCATGTCGCCGCCTTTTCTGGGCCGGTTCGTTCAGTACCTGGGTTCTCTTGGCTATGAGGGCCGGGCGCAGTGGACCCCCGCCTTCTTCGTCTATGCCGGCGTGCTCCTGGTCGGGGCTTTCGGCTGGCTGCTGATCGACACGACCCGGCCGGTCCAGGCCGAAGCGCCCGTCACGTCAGAAACCGCTTGAGCACATTCGCCGTGATCCGCGAGCAGGTATCCTCGCACAAAAGTGCGGAGGGAAACGTGATCGACCCGACTGAGAAAACTTCACCGCCGCTGGGCGTGTCGAAATAGACCATGTGCGCGCCCCCCTCATCAGGATTCAGGCCGCGAGCCAGCAGCTCGATGTTGGCCGGCGAGCTGGGGCTGATCTTGTCCGTTTCGTGTCCCGAGGCGCCATCGCCGTAGCGCTCGTGTAGGGTCGTAAGGCCAAAACGGTGGCCGTGGAGCAGTCCGGTGCCGGCGAAGACCCAGTGGCCCGGGTTGACGACCTCGTAGGGCGCCACGGTCATCGCGCCGGGGTCGGTGAAGACGACGCCGAGCAGGTTTGCCTCCGACTCGACATGGGCATGGAAGCGGCTCTCGCGGCCGGCAGGCCACGAGTTCAGGCAGCGCATGGTCTGGCCGCCATCGAGCAGCTCAACCGGGCAGTTGATGCCGTTGCCGCCTAGGTACATCAATCGGCCGCCGCGCTCGAAGACCCAGTTCTTGACGCGGCGGTACATCGCCTCGGTCCAGTACTCCGGGTGCGTGTTGAGCACGAGGACGCGGTAAGCGTCGAGGTCGAGCACGCCGGAGTGCAGTTGTTCGTCGGCGTAGAGATCGTAGGCCAACTTCTCGCGCTCCAGCCAGCCAAGCAGCCGCCACTCCGCAGGCGCCAGGTGGCACGCCTGCCGCCCCTCAATCGGATCAGTACATTCGACGTCCGCGGGGACGAAGTTGTACGGTTCAGGCCGGTCGAACGATAGCGGAGCGAACTCGGCTGAACTCTTCCACTCGCCGTAACTCTCGCCGCGATAGCGCGGCAGGTCGCTCTTGGAATTGACGATCGGTCGATCGAGTACGTGAGCGGCCATGATGTAGTTGCTGCGGCCGCCGAACGCGTTGTAGGCGTTCCATGTATTCGTCGAGGCGAGCACCGCGACTGGTGCAGTCGGCTTGCGGGGACCGACCACGAGGGGGAAGGAGAAGAACGCCCCCGATTCGCCACGTGCATGAAAATAATACAGGCCGGTACGCTCCGGCGCGGCGATGACCTGGCCGTGCTCGCCGTGGCCGCTGTCCCAGCGTACCCCGGTTTCGACGACATGCTCGTCGGGCAAGAGCTGCATGATGGCGCGCGGGCCGTGGTTATCGTACCAGCCGATATTGCGGACGAACTCCTTGCGCAGACCGTAACGCCACAGGCCGAGCTTGTAGGGCTCGACGGAATGGACGCGGAACTGGACGCGATCCCCGTCCTGGCACCACTTGGGCCACGCATAGCCGAGCAGGCGGTCCGAGAGCATGCGGAAGTGGACCGGCCGCTCCGCCGCAACCTGGACGCGCACGCGCTTCGACCCGTAGCCGGAGCGACTCAGGCAGACTTCGTACTCGCCCGCCGGTAAGTCCGCGTGGACGGCCCCCGAGGGCCACGACCGGACCATCGCCTCCGCGCCGGCGCCGTGCAACTCGAGCGCCACGTCAGGCAAGGCGGCATAATATTCGTCACTGACGTAGCCGATTAGCATGAATTACCCCGCCGGGGCCGCGGCTTTACGTGGGACAGTCTTCCCAAGCCGTCCAACGCTCGAATCCCCGAATCACCCGCCCCCATGCGCCATCGGTATCGGCTGGCCCGCGCGGTCGTGAATCGGCATGTCCGGGTCGATACCTAAGACGCTTGTAGATCGTCGCGCACACATCGGCAGAGCCGCAGGTCGGATCGAGCACGAGATCGGCGGGATCGGTCGTCATTAGAATGCAACGTGCGACGATTTTCAATGCGGTTTGCACGATGCAAACCTTCTCGCCACCCAGTTGGTTCTGCCCCACCGTCGCTTTGGCACCCTCGGACTTAGCAGCTTTGCTTTAATGATGGATCCAGTTGTGGCAAACTGAGTCCCTTATAATTCTGCCCGCGGCTTACACAGACTTTCGCCGGGTCTTTTTGGAGACATATTCCTTCGTCTCTCTGAAAATGCCGCCCTTCGCGTATGGCCCTGGTCTGTATTTTCTAGGCTGCTCTTCTTTCCGTTCCTTCACTGCATCTATCTAGATCCTGGCGCGCCGCCCCTTCACTACCCAGGCTGAAGTCCGGAAAAAATCGGAGGAATTTTTGCAGACTTGAGCCAGCGATTACGCACTGAGAATAGCAACCCCTACGAGGCTTGAATAAGAGTGCGGTCTCGAACCGCAGCCTGGGTTTCTATTGCCACAATTGATTACGGAAAAAGGTGTTAGCATGTTGCGCTCTCGACGCCAGTGGCTGAGCCGGCTGTTTTTCGAAGTTTCGAAGGTCCGTGCCAAGCGGCAGCACCAGGCCAGGCGCTTCCCCCGCCGGCTCGTGCTGGAAACCCTGGAGGAACGCCTGGTGCCCTCGGTCACCGTGACCAACCCCCTGGATACGACCATTGGCAATGAGATCTCGCTGCGCCAGGCCATCACCATGGTCAACAATGGGCAGGTCTCCGATAACACCGTGATTCTCCCGGCCGGAACCTACGTCAATCTCAGCGGCGCCCTCGGTATCAGCCACTCCTTGAACCTGGAGGGCGCCGGCCCGATAAGCACGATCATCTCCGGCGGAGGCACCGACCGGGTATTCGTGGTTTTCACCGGGAACACGGTGGACCTCCAGATTTCCGGAGTCACGATCCGCGATGGCGTCACCACCGGCAGCGGCGGCGGCATCGCTGTAGTGGACTCTTCCGCCTCATCGCTGAGCCTGACCAACTCCATCGTCACGGGCAACACCGCCGATTCGAGCGCCGGCAGTACTAGTGAGTATGGCGGCGGCATCGACGTCACCAGCGGCAGCGTGACCTTGACCAACTCGCAAGTCACTGACAATCGGCTGTTGGGCTCGAGGGACCTTGGCGGGGGCATCTACGCGGGCAGCGGCTGCACCGGCGTCACCCTTACCAACAGCTCCCTTAGCGGCAACACGGGAAGCTCGGGCGGCGGTGGGCTCGAGATGGTTACCGGCGCCGCCAACTTAACCGTGACCGGGTGCACGATCAGCGACAACGTGGCCGCGAACGGCTTCACCGACGGTGGAGGAATCGCAGCGGAAACCACCGGCGCTGTGACTATCAGCGACAGTTCCATTACGAACAACTCCTGCATGGGAAACGGCGGGGGCGGGGGCGTTGCCATCTTCGGTGCCAGCACATCCAGCATTACCTTCAGCCAGGACACGGTGACCGGTAACCAGGTCGTCAATGGCTATGGCGGCGGCATCGATGACGAGATCCCATGCCCGATGACGGTACAGGGCTGCACGATCAGCGATAACAGTGCCGCGCTGTCCGGCGGCGGCATCAGCGCACGCAATGGTTCGGACACCACCATTACCGGCACCCTGTTGACCGACAACGTAGCGGCCACGAATCCGGGGGGCACAACCACAGGCATCGGGGGTGGCGGACTATTTGTGATTGATGGCACGGTCGAAATCAGCAACAGCACGATCAGTGACAACGTGGTCGACGCCCCAGGGGCAGGTGGCGGTGTCCTGCTGACGACCTTCTTCTCGACCGGTTCGGAGGCGACCGTCAGTTATTGCTCGTTCGCTGGCAATGTGGCCGCTACTGATGGCGGCGCCCTTTGCGCGCAGGACGACTACGGCATCAACGTCAGCAATAGCACGTTCGCAGGCAATGTGGCCCAGAACGGTGACGGCGGCGCCATTGATAACGCCGGTCAGAACGCCCGGCTGACGAGCGATACTTTGCAGTCTAATATCGCAGAGGGACTGGGCGGCACCGGCGGCGCGCTCTACAGCAGCAGCACCGGCAACGTGACGATGTTCTACTGCCTGGTCCTGGATAATAGCGCCACCGGCGAAGGGGGCGGCATCGCCCAAACCAGTGCCTCGCTTACCATCGCCGCGTCCCAGTTCACTGCCAACGCCGCTGCCGTGTATGGCGGTGCGGTTTATGTGGCAACCCCTTTCAACCTCGTCAACTCCACGCTCAACGGCAATCAGGCGGAGGACGCCGGCGGCGGCGCGTTTGTCGATTACACTTCCTCTACTGCCAGCCAGATCATCAACGACACATTTACACTCAACACGGCCGCGGCTACGGGCGGCGGCATCTGCGAGTCGGACGGTCCCTTGACGTTCCTCAATGACACGATTAACGCGAATGTCGCTGCCACGAGCAAAGGCGGAGGAGTTTTGCTACTCAAGAGCGGCAGCGGCTTCCAAAACACGATCGTCGCTGGGAATAGCGCGGTCAGCAATGTCTCCGGCCCTGATGTCTTTCTCGTCGCCGGCCAGACCCTTATCGACAACGGCGGCAATTTGATCGGTGCCTTGGGGCCGCCGAATGGCAATACCGGCTTCGGCGCCAGCACCAAGACTGGCAACCCCGACCTCGGGCCCCTCGAAGATAACGGACTGAATGCCGCCGGCGTCAAGGCGGCCGGTGGGCCCAGCAGTTTGCAGATCGTTCAAACTGAAGCGCTGCTGCCGGGAAGCCTGGCCATCGGCGCGGGAGTTCCCAGCAGCTCCGTCCTGGACCACAACGACCAGCGCGGTTTCCCGCGTCCCGGTCCTGCCGGCATCTCCATCGGTGCATATGAGCCGCAGTACAGCGCGAATGCCAACAACGACCAGATCTTCATCGAAAACGTTTATGAAGTTCTCCTCGGCCGTGTCGCCGACTCCGGCGGCATGGCGTTTTGGGTCAATCAGCTCCGGCAAGGTTCAACGCTCAGCGGCGTCGTCTCAGGCATCGAAAGTTCGGGCGAGTCCGAGCAAGACGTGGTCCAAAGTCTCTATGAGCGCTACCTGCATCGTGCTGCCGACCCAGGCGGGCTCACGACCTTTGAGAACGAACTGGCCAGCGACACCACCATCGAACAAGTAGCGACGGCGCTGATGGGCTCCGCGGAATACTACCAACTGCACGGCGGCAACACTCTCGGCTTCGTCTATGCCATCTATGAGGATGGCTTGAACCGTGTTCCGGATCCTGCCGGTTTAAGTTTCTTCTTACAGAAACTTGACGGTGGCACTTCGCAGGCCGGGGCGGCGGCCTTGATTGTCGGCTCAGGAGAGTATCAAACCGATCTGGTAGAAGCGGATTATGAAGCCTTGCTGGGTCGACCGGCGGATCCGAGCGGCCTGTCCACCGGCCTGACTGATCTGTCGTCCGGGCTCTTCGATCAGGCCTATCTTTCCTTCATTCTCGGTAGCACGGAGAGCTTTGACAAACGCACGTAAAGACATTGCGCACGAACAGGTTTGACGAAAAGGACATAAGCGTCGTTTTAAAAAGCCATTGTTTGTGGGTGCCCAAATTCTGGGCGCGCCGTCGGATTTCTTGACATGAGAATGCGACGCGACTGCCCTAACGCGGTTGCAGCTCAAGTCGCCCTGAATAACAATAGCCCCATTTCCACGAAACTGGAGCCATCATTCCGCCCGCATGGCAGCGCAGGTGAAGTACTCGCGTGTTCGCGTCGCGTGAGCCGATTCCTCATCAGCCCGGCTGCTGCCAACGAACTGCGGTTTCACGTACGGCCGAACCCCCAAAAGGCGCGTCGGCGAGTCGGGACCGACGCGCGCAAAAAGTGCGCCCGTAACCGCGGTAGCTGCCCATGTTTGCAGAATGATGGTTGTCTGCAACCAGTGCCCGAGTAACATCAATGGAGTTATCCGGATTCTTGCTCAAGGAATCGTTGCTCCACCGGAACCCCGAGCCTTGGCGCAATCTTAATTCAAAAAAGATGCAAGTCATGAGACGCACCTTGATCGCCGCGGGACTTGTGTGGTGGTTATCATTCGGTCATTGGTGCACCCACGCAGCCGGCCAAGAGCTGCTCAAACCCGCAGTCCAGCCGGCATTGCCAGAGCTGATGAATCGCGCAGTCTCGCGGGAGGGCATCGAATACCTGCAACAACTTCGCAAGCAGACGCCCTTCGGCACCAACGACTTCAATCTGGAGGCGTTGCGGGTGGGCATGGGATCGCGCCGTGCGCCCACCATCAAGGACGTCAAGCTCATCAAGGTCAAGGTGGGAGATTTCCCCTGTGAATGGGTCCTGGCACCTGGCGCGGACCCCGATCTGCGGCTGCTGTATCTGCACGGCGGCGGATTCGTCTCGGGGTCGGGCGGATTCTATCTCGCGCAGGCGGCACACATCTCGGCGGCGGCAAAATGTGCGGTCCTCCTCCCCGACTATCGGCTGGCGCCAGAACACCCCTTCCCCGCCGGCCTTGACGATTGTGTTCTCGCCCACAAATGGATGGTCGCGAACGGACTGGCCGGCCCTGGACCTGCCCGCGCCACCTTCGTTGCCGGCGATTCAGCGGGGGGCAGTTTGACCTTGGCGACCCTGCTGGCGCTGCGCGACCGCAAAATGACACTGCCAGCGGGAGGCATCGCCTTGTCGCTGACCAGCGATTTGACGCTGGCGAGCGATTCGCTGCGAACGGTCAGCGATCCCATCATCAGTGCGAAAACAATGCCCGTGTTTCGGGACCATTATCTGGGGAAGACCGACCCTAAGAATCCGCTTGCATCGCCGGTCTTTGGCGACTATCGCGGCATTCCACCGCTGTTGATTCAGGTCGGCGAGCACGAGATGCTCCGTGACGACAGCATCCGCGTGGCAAAGAAGGCTCGTGCGGACGGAATCTCGGTGAGACTGGAAGTTTGGCCCGGCATGTTCCATGTGTTCCAGTCCCACGAACCGCTGCTTCCGGAAGCCCGCGAGGCCATCGATCATATTGCCGAGTTCATGCGCTCGTCGTTGCTCGTCCAGGACGTCAAACACAACATCCCCTACGCCGATCCGGCGCACGAGCGCCAGGTGCTCGATGTTTATTCACCGCATAATGCAAAAAACCTGCCTGTGGTCTTCTGGATTCACGGCGGCGGTTGGCAGGCGGGCGATAAAACGGACGTCCAGATCAAGCCGCAGGCATGCACGGACAAAGGGTTCGTATTCGTCTCTACCAACTATCGACTCCTGCCGAGCGTCGACATGGCAACCATCGTGCGCGATGTCGCCAAGTCAATCCACTGGGTGCATGACCATATCGCCGAGTACGGAGGCGATCCGAAGCGTCTTTTGATCATGGGACATTCCGCCGGCGCGCAGCTCGCCGCGTTGATCTGCACTGACGATCGCTATTTGAAGGCCGAGGGCCTGTCCCTGGCCATCACCAAAGGGTGCGTGCCCGTCGATGGGGACACCTATGACGTGCCGGCTATCATTGAGACGGCGGAGACCCGTTGGAAGGTGCATGGTCTGCCACGAGCGAAGTTCGGTCACCGTGAGAAGTTCGGCAACGATCCGGAGAAACATCGCGACTTCTCCGCCGTCACGCATGTGGCAAAAGACAAGGACATTCCTCCATTCCTGATCCTGCATGTCGCCGGCCATCCCGACACGACCGCGCAGGCGCTGCGTCTGGCCAACGTGCTGAAAGATGCAGGCCTTCCCGCCACAGTTTTCGCAGCCAAAGAGACCACCCACAACAAGATCAACGCGGACCTCGGCCAGCCCGACGATCCGCCCACAAAGGCGTTGTTTGAGTTCCTCGGAAAAGCACTGAAAAAGTGATTCTTTGCCGCCATTGCCCTGGACGGCTGATCGGCCTCGAAGAAACCATCGGGGCACCCCCTTGTTGCCCCTAATGTCCTCCGACACGACATTCCCGGCTCCCGAGGTTGCCCACCTCGACCTGGTGTCCGAAAGGCTGTATAAGAGAATCAATTGCTGATCGATTTTTTATTGATCCAAATACTTCGAGAGTGGAAGATACTCTCTCCCGCGCGACGGCTGTGGGACAACTCCGCCCCCAGCAAATGGTCGGCTACGAACCGAAGGATAGATCCCCGCAGCCTGCCGACAGCCGAGAGCACCACCGATTCACTTCTCGGAAGGATTACGCATAATGAGACTGCCTCAGTTGTTGGTCTGACGCGGAGATTCACCATGACTCGCGCTCTCCTCGCAACGCTCGCGGTCCTGCTCCTCGCCTCACCCGCTTTCACGCTGGAACCAATTCCAGACAAGCTCGTCGTGCTCACGTTTGACGATTCGGCGAAGTCGCACTACACGGTCGCGCGGCCGATCCTCACGAGATACAAGTTCGGCGCCACGTTCTTCATCACCGAAGGCTTCGACTTCCCGACGAACAAGAAGGACTACATGACGTGGGAAGAGATCACGCAGCTTCACAAGGACGGTTTCGAGATCGGCAACCACACGCTTGATCACAAGGGCGTGACGGAGAAGACGCTCGTAGACCTGCCGGCTCAACTTCGCGGGATCAGCGCGCGGTGCAAGAAGCGCGGCATCCCGCAGCCGACGAGCTTCTCCTACCCCGGCAACGCCATCACAAAGGACGCGCTGGCGGTGCTGAAGGACAACGGGATCACGTTCGCGCGCCGCGGGGGGTCGCCGGAGTTCCCCTACAAGGAGGGCCGCGGGTTCGCCTACGAGCCGGGATTGGATCACGCGCTGCTCATTCCCTCTGCCGGCGACGCCCGGCCCGCCTGGACGCTCGACGACTTCAAAGCCGCGTTGGCGCAGGCGAAGCACGGTAGGATCGCGGTGCTCCAGTTCCACGGCGTGCCGGACACGGCGCACGACTGCGTGAATTCCACGAAGGAGCAATTCGAGTCGTACATGAAGTATCTCGCGGACAACAAGTTCACCGTGATCGCGATGCGCGACCTGGCGAAGTTCGTCGATCCTGCGGTGAACCCCAACGACCCGTTCGGCGTAGTCGAGGACCGCAAGAAGCTCATCGAGGCGAAGCGCGACGGCAACAACGCGCGCCCGGCGAAGAACGATACCGAGTTGAAATTCTGGCTTGAGAGCGCGCTCGTTCATCACCGCTATTCAAACGCCGAAGCCGGGGCCGCGCTCGGGCTCAGCACGGATGAGGTAACCGACGCCACAAAGCGCCTCGGCATCGACGTGACGAAGCGCCCAGCACGGAAGGAAGGCGAACCGCTGCTCGTGCTACCGTACCCCGGCGGCCGGCACCCGCGCATTGGCTTTCGGGACGGCATGATCCGCCCGCAGCGCGAAACAAAGGTGAGTGTCTTCGCACCCTGGGCGGATGGCCGGTACGCGGTCGCCGATGTTCCCGAAGCGGTCTGGTTTGTGCCGAACGACAAGCCCGAACTGCTTTACCTCGCACACACACACGTCCCAACAACCTGGGACAAGCAGAAGGTGACGCTCGATGCGATGGAGTGGACCCGCAATGCCGATGGCTCGCTCGCACTCGAACGCACTTTGCCGAACAAGGTCACGCTCGCGGCGTTCATCAACCCAGGCACGGACGGCGTGCGGATGGAGTTTCGCGTCACCAACGGTGGCGCCGAAAAGCTCACCGGACTGCGCGTGCAGATGTGCGTAATGCTCGCGAGCCTCACTGGCTTCGACACGCGAACCAACGAGAACAAGGTACTCGCTGCCCCGTTCGCCGCGTGCAAGGACGGGACTGGCAAGCGGTGGGTGATTACCGGCTGGGAGCGGTGCGGCCGCGCGTGGGGCAACCCGCCGTGCCCGTGTATGCACGCCGATCCGGTGGTAGAGGACTGCCTGCCCGGCAAGACGAACAGCGTTCGCGGGTGGCTCTCGTTCTACGAGGGCACCGACATCGACGCGGAGCTGAAGCGCCTTAAGGAGGTCGCGTTCAAGCCCGCGAAATAGCGGATCCTCGGAACGCAGGCGAACATGTCGGAAGGCCAATAGACCATTCAGCGCGCTTCGGTCACATCGCCCACATTCACGTCAAGCGTCGGCGGATCGCTTCCGACAGCATGGACATTCGCCATGCTGCCTGCTGATCGGTGGGGCCGCGATGTTGAGGATCGCATTAGTCAGGCGGTGGGGCGCTTGGTGCCAGAAGGTGAATCCGGTGTGGCTTCCTAATACTGCTAGGTTTCAAGCACCAACTTCATCCCACCAATGCTCGGATTGGCGTTCCCTGTGTGAATCGATAGGGTCGGCCCTCGGCGTCGCGGAATTCCGCTTCGGGGCCAATTCCGAACAAGTGGAAAAGCGTCGCCGCGAGGTCGGCCGGAGTATAGGCCTCGGTGACCGGAAGGCCGCCGTCTCGGTCCGTCTGGCCAACGATCTGCCCGGCGCGGATACCGGCACCTGCGAAAAAGCAGGGAAAAACATCGCCCCAGTGATGCCGACCCGGCGTGAACACCTCACCCGAAGCATTCTTGCCGCCGGCGCTGATCGGTGAAATCTTCGGTGTGCGGCCCATCTCGCCGCACATGAACACCAGTGTCTCGGCCAGTAGGCCGCGCTGCTCCAGGTCATCCAGAAACCCACTCAAGCAGCGGTCGAGAGAAGGAAGTAACTTCCCTTTCAGGTCCCGAAACGCGTTTTGATGCGTATCCCAGCCGCGCAAGTTCACCTGTACCATGCGCACGCCCGCCTCGATAAGCCGGCGAGCAACAAGGAAGCCTTGGCCCCACTCTTCGCGGCCGTACAGATCACGCACTCGGTTCGATTCCTGACCAAGGTCAAATGGATTGCTGTTTCCCAGGCGCGTCGAGCATAACAGCTGCATGGCCTGATGGCGCGATTCGTCCCAGGCATCCAGCCTGCCTTTTCGGTTCGCCTGCTCCAGCCAGCGCTGCATCCCTTCCAGACGTTGAAGAAGCCCGGTCCGTTCCTGGAGCTCGCACCAGGACAGGTTAAGACCGCCGAGATCGGGCAGGTGGAAACTGGGATCGCGACAACTACTGTTATCCCACCAAGCCTTGGGCCCCTTGCCGGGCGCTCGCATTGGATCGTTGGGATTGTCATGACTGAAGCAGTTGGGGCAGGAACCGGCTGCGTCAGGAGCCCGGCATACGGGAGCAAGGTCAACACCCCAGCGAGCGTACCGCGCTCCAAGGATTCCCGGCGCTCGACCCTGATACTTCATTAGATTGGCTCGCGGCAACTCGACTACCGCAGGCAGAGCGCTCCCAGATGCCGGAGGAAGAGCATAGGCGAGGAGCGAGCCGATGGACGGCCACTCGAACCTGCCGGCTCGTGGATTGGCAATGGAGGCATTGGTGTCGCCAGGCGGCAATTCGGTCGTGCCCGTGTGCAGCAGGTAGGTGCAGCTGTTGTGTTCGTTGCGAAACTCCCGGCCGGCCGTGTGATGCATCGTTCGCACGACCGCAAAGCGGTCGGCACGTGCTGCCAGGCGCGGCAGGTACTCGCAGAAGCGAACCCCCGGCAATTTCGTCTGCGTGGTTCTGTATTCGCCGCGGATGCCTTCAGGAGCATCTGGCTTCGGATCAAACGATTCATGTTGGGACGGTCCGCCGGATTGAAAGATGAACACAGCCGCTTTGGCGAGGTTTGTACGCGGCGGAGAACTTGCTTGGGCCCGAAGACGCAAGAGATCGCTGAGGCCCAATCCAAACAGACTCAACGCCCCGACTTGGATCAATTCCCGTCGGCCGATGTTGGGATGGTCCGCACGGTGGCATCCCATACGATGCATCTTCTTCCCCCCACGCCGCATTTCAGGACAGCTCATGCCGTTCACGGCGCTTTACGTGCAGAGCGAACCACGCGGCAAAACCCAGTAGCATGGTACTCCCGATCAGGCCAGAATGGCCCGGATCGGCTGCCCGCCATGGGTAATCGGTATCGGGCGGCCAACCTGGTCGGGAACCGTCGTTTCGGAATCGACCCCGAGCTGCTGATAAATGGTCGCTACCAGGTCGCCCGGCGAGACGGGATGCTCGGTCGGATACGCCCCGATCTTATCGCTCATCCCGTACACCATCCCCTCCTTCACGCCGCCGCCCGCCAGCAAGCAGAAACCGCACTGCGGCCAGTGGTCGCGGCCAGCCTTGCCGTTGACGCGCGGTGCCCGACCCATGTCGCCCGTCACCACCACCAGCGTCGTCTTTAGCAGCCCGCGCTCGGCCAGGTCCTCCAACAAGGACGTGAGCGCCCGGTCGAGGAACGGCAGCAGGAAGTGTTCGAGCAGGTTGAAGTTGTTCTCGTGCGTGTCCCAGTGGCCGGGGCCCTTGGTCTCGGTGTGGACGGTGACGAAGGTGACGCCGGCCTCGACCAGTCGCCGCGCCAAGAGCACGCTGGCCCCGAACGTGTCTCGTCCGTAGCGGTCGCGTACCGCCGCCGGCTCCTTGTTCAGGTCGAACGCCCGGCGCGCCGATTGCGAGGTCAGTAGCTGGAACGCCTGCTGCTGGCGGTACGTCATCAACTCCATGCTGGCCGCGCCCAGGCGCCGGGCGTGCTCGTCCACCTGCTCTAGCAGCGTCCGCCGACGGTCCAGCCCATCGACGGTGACGTTATCCGGCAGCGGCGGCAATCGAGGCTCCCCACGGGGCACGATCTTGTGGTTGTAAGCGTCCTTATCGTCCACGATGGCGTTGCCGGCATGTTCCGCGCAGACCGCGAACACCGGGTCATACTGGGCGCCGAGGTAGCCGCCGTACGGACCTGCCCGCCGCAACCCCTGGCTGTAGCCGGGCATGGCGGGCAGGATCACATAGCCCGGCAGGTCGTGCCGCCGGCCGATGCCGAGGTACTGGCATACCGCGCCCATGCCGGGATGGTTGCTCGGTTTGGCAAAGTAGTCCTCGCGGTCGTTGCCGCCGGTGTAGCCGGTCATGACCGCGTAGGGATTGTGGCTGTTGTAGCTGTGCGAGATGGTGCGGATCAGGCTGGTCCGGTGCATCCATCTGGCCAGCCGCGGCAAGTGCTCGCAAATGTGCAGGCCGGTCAGAGAAGTCGCGATCGGCTTGAACGTGCCGCGGATCTCGAAGGGTGCCAGCGGCTTGAGATCAAAGGTGTCCAAGTGGCTGGGCCCGCCGAACAGGTCAAGCAGCACCACGGACTTTACCCGGCCGGCAGACGGCTTCGGACTCGCGGCCCGGAGGGTCGAGATCGGCGGCGTCAGGAGGCTGCCGAAGAACGACAGCGCCCCCGCTTGCAGCAATTCGCGGCGGGACAGGCCGTCACAACAGCGGCGTGGTTTGCCCAGCACGGTCAGCATGGCATGGCCCCTGAGATTGTCGACACCTGCGGCGGGATGGATGGCGGGATTCAATGTCGATCCATCGTAACGATTCTGGCAGACCGGAGAAAGGGCCAGTTGACCCGTGAACCTGCGGAATACCCAAATGAACGTTGGAATGGGTCGCAGCACATCACTCCAGATACGAAGTACGAACCAAGGCTCTGTTTCGGCGAAGGCGCGTCGGTCACACCGACCGAGGTCTCGGCCGGCACGACATGCTCCATTGCTTCCGGCAAGCAAATCACTGTGTCAAGGGACTTCCGCTCTGCCGCGAACGCGGTCGCTTGCTACAATTCGCTCTGAACAACAATAAACGCATTCACGAAACTGGGACCGTTACGGCGCTTTCGTCGTGAAGCGGCATTTTGCGCTTTCGACCCATTCATGCGACGGGCTAACTCTGGGACTTGGCAGCATGCCGGGGTCAAATTGTCATCTCTCGTAAAGCGAGGCGGCGGATGACCGACAACGTGAATCGCGTGGCAACGGCAAGCCCCGCGCCGAGCGAGGTAGCCGTCTTCCGCAAAGTGTCGTTGCGGCTTCTGCCGTTTCTCTTCTTGCTGTACGTCATCAACCTGATCGACCGAACGAACATCGGCATCGCTCGGTTGCAGATGGTCGATCAGCAGCACATTCTCGAGGAAGAAGCCTACGCGCTGGGAGCGGGCATCTTCTACGTCGGCTACCTCCTCTTCGAGGTGCCGAGCAATCTCATTCTGCTGCGGCTAGGGCCACGCGTGTGGATCGCGCGCATCCTGGTGAGTTGGGGCTTGATCTCAGCAGCCATGATGTTCGTGACCGGGCCATGGAGTTTCGGCATCTTGCGCGTGTTGCTCGGCGTTGCAGAGGCCGGCTTTTTCCCGGGAATCATCTATTACCTGAGCGACTGGTTCCCGGCTCGGGTACGTGCCCGGGCCGTCGCGCACTTCATGGTGGGTGGCGTCATCGCCTCGATGGTTGGTAATCCCATCTCGGGCTTCATTCTTCAGTTCATGGACCAGGTCGGGGGGTTGTGGGGCTGGCAATGGGTCTTTTTGCTCGAAGGACTGCCCGCCGTGGCCCTGGGCTTCGTCACGCTCGCGTACCTGACTGACCGCCCCGACCAGGCCCGCTGGCTGAGCCCGGCGGAGCGAACCTGGCTCGCCCACCAAATCGACAATGAACGCAACCACCGACCGCACAGCCGCAGCCATTCGCTGGCCGCCGCGGTTCTCGATCTCCGCGTCTGGCTGTTGATCGCCATCTATTTCACCGTCGCCATGGGTGATAATAGTTACGGCTTCTACATTCCGACATTCCTGAGAAGTCAGTTTCCCGATTGGTCGCCATTCCAGATCGGTGTTCTGGCGGCGGCTCCGAGCGTGATCGCCATGGTCGCCATGGTTCTTGTCGGTAGAAACTCCGACCGGACCGGCGAGCGCCACTGGCATGTGGCCTGTTCGGCATTTACCGCAGCGTCGGGTTGGTTGATGATTGCCCTGGTTGCCTCCGGACGCTTGGCGATCCCTGGTCTTGACTCGCGTTGGCTCTTCGTCGTCGGCGTGGCCATGACACTCACGGGCATGAAGTGCATGTTGCCGACGTTTTGGAC
>Ga0316363_10000619_pt1 | contig 42828 bp, 37 predicted proteins | sample Sb_taG_3_FD_200459 | JGI IMG/M metagenome (GOLD analysis project Ga0316363, IMG submission 200459) | Peat soil microbial communities from Weissenstadt, Germany - Sb_50d_a_PC metaG (v2) (version 2) | ecosystem: Environmental > Terrestrial > Soil > Wetlands > Peat | place: Germany: Weissenstadt...
CACCGACGATGAAAAGGGTTACCTGGACAAATATTCCATCCGGGAGTCGGTCGCGGATGGCACCACGGTGGAACTGCATTACCAGCTTGCCCCCAATCACCTACTGGTTGATCGCGAGACGTTGGAGAAGGAATTCCTGGACACCGCCGCCGCTGAAGGGGTCAGCGACATTGAGGAACTGAACAAGGTCCTGGAGCAGGCCGTCACGCTGCGGAACATGATGAAGAACCGGGAGCGCGTTGATGAGATCGCCCGGTTCGTCGCCGGCCACTTCCGCAGCACCATCGAGCCAATGGGGTACAAGGCGTTCCTGGTGGGTGTGGACCGTGGAGCCTGTGCCTTGTACAAGGAAGCCATCGACAAGCATCTGCCGCCCGAATTCTCCGAAGTCATCATCAGCACCATGGGCAAAAAGGACAGCGAGCACCTCCGCAACTTTGCCCTCACGGATGAACGGGAGCAGGCAATCCGCAAGAGTTTCCGCAAGCCAGATGAGCAGCCGAAGATCCTCATCGTGACGGAGAAGCTGCTGACCGGCTACGACGCGCCGATCCTCTATTGCATGTACCTGGACAAGCCCATGAGGGATCACGTGCTGCTCCAGGCGATTGCCCGCGTGAACCGGCCCTACGAGGATGCCGAAAACCGGCGCAAGCCGTGCGGGTTCGTACTGGATTTTGTCGGCATCTTCGATAAGTTGGAAAAGGCCCTGGCGTTCGATTCCAAAGATGTCGAAGGCGTCATTGAGGGGCTGGATGTTCTGAAGGAACGGTTCGCGGACACGATGGAGGAAGCGCGCCGGGACTACCTGCCGATGGCGGCCGGAAAGCAGGGCGACAAGGCAGTCGAAGCGGTACTGGAGCACTTCCGGGACAAGGAGCGGCGGGAGGAATTCTATACCTTCTTCCGCGAGATCGAGAACCTCCACGAGATCATTTCGCCGGATGCGTTCATGCGCCCCTTCCTGGTCGATTATGGCGCGTTGGCCGAAATGTACCGGGTGGTTCGCAGCAACTATGACCGGGGGATCAGCGTGGACAAGAGCTTGCTCCGCAAGACTGCGCTGCTGGTTCAGCAGAACACGAAAATTGCAGGTATCGGCACGCCCACGATGCTCCAGAAGCTGGACGCCAAGATGCTGGAGGCCATCGCGTGCCAGGATGCGCCCGACACAGTGAAGGTCTTTAATTTACTCAAAGCCATCACCCAACTGACGGGCACCAGCGCAGCCCAGGAGCCGTACCTTGTCAGCATCGGCGACAAGGCCGATGGCGTTGCCCAGGCTTTTGAAACACGCCAGCAGACGACTGAGCAGACGCTGGATGCCTTGCGGAAGCTCGTAAAGGAAGTAAACCAAGCCCGGCAGGAGCGCGACGCCACGAAGTTGTCGCCGGAGTCATTCGCCGTCTACTGGCTCCTGAAGCACGACGGAATTCAAGAGGCCGATACGGTGGCGCGGCAGACCGAACAAGCATTCGCGGAATACCCCCACTGGCAGTCCAGCAGCCATCAGGAGCAGGATCTTCGGCGGTCGTTCTACAAGGCTCTCATCACTGCCGGTGTGGACGGCGTGGTCGATGTGGCGCAGCGCATCCTGACCATGCTGCGGAGAGCGCACCATGAATCGTAAAACCGGCCACGGACGCGCCAGGGCGATGACAAAGGCCGAATTTAAAGCCGAAGTCGCAGCCTGGGCGAAAAGTATGCGCGTGAAGCCGGTGGAGCTTCACATCCGACCAATGAGCCGGAAATGGGGCAGTTGCTCGACACGGGGCCGGGTGACCTTCAATAGCGAGTTGCTGTCGGTAACGGTCGAACTTCGGCGAGAAGCGATTGTCGAGGAATTGCTGCACCTGAAGGTGCCCAACCACGGGAAGCTGTTTAAGGCATTGAAGCGGGCGTACTTGGCGGGAACAAGAAAGGCTGGATGAATGTTCTGTCACCTGATCGGCTACCATCGGGCGCGAAAAATCCCGCTGACCGAAGCCACAGCAGGGAGAGGAGGGAAGCTCGCGAACGGCTATCTCGTCCGTTTTCCCTCGCCCTTGGCCGACCGCAGAATCCGGCCGTTCAACTCCTTCAGCCTGCGGAATTCCTCGATCCACTCCTTCAGGGTCAGGCTGTTGATCGTCCGTACCCGCACGGTACGGTCCAGCCAATCGATTGTCTCGCCGGTATGGAAGTAGAAATAGCCGTCACCTTTCTCCAGCAACGCAGTGTGCCCGCGCTGGGCAAGTTCGTCATTAACGGTCTTCAGCGTGAGGCGTGATGGCACCTTGCTTTAATAGTTGCACATGAACGCTCACCGGGCCGTCAGCAACTCCCGCGGCCGCACCTTCACCGCTTGCTCGGCCGGGCTTTTCCCGCCTCCCTCCAGCCACGCCATGAGCTTCCGCATCGGCAATTCATGCGCGGTGGCCGGGCCGTCCACGAACACGGTAAGCCTTGTCGCCGGGCCGGGTTCCGTGTCCATCAACCCGCATCGCCAGAATTCCGAGACACCAAGCGCGGCGGCCTCGTACAGCGACGCGGCGGTGACGCGCGCGGAATGCGTTAAGCCGTCGGTGTCCGTGAAGGATACCCGGCAAGGGCGAACGTTTGCCACGCTTCGACCAGAGGCGAATAAAAGGAGAAATGGCAAGGACCCACCTTTCCACCCTTCCTTCGGCAACTGCCGTGCAACATCCTACGGGCGTGGGACGACCACGATCTGACGCACGGGCAGCATCACCCGGAATAGCACACAACCTGTCCTGGTTTGATCCGCTGCTCCGTGCGGCATCGCATTCAGGAGCGAAGTGAAGGAGGCCCGAAGATGAAATTCTCACGTGAATTCCGCAGCGAAGACCAAGCACGTGCGAGTGAAGCGGCACTCCAGGCTTCGGGCTACCGCGCTTGGCGCACCCGGAAAGCCGATGGTGCGTGGGAAGTCTTTTGGTGGGTGGGGCACTGACGGGCCGCATTCAACATCAACCGGCGGCCCGAAACGCCCGGCCAGCGAAGAAATCGGCGCGCCCGCGTTTACCCTTTACAAATTGCACGGTTCGATAAACTGGTTGTATTCGGGTAGCGCGCTGGTGCCAGGGCAGACTATTTACCATTCTGGCCTTGATGATCTCTGGGGCGGAAAGTTGCCGCCAATCCCGGCGCGCACGCTGCGCAATTCTGACAAGATTCCATTGATCGTACCTCCGGTTGCCGATAAAGGTACGTACTTTCATCATCCGCTTTGTCTCGGATACTCGATGCCACACACGGACAGGACCATGCAGTTCTTCATCTGGAGGAATCAACCGCTGGTCAGCGTCAAATTCTGTCTCGTTGACACCCAAAATACTGTTCAGCACTTTAGATCCACGCTGCCGGATAGCGCCTTCGACTTTGATGGACAATACATTCGGCCGGACGATCCAATTCCAAGCTTTGTCGAGCGTCTGCTTGCTTAGACGATACGGTGTCGTGTCATTGTTACCGTTCCGCCCACAAAAGGGGAATATACCCCCGCCTCCTCCTGCTGGTCGCCGTCGTCACTGCTGCACCTTGCGCTGGCTGAGGAACTGTTCTTGAGAGTAATCGCCGGATTGCGCACGCCGAGTAAACGGTATGCCGGTAGGGGAGGTGGTAAGATCGCGTTCAGCCACGGGAGAACCTGTAGCAATGTCAGCCCAACCGCCGAGCCGCATGACCGAGAAGGACCTGAAGGCTTTGAACGATGCCGTGAGACGGCTGGAGTGCGCTGGCTTCGCAATGAAGGCCGCCAATGCGCTCGGCACCCCCATCGAGCGCGCCATCGAGGCCCTTCCCGAAAAGGGACGCGAATTAGTTCAGGAGGCAACAAAGCGTGCGCTCGAAGCCTGCCTGAAAATCGCACTCTCATCCCTCGGCAAAAGTAAGACGAGCGAATCGTTCGACGCCCTGCACAAGGCGACCTGCACCGTTTCCGGGGCAATCGGTGGGTTTTTTGGCATGTACGGGCTGCCCATCGAATTGCCCGTCTCTACCGCCATAATGCTACGTTCCATTGCTGACATCGCGCGGAGTGAAGGCGAAGACCTGGACGATATCGACACGAGGCTATCGTGCATCAGTGTTCTTGCATTCGGAGCGCGATCCAGCAAGGATGACAACGCCGACATCGGTTATTTCGCGGTGAGGGCCGCTCTGGCGAGAGCCCTTCCCCGTGCCGCCGAGCGCACTCTACCCCCGGCATTGGCCCGCTTCATCGCCGTAATCGCCGAGCGGTTCGGGATCGTCGTTTCCGAAAAGGCTGTTGCCGAAGCCGTGCCGGTCGTGGGCGCGTTCGGCGGTGGTGCAATCAATCTCCTGTTCATAGACCACTTTCAGGACGTGGCGCACGGCCACTTCACGGTTCGCCGATTGGAACGGAAATACGGGGAGGACGTTGTAAGGGAAGAGTACGAGCGGACACGCGCCAAACTGAAGTGCTGATGCGCGTCACGTTCCCGTCTTCGATCACAAGTCACGATGGAAATCGTTGCTCATGGCCTGTGGGCCGCTGCGGCCGCAATCACCGCGAAGAGATCGACCAATGCCAGCATTCGGGTCGGCTGGACGATCTGGTGGTCCGTGTTCCCCGATGTGCTGGCCTTTGGCCCATCGGTGGCCGTTGGAGTGTGGCTCCGGTTGACCGGCGGCGTTCACGGAGGGCATGTGCCCCATGTGAATCTTGGCCTGCCGCTTTATCCGGCAGGGCACAGCTTGCTCGTCTTTCTGCTGTTATTCGGCATAACCACGATCCTCACGCGCCGCATCGTATTCGAGTTGTTGGGCTGGCTGCTGCACATCCTGATTGACATCCCGACGCACAGCTTCAGCTACTATGCGACCCGGTTTCTGTGGCCGATCTCGGATTTCCGAATTGACGGCATCGCATGGTGGACGCCGTGGTTCTGGATCTCGACGTACGTGGCCTTGGCGACTGTGTACGTCGTGCTGTGGCGGAAAGGATGGCTGTCGCCTGCACGGCCATCTGCGAAAACTACGGGCCAACGCCAGGAGCGCGACCTTGCCGAAACAGGGCGCGACCCTTCCGCATGAATCGTCCTCCGTCCCCCGGCGCGACTACATAGCTTCCACTATCACCATGGAGTGGTCCGATATTCCCGCCTCCCGTTCCCTATGCGAGTACCGGCAGGACGTGATGCGAGGCACCAGCGAAGGGGTCGCGAATGCATGATCCAGCCGGAAACCATTGCCGCGTGCGCCGCCTTTCAACTTCGAGAACCAAGTGTATTCGGTGATGCCTGGGTTGTGGTGCCGCCACATGTCCGTCCAGCCCAACGTAGAGAGCCTGAGGAAGTGCTCCGAGCACATGAATGTCCTGCCAGTTTCGTCCAGCCGGTGCGCGCCCGTGTTCCAGTCGCCGAGGAATAGGAACGGCTCCTGCAACCGCGCTTCGGCTGCCTGTAACATGGCGTCCCAGAAGCGGGTCTTCGCTAAGTTCGTGGGGTGCTTCTTGTGAGACCCCGCTGCCATGACGTGAAGTACGCCAATGCCGAAACCGTGCTCCGGCAGGTCGAGGTCCAGCCAGCGGACGAGACTGTCGGAAGGTGCTGGACAAGGGCGTGTTCGGCGCATCGGCGTGCGCGAGAAGACCGCAATTCCATTCTGGTTTCCGGTCGGGCACGTTGTCTCGATGTACGGCAAGCCCCTTTCTTTCAGGGCGGCGCACAAGGTCACACCGGGGTTGGCGCGAAACTCGGTCACAGCGATCACGTCGGCGTCGTACGCGGAGATTTCCTCAACGATGCGGGCGAGGCGACCACCACCGCCGTGCTGAATGTTCCAGGCGAGGAGTTTCACCATTTCCCTTGATGATTGCATCGCGCCCGGTCAAGCGCATCGGTCGTGTGCTAAAACAGCAATCGACCAACGTGCGACCGGTTACCGCGACTAGAACTCCTCTTCCTTTACCGCATCAGGGCGCGCTGCCTCACCCCCGACACCAGCCCTCTGCCGCGCCGGGGTTGATGCCTTCGGCGTTCAGGGCGGCAGCAATCCGGTCCTGCCGACTCTCCTAACCGCCCGCCTCAGTGCAGTCCGTTTTCGCTGGGCCAGCGGCCCTTTCACGACAACTTCCGGCTACCTGTAAGGCGCTTTCCGATGGGCGGCCAGGAACAAGAATATCGGAAATTCAAACCGGCATTGCGCCCCGCCACCGCATCGCGTCCCCAGTTCCGCGCAGTTACGCGAGCTAGCGGAATTGCGTGTTGATCCTGCGAAAAGACCCAGGCGGCCGGAAATCCATCCCACAAACGACCGTTTGCGACGCGCGATGATACGATGTTTTGGAGGTACCAGAAGTTGACCCCCGTGAGTACAGCGACCTGCGACCCTGAAGCATTCTATCCATTAGAGCGGCTGGTATCAGGACCGTTCACATCTTTGGACGATTTGAACGCGATTGAACGATTGCTCCGTACCGTAGTGCTGCATGATGAGATCACGATGGAAATCACCCCATTGCCCGACGTGGGCACTTCTGGTCCCATTGACAGCGAAGGGCATATTCGTCTGACAATTGCCGCCCTCGCCATCCGGCCAGACCTCACTGGTTACGACTTTTTCGGGGAGCGGAGTTACATTCCTTCAAACAACGTGGAACTGAGTCAGTCATTGCTTGAATTAGCCTCACAATACTCGAACGTAGGACCGGGGCACACGCACTTTGATGAACATGTCCTATTCCTGAAGCGTGTTTTCGGCGTGGTGCAGGAAGGCGGGAGCGCTCTTTTGTGTGGCCCATTCGGAAGAGCCGCAATATCAGCAGCACGGCGCTACCCTGAGTTGATGTTCCAATCGCTTGATGAGGACTGGCAGCGATATGCGCACCAGATTGACGCTGACGGGCTGGATCTGTTGGTCCCGCCCGTCTTGGGCATCGTGCTTACTCGTTGCGCTCGCCGTGATGCAATCCCAAGCCAAATTTGGGATCTTCGGAATGAGTGGGCGGACGCGCGTACAAAGGTGTGGGGTCTACTGGATGCGCAGAGGACCTGCAAGACATTGGGTGAAGCCACCGAGATCAGCAAAGAGCTTGCAGACGCTTCACGTCTATTTTCGCCCGACAGTTCGGAACTCAATACCCGCCCCGTTCGCGTGTTATGGGAAATCCTCGCTGCTGGCGCGGCTGGTGCTGGCGTCGCGGCCCTGTCTGGCGGGAAACCGGCCATTGGTGCTTTTACCGGCGCGGTCACCCAAGCTGCACGCAATGTGCCAGCGTTCACCCACGAATTTGGAGCCATGCTCTTCGGTCGTGGTGCCTTCGACCTTGCGCGCCGCGTCAGGCGGGCGGTCTCGAAGATTGAACTCGGTGCGCTTCCCCGGCTGCTGTCGAATGCCGAAAGACAGAAGCTAGGCTTCAAATGACGTCTGGGCTTCCATTCTGCGAGATCAATCTCTTTCCTGTTGTATACTGACGTGAAGTTATGTCAGATATCAAACCAAAACGGCGAGAAGTTTTTAGCGTGCATTGCAACCACTGCCGACGAACTACCAATCACAGGGTTTTGAAATCCTGCATCCATACGGGCAGCGATGACGAACAGGGGTTTTGGTGGCGAACAGCATATGACATGCTCGAATGTTGCGGATGTAACGAGGTGGTTCTCCGCCGCAATCATCATTTTTCAGAGGACCCCGATAATGAAATTACATTTTTCCCGCCACCAGCATCGCGTTGGCTTCCTCAGTGGCGATGGTCTTTACCTGTGCCTATCAACTCTCTTCTGGCCGAAGTGTATACTGCCTTGCAGGCAGACAGCCTATCCCTGGCAATGATGGGCACCCGCGCCATTATAGAGACCGCCATGGTTCGGAAAGTTGGAGATCATGGAACATTTCGCAACAATCTTCAGGCTATGGAAGTGGACGGACACATAAGCAAGGGTAATCGCAAAGTTTTGGAAGTTGCACTCGATGCTGGAAGTGCTGCCGCCCATCGCGCTCACCGTCCCGATGCTAGACAGATGAATACCGTTATGGATATTGTCGAGAATCTCCTTCATTCTCTTTTCGTCCTTGAGAGGCAGACCAAGGCCCTCCAAAAAGAGATTCCGCCCCGTCCCTCTAAAGCGAAATCCTTGCCATAACTGAAACAGCGAGAGCAGAAACTGGCATCCAAGTGGATTTTCAATGACGCGGCGCTGGCAATCTTGGCCGTCATGACAAAAAAGTACGACGGCTCCATCCAGAACGCGGCCCCGGCGATGCGCGGTTGCGGTCTTCACTCGCACAGAACCGACCGACGCTCGCGGGGTCCTCCTTAAAGGTGAAGACTCCCAAGGCTCTACTTGGCCCCGAACGGTGCGTTGGGTTTAAGGTAAGGCAACAACGAGATCCGCCGAATGTCGGTCATGGTCAGGCCGGGAACCCACACCTGATACTCGCCTCCGATGAAGTACACGCCGGGCTCCAGATTGTTCTTCAGTTGCCCCGACGCCTTCCCGATGTAGCCCCATGCCCCGTTCACGAGTTCGATTGCGACCGCATTCGTCATCTTGTTCCATTGTTCGGTAACGGCGGCACGCACGCGGGCGTAATCCCGGTCGTGGACGCCGAGCCGGGCGGCATACTCCTGCAACTCTCGGATGCCGGAGACGTTCGCGCCGGTTGCCAGCCGCTGAGATTCCACAAATTGCCACCACGGGCTCACGCCCTTCGGCGTGGTAATTGACTGCGTCCACTTGAACAGCTTGGTGCCTGGACCGAGCCATCGCACGACTTCAGGGTGGCCGTACAGGAACGCGCCCTTGGTGTTGGCGTCGGCGATGCTGGCAAAATCTGGCGGCTTGGGCGGGGTCATACACCAGGATTCTACATGAAGCTCGGAGCCCTGGCACACGCCCTGAAACGTGCCGGCCGCGACGCCGTACAATGAAACGGCAATGGCGATGGCCGACACACTTTCGCTCGATTCCGTCCGTGTTCACATCTACCGGCACTTCGTGGATACTGGCCGGGCCCCGGCTGCCACGGACATCGCCCAGATGCTGGGACGCGATGTCACCGAGATCGAACAGGCTTTCGTTGCCCTGGCGGATGCGCACGTCATTGTGCTCGCGCCGGGCACGCACTCCATCTGGATGGCCCATCCCTTCAGTGCGGTTCCGACGCCGTACGCCGTCCATAGCGGTGGAGTCTCCTATTGGGCGAATTGCGCGTGGGATGCCTTCGGGATCGCGGCGATGTTGCAGCGGGATACGGAATGCCAGTGCCGGTGCCCCGACTGCAACCAGCAGATCGACCTATCGGTGAAGCAGGGGAGCACGAGCCGGGCCGGTATCGTTCACTTCGTGGTGCCGCCGCGCCGGTTCTGGGACAACGTGGCGTACACGTGATCGACGATCCTGGCCTTCCGGTCGGAAGCGCACGCCAGAAGATGGTCCGATGATCGCGGTCTGCCACGTGGTGCATTCATCAGCCTGGACGTGTGCTGGAAGCTGGCACGGGCATGGTATCCAGAGCGACTGGAGCCGGGATGGCAGCGGAAGAACCCTGCGGAAATGCAAGCGGTGTTCGAGGGGCTCGGATTGACGGATGACTTCTGGTGGGTCGTGTAGAGCAACCTGGATCCTGGCCGGTACAAGATCCTGATACGGGATAGGGCAAAGTACGCGCCGTGCCAGGCTAATGCCGATACCCAACCGTGACGACGATGTGATCGTCGCGGGTGGTGACGACTTCCAGATCGCCAAGAATGTGGAGGTGCGGGGCTCCGTCTTCACGACAATGTATTCCTTGATTCCCCGCTGGATCGCCTGCTCAACCCAAAAAGGAGGAATGCTGCGGGCCTTCTCGTGGAACATGTGGCCGCCGCCTTCCTGATCGGCCACCGGAATGTTGGCGATGGTCCGGCGTCCGCTCGGGAGGAAACGCTCGACGGCGTGCTCGGCATAGAGCCGGTCGCCGATCTGCGCGTACTCCTGACCGTTCAGCTTTACTTTCGGGTAGTCCTTCCAGAATCCCCACCACAGATTGCTGGGCATGGCGGTGTCCATTAGACCATAGCCGGAGCCGTCGCGCAGCACCTGGGCTGGCGCGGATTCTCGCCGGGCTCCAGGGCGGCGACCAGTGCGGCGGTAGTGGTGGATTCATCGCGGGCAGGCAAAACGGCGGGAAGGGTGGCGGCGCGCATGTCAGATTCCCTCTCAATGCTCCATCCTGCGCCGGGGTACGTAGACCGGCGTCGGGTCGCTCAAGGGAACGCGGAGGCGACCACGAGCCCCGATTCGTCAATCCATCCAAATCGGCCTGGAGATTTTCCGATAGGCAACTGGGGTAAGGAATCCATTGTTTTCGGCTTTTAGAAAAACCGGACGTAATGGTGGTTCGGTCGGGACACGGAAAATCAAAAGGAACGCCCCGGCACAATTTCGATGGGACTCCTGCCGGGATCGCTATTTCCGTCTACGCGCCCGCCACCTCCTGCGGGATGAGCAAAGTTGTCCGGGCCGTCGCGGTTGCGCCTAGGGGCACCATGTGAGGTTCTGGCGGGCATTCAGGAGGGTGGTGCCGGTGGTCGCGGTCGCCGGCAAAAGTGGTGTGCGCCGCCAGCTTGAAAGCCATCCGATGCGAGGATTGCTTCCGGGAGGATCGTCTGACACTCCCGCTCCTCCAGAGGATCGCCAACAGATGGGCAGCAGGGATTTCTGTCCTACCACAACGTGAGAGCCAAGGCAGGAGTTCAAATCGAGGATCAGATCGCCTCCCAGGATGCCCGCCAGGGGTGATCCGGGGGCTGTGGGGCGATGTCGGATGGCGAGGTGGTGGTGCCTTGTCTCGACTGCTTTCTCGTGACAAATGCGGAACTACCACCGCAATCGAGACGATCGGAATGTGCAACCCGATTCAACATCTGCCAAGCTGACGCGAACGATTCTGGGCCGTTTTCTGAGAGGTTGCGGGCAGTTCTACAGACACTTTCGGTCTTTGTTTTGAGGGTCTTCTAATGCCTTCCAGCGATACGCTAAAAGATACGGATTTCCAAAGTGATCGATGAGATTGCGTTCCAGACCAACATCCTGGCGCTGAATGCGGCCGTGGAAGCCGCCAGGGCCGGTGAGGCGGGTCTCAGTTTTGCGGTGGTGGCCGGCGAAGTCCGCACTCTCGCCCAGCGATCCGCCCAGGCCGCCAGCGAAACCGCGGTCCTGATCGAGGAGTCGATCACCGCCTCGCGAAACGGAATGGCCAAAGTGTCCGATGTGACCGACGCGTTCCACTCGCTTACCAAAGGGGCCGAGACCGTCACCAGCCTGGCTGGTGACGTCCAGGCGGGCAGCCTGAACCAGGCCCAGCGCCTGGAAGGCATCGCCGAACAGATCGAGCGCATGCGGCGGGTCACCGAGCAGGCAGCCGCCGGGGCCCAGGATGACGCCAAGGCCGGCGAGGAGCTTGCGGGCCAGGCCGAGAGCCTCCGCGAAATCGTGACCAGCCTCGCCGGAATCGTAGGCGGCGACCGGAAGTGAGCGGCCTGCCCGCGCCACGCTACAATCAAGGCGTGGACCAGGCAGGCGAAACCGCACTGGCGCGCTCTCTGCTCGCCGGCGAAACCGATGCCTTCGAGAAATTTGTGGAACATTTCCGCTCGAAGGTGTTTCACTACAGTTGGTTGATGTGCGGCCAGCCTGACGACGCCGAGGAGGTCGCGCAGGAGACCCTGCTCAAGGTGTTCGAAAACATCGACCAGCTTCGCGAGCCCGAGCGCGTGCGACCCTGGATCTTCCGCATCGCCAAGAACGCCTGCCTGATGCAGCGCCGCAAAAGCGTCTTCGCGCCCGTCCACGAGCTTTCGATCGACGATTTGCCGCCGGGCTCCGAAATCCCCGGCGCCATCGAGCCGCCCGACGCCGAGCTGCTCCGCTCCGAGCTGCGCGCCGTGGTGGACCGCGTCATTGCAGAACTCCCGCCGGCCTACCGGGCAGTCGTGCTGCTGCGCGACCTGGAGGAACTCTCCACGGAGGAAACGGCCCAGATCCTGGACGTGTCGACCGACGTGGTAAAAACCAGGCTGCATCGCGGCCGCCTGGCCATGCGGCAGAAGCTGGACTGCTACGTCCACAATCACTGCCTGGAAGACGAACCCAGCCCGAATCCGGCCCCGCTGACCGAAAAGGAACGCGAAGCGCTGTATTCGGTCTGGCGCAACCGGGTGCCCGCCGGCGCCCTGTGACCTAGGTCACTGCCTTTTCGTTTTCAACAGGTTACGCTTGGTCTAGAGGCAACAGAAAATGGCTGCCATTGCCCCGGCGCCCGGCGTACGTCCCCGAAAAAAGCTGGTGAAGCGCGCGCCTCCCGACCGCTCGCAGGCCTGGCGCCGCGCTCTCCAACTGATGTTTCTGGCGCTCAACGTGTGGATCGCCGCGGAGTTCTACCTCTTCGTCCGGTTTTACGAAACGGGCGGCCGGACGGTGTGGGTTCCCCGTCCGCCCGGGGTGGAGGGCTGGCTGCCCATCGCCTCCCTGATGAACCTGAAGGTGCTGCTGTCCACGGGCCGCGCCCCGGTGCTGCATCCCGCGGGGATGTTTCTGCTGTTCTCGTTCCTGGCGATGTCCTGGATATTCCGCAAGAGCTTTTGTGGCTGGCTGTGCCCCGTCGGAACCTTGTCGGAGTACCTTTGGCGGCTGGGGCGCCAGGCGTTCGGCCGCAACTTCCGCCTCCCGCGCAAGCTGGATATCGGGCTGCGCAGCCTGAAGTACATCCTGTTGGGGCTGTTTCTCTACGCCGTGGCCTCCATGCCGGTCCCGGCGATCCGCGCCTTCCTGGAAGGGCCGTACGGCATCGTGGACGACGTCAAGATGCTCAACTTCTTCCGCTTCCTGGGTCTGGCCGGCGGAATCGTGATGGCGTTGCTGGTGGCGGCGTCGGTCTTCGTGCAGAACTTCTGGTGCCGCTACCTGTGCCCGTACGGCGCGATGATGGGACTGGCATCCGTGGCCAGCCCGCTGCGCATCCGCCGCGAGGCGTCGCTGTGCATCGATTGCGGCAAGTGCGCCAAGGACTGCCCGTCCGCGCTGCCGGTGGACCGCCTGGTCGCCATCCGGTCGGCCGAGTGCACCGGCTGCCTGCAATGCGTGGCCGTCTGCCCGGCCGCGGGCGCGCTCCTGATGGCCGCGCCCCGCAAACGCCCTGTGCCGGCGTGGGCCATCGCCGCCGGCGCCGCCGCGCTGTTCCTGGGCTTCTGCGGCTACGCCCGCTGGACCGGCCACTGGCGCACCGACCTGCCGAGTCAGACTTACTTCGAACTGATTCCGCACGCCAACGAATTCACGCACCCGTAAAAACCGGACGATCGGTAGCGCCCCCGCCGCGTCCTGCCCTGACCCCGCAGCGCCCCCCTCCCCCTCCCCTGATAAAATCAAGGTTTGCCTGAACTCCTCGTAACGGTGGTAATCCCCACCCTGGCAGCGGATGTAAGGCTTCGGGAGTGCTTGGAATCCCTCGGGCGCCAGACACTGCGCGATTTTGAAGTGATCATCGTGGACAACTCCGGCCAGAACCTGGCCCGGCGGAACGCGGCCGAGGCAAGCTCCCGGTCCGCCGCGCGCGTCATTGAAAACGCCCGCAACGCGGGCTTCGGCGCCGCCATCAACCAGGGTCTCGGCGTCTCCCGCGCCCGCTACCTGGCCACCCTCAATGACGACGCAGTCCCCCACCCCGGCTGGCTCGAAACGCTCGTGGGGGCCATCGAGCGCCGCCCCGATGCCGGCATGTGCGCCTCCCAAGTCCGCCTCTTCGGCGAGGACCGCCTGGATTCCGCCGGCATGCTCGTGGCCCGCGACGGCAGCAGCAAGCAGCGCGGCCACGGCCGCGCCCCCGACGACTTCCCCGTCCTCGAAGAGACCCTCTTACCCTCCGCATCCGCCGCTCTGTACCGCCGCGCCATGCTCGACGACATCGGCGGATTCGACGACCGCTTCTTTCTCTACTGCGAAGACACCGACCTCGGCCTGCGCGCCCGCTGGGCCGGATGGAAATGCCTGTACGTTCCCCAAGCCGTCGTCGAGCACCACTATTCCCACTCCGCCGGCGGCGCCTCTCCCGTGAAGGCCTACTTCGTCGAGCGCAACCGCCTCTTCGTGCTCGCCAAGAATTTCCCGGCCGGCATGCTGCTGGTGGCGCCGTTCGCCGCCGCCGCGCGCTATTTCTGGCACGCCTGGTACATCCTCCAGGGACGCGGCAGCGCCGCCCGCTTCCGCGCCGAGGGGAACGCGGGCCCCCGAATGCTCTGGTACATCCTCCGCGCCCACGCCGCCTTGCTCGCCAACGCCCGCCGCCTGTGGCTCGAGCGCCGCCGGATTCGCGCCAGCGCGCGCATCACGCCCTCCGTGTTCCGGCATCTGGTCCGCTGTCACTCCATCAGCGCCAGGAAGGTGGCCGCCCTTTGATCCGCGCCACCGGTCCCGATCCCCTCCTCATCATCGTTCCCGCCTTCAACGAGGAGGCCGCGGTGGGCGGCGTGGTGCGCGCCGTCCACGAGCACGTCCCCGGCGTCCCCGTGCTGGTCATCGACGATTGTTCCGGCGACAACACCGTCAACGCCGCGCGCGCGGCCGGCGCCGAAGTCCTCCCCCTGGCCCACCACCTGGGACTCGGCGGCTGCGTCCAGGCCGGCTACAAGCTGGCCCACGAGCTCGGTTTCGAATACGTCATCCGCGTCGATGGCGACGGCCAGCACGACGCCCGCGACATCCCGCGCATCCTCGAAAAGCTCAAAACCACGGGCTGCGAAATGGTCATCGGCTCCCGCTTCGTTTCCGAAAACGGATCCAGCACCAGCCCCGTGCGTTCCCTCGGCATCTGGTTCTTCCGCGCCGTCCTGCGTCCCATCCTGGGCAAGCCGGTGCGCGACCCCACGTCCGGCTTCGTCGGAGTCAACCGCGAAGCTCTCGGCGTCTTCAGCCGCAGCTTCCCGCTCGAATATCCCGAAATCGAAGCCCTGGTGGTGCTCCAGCGCAAGCGATTCCGCTTCGAGGAGGTCCCCTGCCGGATGCGCCCGCGCACTACCGGCCGTTCTTCCATCACCGCCGCCAAGTCGCTGTACTACATCTTCCACGTCCTGCTGGGCGTCTTCGTCAACGTGCTGAAATCCGGCCCCCATCACCGGGGCGGGGCGCCCTCGGGGCCATCCGGGAAATAAATGACCAGCCTTCTCAACGTCACCACTATCCTCAGCTTCATTCTTCTGATCCTGGTGCTTGTCTCCGTCCGCCGCGCGCACATCCGCGTGGAGTATTCGGTAAGCTGGCTGCTGGCCTCGGCCATCATGCTGATCCTGTCGCGCGCCCGCCCCGCCCTCGAATACATCACCACCCACACCGGCATTCCCGACGCGCCCCTCACCCTTTTCCTCATCACCGGCGGCGTCTTCCTGCTGATGTTCTTCCGCTTCTCCGTCATCATTTCCCATTTGCGCGACGACAACATCGCTCTCGCCCAGCGGGTGGCGATCCTCGAATACCACGTCCGGAGCCGCGGCGGGAATGAAAGCTAGGACCGGCTCAACTCGAGCGGAGCGCCGCCGCGTCGAGCGGCGCGGCGCGGAAACTCCGCGCGGCCCGAAGCCCGCCCCGCCGGCCGCGTCCCGATGGCCCTACGCGATGGCCGCCGCCGTCGCCGTCATAGTGGCCTTTTGGGCATACGGCCCCGCTCTCCACGGCGCATTCCTGTTCGACGATACCGTGATGCCCTTCGCCCTTCCGAACCCCACGGCGGGCCTCCGCGAGTGGCTCCGCAACGTCCGCCCCGCCCTGTATTTCACCTACTGGGTGAACGCCCGGATCTCCCGCGACGACCCGTACTCCTATCACGTGCTCAGCGTGATCTTCCACTGCGCGACCAGCGGCCTGGTCTTCCTCGCCGTCCGCCGTCTCTTCGAATGGTCGCGGCCCGAAGACTCCCGCCGCGACCTGCTCGCCGGTTTCGCCGCCGCCGTTTTCCTGCTTCACCCTGTCCAGACGGAAGCCGTGGCCTACCTCGCGGGCCGTTCCGAAGCTCTCAGCGTCATGCTCTTCTTCGCGGCCTTCACCGTCTTCCTGTATCGCAGGCAGGCGGCCGTATCCTGGCCGGCCGTCGCCGCCGTTCTGGCCTTATTCGGGCTCGCGCTTCTCTCCAAGGAGCACACCATCGTCCTGCCCGCCCTGCTGCTCCTCACCGACTACTGGTGGAATCCGGGCTTCTCCTTCGCCGGCATGCGCGCCAACTGGAAGCTGTACACCGCCACCGCCGCTGGCGCCGTCGCCGGGGTCGCCATGTTCTGGAAGCTCATCGTCGCCTCGCCCAGCGCCGGCTTTTCGCTCAAGGACTTCACCTGGTATCAATATTTCTTCACCCAGTGCCGCGCCCTGTTCGTGTACATCGGCATCTTTCTGCTTCCGGCCAATCTCACCGCCGACTGGGACTTCCCCGTCTCGAAGACCGTGGCCGATCGCGGCGCCATCGTCGGTCTCCTCGTGCTGGCCGCGCTGGTGGCGCTGGCCTGGCGCTACCGCCGCCGCTTCCCGCTGGCCACCTACGGTTTCTTCGTGTTCCTGCTCCTGATGGCGCCCACCTCCTCGGTCGTTCCCATCCGCGACACCATCGCCGAGCGCCGCCTGTACCTTTCCATGGTGGGCCTCCTGCTCATCGCCGTCGATCTGCTCGCGCGCTGGAAGATCGATCGCAAGCTGCTCGCCGCCCTGTGCCTCGCGCTCGTCCTGGTCGAAGCCGGCGTCACCCGCGCGCGCGCCGCCGTCTGGAGCAGCCCGCTGGCCCTCTGGCAGGACACCGCGCGCAAGTCGCCCGGCAAGTCCCGCGTGCATTTCCAGCTCGGCCTGGCTTGGTTCGACGCCGGCCGCCCCGATCTCGCCATCGCCGAATACGAAAAAACCGCGCAGCTCGAGCCGCCCTCTTACGGCCTCCTCGTGGACTGGGCTTTGGCCTGCGACGCCGCCGGCCAGCCCGAGCAGGCCCTCGCCAAGCTGCGCCAGGCCGCCGCCATGGACCCCACCGCGCACGTCTACACCCAGATCGCCGTGATCTACGCCCGCCGCGCGCAGTGGCACGAAGCGCTCGACGCCCTCGGCGCCGCCGAAAAGCTCGACCGCTACTTCGCCCCGACCTACGTCTACCGCGGCAACATCCGCTTGAAGCAGAGTCCACCCGACCCGTGCGCCGCGATGGCCGAATACCGGCACGCCCTGGCGATTCAGCCCGCCAACCAGGAAGCCCAACAGAACCTCCTGCTCGCGCAACGCGAGCACCCGGGCGCCTGCCCCTGATATGCGCCCTCTGCGCATCGGAGTCAATGCGCTGTACCTGATCCCCGGCGGCGTCGGCGGCACGGAGATCTATCTCCGCTCGCTGTTGGCCGCGCTCGCCGGAATCGACACCGTCAATCGCTACTTCGTCTTCACCAATCGCGAGACCGGCCCCGATCTCGTTCCCGAGGCGCCCAACTTCACTCACGTGCCCCATCGCGTCCGCGCCGCCCTCCGCCCCGCGCGCATGGTGTGGGAGCAGGCCGTCCTGCCCTTTGCGGCTCTCAGCCGCGGCCTCGACGTGATGCTCAACCCCGGCTTCACCGCCCCCATCCTCTGCCCCTGCCCGCAGGTAACCGTCTTTCACGACCTTCAGCACAAGCGCCACCCCGAATACTTCCGCTGGTTCGACCTGCCCTTCTGGCAATTCTTCCTCTTCTGGTCCGCGCACGTGTCGCGCCTCGTCCTGGCGGATTCCGATGCGACCGCCGCCGATCTCTTCCGCTACTATCGCCTGCCGGAATCGGAAGTGCGCGTCGTGCCGCTGGCCGCCGACCCGGTTTTCTTCGACATCGCGCGCCGCCGCCGCCCCGAGCCGTTCCTCCTCACCGTCTCGACCCTGCATCCCCACAAGAACCTGGACGGCCTGCTGCGCGCCTTCGCCCTGTTCCGTCGCGAGCGCCCGGAATTCCGCCTCGTGGTGTGCGGGATGCACGGCTTTTCGAGCGGCCCGCTCCACGATCTCCGCCAGTCGCTGGGCCTCGCCGGCGCCGTGGATTTCCCCGGCTGGATTGCAAGGGAAGCCCTGCTCGATCTTTACGCCCGCGCCTGGGCGTTCATCTACCCGACGCTGTTCGAGGGTTTCGGCATTCCCATCCTGGAAGCCCTGGCAGCCGGCATCCCCGCCGCCTGTTCCGCCATCCAGCCGGTATCGGGAATTGCCGCGGGCGCCGCGCTCGAGTTTGACCCTCGCGACCCCGCCGCCGTCCTGGAGGCGATGCGCCGCATCGTGTCCGACGCCCCTCTGCGCGAGCGCCTGGCCGCCGAAGGGCCAATACGCGCCGCGGACTTTTCCTGGAAGGCCACCGCCCAGGGCACACTCGAAGCGTTGAGTTAATGCATTCGAGTTCCGGGAGTCGGCGCGGTCTTCCCTTGCGAGCTTGGCGTCTCAGCGAGAAATCCCCGGTTATTTCTTGACAAGCCCTCGTTTGTCACTATAAGATCCACTCTGCCGGCCGAATTCCGAAGCTGGTTTGGGTAAAGGGGCAAGCCAGGGCACTCGGCGCTGTACTCGCGCTGGAACACCGTGCCCGCACTGTAAGGGGGGAACAAACCATGGACTTTCTCGAGCGGATTTTCAACCTTTCGCCGGATGGCGGGAATGGTGTGAGCGAACTGATTATCCTGGCGTGCCTTCTGCTCGCCGTGGGTCTCTATTCGGCATTCCGGCGAGTTCGGCGCCACAAGCAGGTGTGACGCACTCTGCATAACTTTCCTGGGTCGCGGAAACGCACCGGTCTTTGCATCGGAGGGAAGGCCTATGAGTCAAATCGTGGATGTCAGCCCGGTAACTGTTACGAACGCCCCGGACGCCGGCCGTTCCGTCATTGGACGCATGCTCTCCATTGCCTGCTCACCGGACGGACAGGCGTTGTACGCGGGCTCCTATTCGAACCTTTGGGCCTCTGACGATGGCGGCCAGACCTGGGACCAGCTGGTGTGGCCCCAGCCCGACCCGGACCAGTTTGATGTTCCCGGCTCGTTGGGAGGCTGGTGCGTGGTGGATATCGCGGTCGCGCTGGGATGGCGGGTCGAGAAGCACCCGAGGTTCCTCGCCACGCTCACCAACAGCGGATTTGCGGACATTGTCGGTTTCGGAGATTGCGGAGTGTGGACTGCGCTGGGTAATGGGGACGGCAGCTTTCAGCAGCCGAATGTGGTCATCCCCAACCTTGGCTTCCACGCCGGGAACTGGCAGGTCGACAAGCACCCCAGGTTTGTCGTCGATCTCAATGGGGATGGCCTTGCCGATATCATCGGCTTCGGAGACGCGGGCGTGTGGACCGCCATCGGCAACGGCGACGGCACGTTTCAAGGACCGAATTTCGTTCTCGACAACTTCGGCTATAACCAGGGTTGGCGGGTCGACAGGCACCCGAGGTTCGTCCTCGATATCAATGGCGATGGCTTTGCGGACATTATCGGCTTCGGAGACGCCGGGGTGTGGACCGCCATCGGCAACGGCGACGGCTCCTTTCAGGCGCCGCAGCCGGTTCACCCGAACTTCGGCTACAACCAGGGCTGGCGGGTCGAGAGGCATCCGAGGTTCGTCGCCGATCTGGATGGCGATGGGCTTGCCGACATCATCGCTTTCGCCGACGACGGGGTGTGGACCGCGCTCCAGAACCCCGACGGCACGTTTCGCGAATTAAGCCCGGAGCCCGTTCTCAAAAACTTCGGCTCTCAGCAGGGATGGCAGGTCGACAAGCATCCGAGGTTTGTCCTCGATATCGATGGCGATGGCCATCCGGACATTATCGGCTTCGGGGACGCCGGCGTATTGACCGCGATCGGCAACGGCGACGGCACCTTTCAAGCACCGAATACGGTTTGCGATAACTTCGGCTATAACCAGGGTTGGCGGGTCGGCCAGCATCCCAGGTTTGTGGTCGATCTGAATGGCGATGGCCGTGCGGATATCGTCGGCTTCGGAGACGCCGGGGTGTGGACCGCGCTCCAGAACCCCGACGGCACGTTCGACGCCGGCTACGTCCACGCCAATTTCGGCACTGAGCAGGGATGGCGCGGGGACAGGCACCCCAGGCTGGTCGGGAGCCTTACCGGCAGCGGCGGGGCGGATATTGTCGGTTTTGGAGATGCCGGCGTATGGACTGCTCTCGGCGACGGGCAGGGCGGGTTTCCAGCTTCAAATTTTGTCCTTGCCAATTTCGGCTATGGAACGATCGTGCTGGCGATCACCAGGAACGACCGCGTGACTACAAGCCCTGGAAGCCGTGGCATCTGGCGATCCACCGACGGCGGCGCCACTTGGACGCAGGTATACCAGTTTCCGTCCGTTGAGGCGGTCGGTCAGTTGCAATGGGCCTTGGGCAGCGACCACCTCGTCTATGCGGCGGGAGGAAGCGCCCTGGCCATCAGCAAGAACGCAGGCGCCACCTTTGAGACGGTCTTCCCGTGGGGAGATGGCCCGCCCCTGCGGGTCAATCACGTCGCCGTGTGGCAGAACTCTCCCGCCGACCCCGCCCCGGCGGTGATCTATGCGCTGGGCGACAGCGCCATGTTCCTCTCGTTCGATGGGGGCGCCACATGGATGCGGGATAAGGCCGCCCTTCCGCTCAACGTGGGCGGCGCGGTCAGCTCCGTCGCCAATTTCAACGCGCCCAGCGTTATGGTGATCTCTCCGCGCTTTCCCCTCGAGGTCTTTATCGCGCAAAACGGCAGCAGCGGGCCCGCTATGCTGTACCGCTTCGACTATTCGCAATTTCCGTTCGGCAACCAGACATCAACCTGGGAGCCGGTCATCCTTCCTGACCAGTTAGCCGATCTGAGCACGCAGGATAGTGGCAATGTATTTCTCGCTACCACGCAAAAAGGACGCGGCGATCTTTTGTTCTATGGCGCCCAGCGGCCCGTTGCCTACGTGGGTCCGCTCTACCCGGCCGCGGCTTCCGATTGGCGCACTTTGGATCAGGTCCACTGGGACCTGCATGGCCTCCTCCTCTCGCCGGACTTCCACGCAGCCATAAACGACGGCAACTACAGGCCTGGCGCGGGAACCGTCTGGTTGCTGAGCGACGGCGGCATTCATCGGAGTACGGATGGAGGAGAGACCTTTCACCCGGCCAGGAACGCCAGGACTTTGTCGTGCGTAGGCGTTGCCGGCGTCGCCACTCCAGCCAACGGTCCGGCATTATCGCTGAACACCGGTGACAATGACGGGTTCTATTCCATGGACGGCGGCCAGAACTGGTCGTATCAGCAATATGGCGGAGGCGATAACGATGGCGCCTTTGCCGATCCGCTGCGGTCACATGCCATGTTGGTGTTCACGCCCCGCTGGGACAGCGCCGGCAACCAGGCATACACCAGGTTCGGGCAGACCGTCTCGGTGTACCAGACCCATCCGGGCAATCTTCCCGATGGCAGGGCAGGCACCCACGATCGGCGCGCTGTCACCGGGCCTCCGCCATTCCCGGACTCCGTGGTGAACCCCCCGGATCTCTGGAATGCGTTCAATCCCGTGCCCAATTCCTACGTTTCCCGGGGCACGCGGCCGATCGTGCTCGGCTTGCCGGGGGAAGTTGCGCCCACCCAGGGCGATTACATTTTTATCCTCAGCCCCACCACTCAACCGGTGCTGGTCCGCACACAGAATATCCTGGACATTGTTCACCGCGACGAATGGATCACTACCGCAACGGGCCCTGGGCAGGGAGCGAATGTTTACCTGCAAGGCCCCCCGCTTCCTCTTCCCGATCTGGGTGTCGCGCAAGCCTCGGGTGGACACGGGGCGCCGGTCTTCTACGTGGGCGGCTGCGGGCTAGGCGGCAACGGGACGCTTTGGACCTGGACGGAAGGGGCGGCCAACTGGAATCAAATCGTGCCGGCGCAACCCGTCCGGGGTGTTTCCGTTGGCGCGAGCTTTGCAGTCAGGTTCTTCGTCAGTCCCTACCAGCCCGGCCTGATCTACATCTTGGATAGCGGCCAGGTGAAGCGGTCGGATGACGGAGGCGCAACGTGGAACCGGGATGTGAGTCTGGAGACCCAGCTCACGTGGAACAACCGGATCGCTGTATCGTCCAGCGATGACTCGAGCGGCCTGGGCGATCGTTTCGATTTGGTGCTGACCGACATGCAGTTCGATCCGTATAACCCGCCGGTGCGTTTTGCCGTCGGCGAGGGTGGCGCGTTCGTTACCATCGATGGGGTGAATTGGACCCAACTGCTGCACACGGGGGCGCTGGCCGGCCGCCCCGCGAATTGTTATTACGACTGGATTTCCCCTTCCGCCCCGTCGTTGTACGTGGCGTTCGCCGGACGAAGTCTGGTGAAGATTGCGGATCTGTTGCTGACCACGATCTTCTGAGAACAGATCTACGAATTACTCCGGAATCATCCCGATCGTCCCCAGCCACGTCTCCACCAACTGAGGCCATCCCGTTATCGGAAACTTCGTGCGCCGTAGCCCAAACCCATGCCCGCCCTGCGCATACAAATGCATCTCCACGGGAACCCCGGCCTTCTTCAGCGCAGCATAGTAAGCCAGCGAGTCGTTTACATTGTCCACGTGGTCATCCTCCGCCTGCAGCAAGAACGTAGGCGGCGTCTGGCTGGTGACATGGAGATCGGGGTTCAACGCATAACCTTTATCGGCAATCGAAAGATGATCCGGATGAGGAACCACAAACTTTTTGGTGCCTTGCTTAGCATCCCACTCCGCCGCCGACATCGACAGATGCCCCGGATAAATAACCACCGCAAAATCGGGGCGGCAGCTCTCTTTGTCGGCGGCATCGACAGCCGGATACAAACGCTTCTCAAAATGCGTGCTCATCGCCGCCGACAAATGCCCGCCCGCCGAAAACCCGAGCACTCCAATCCTGTGCGGATCGATATGCCACTCCGCCGCGCGAAAGCGCACCAGGCCCACTGTCCTCTGCGCATCTTCCAACGCCATCGGTGATTCCGGATATGGCCCTGATTTCGGATACGCCCCCACATCCGTCACGCGGTATTTCAACAGCACACACGTAATCCCTTTGGGCGTCAGCCAATCGCAGACCTCCGTTCCTTCGAGGTCGATGGCCAGAACCTGGTAGCCCCCACCAGGGAAGACGACGGCCGCTGCGCCCGTATTCTTTCCTTTTGGCGAATAGACCGTCATCGTAGGCCGCGTCACGTTGCTCACCCCCACCGCCGGCCTGCCGGCAACCAGCCCCTCCTTCCCCGAAGTCGCAGCGAACTCCGGCCCCGCGACGGGCTGGGGATCGGGCACCCTCCCTGGCCATATCGGCACTTGCGTATGTCCCGGCGATGGCTGCCAGAGAGTCTGCTGCGCGCTCAGGCCGCCAAACGCAAACACGACACAGAGAGCGGGGATCAAAGGCTTCATCACAATCCCCTCAGCTTAATATAACCAGTCGCTGCCGGAGGCCGCTGATCGGAAACCGGCAACTGAGATGACCTCCGGGCGGCGTAGTCACCCATCGCCGCACACTCCGGTCACAGCACTTGCAAAAAAATTTTCCGCTGATTCTAAACAGCTTTAGGATTCTGAACTCTGAATCCCTCTTGTCCGCATGGTAAACCAGAGTTGGATGAGTGATCCTATGCACGATTACCCGGCGCGGCCCAGACCTACGTTAAAGCTGAACGATGGCGCCGGAACTATTGATCGGCACGGAGCCCGGGAGCCGCGGCTGGAAGCGAAAAACCCGACAGATGCGCCACCCGTTTTCGAGTTCCCCCTGCAACCAACAAAAACAAAGCGACTTAAACCGACGCGGATTCTGCCTCGCTTTTTGGCACATTCGTCACCCGATTCGTCACCCGGCCTGTCAGCCAACCGCCGGCCACTTGACACCGAGCCTCTTGAACTGCTACTTTTCAGCCATTATGGGTGCCCCACGCGCCCGGTTTCGATTCCGCCCGAGGGGCTCGATGGAGCGAGCAAGACCATGAATACCGTTCTGACCGAAGAGCAAAGACGCGACATAGTGAAACGCGGTTTTTCGCGCCGGAGTTTTGGCCGGATTGCCGCCGTGATGGGAGCGGGAGCCGCATCGCTGCCGTTCTACAACGAGGCGGCGCTGGCGCAGCTTTCCAAGGTCGACGCTCCGGAAGGCGCGGTCATGATCAACGCCAACGAGAATCCGCTGGGCCCCTGCAACGAGGCCCGCGAAGCGGTGGCGCGCATGATTCCCTACGGCGGCCGGTATCGGTACAGCGAAGGCGACAAGGTCCAGCAGCTTCTCGCCCAGCAGGAAGGGCTGAAGCAGAATTACGTCCGGATCCACCCCGGCTCCAGCGGCCCGTTGCATCAGGCCGTGGTGGCCTTTACGTCGCCCTCCAGGCCGTTCGTTACGGGCGACCCGGGGTATGAGGCCGGCGAGCGCGCGGCGCGGTTTATCGGCGCAAAAGTGTTGCGCGTGCCGCTCAACAAGAAGTACGAGCACGACGTCAGGGCCATGGCGGCCGCCGCCCCCGATGCCGGGTTGATCTACCTCTGCAATCCGAACAACCCCACCGGCACGCTGACGCCCAAGTCCGACATCGAGTGGCTCGTGGCCAACAAGCCCAAGGGCGCCGTGGTGATGATCGACGAAGCCTACACCCACCTTTCGGGCGCGCCCTTCAACAGCGAGCTGGTGGCGGCCGACAAGGACGTCATCATCCTGCGGACGTTCTCCAAGATCTACGGCATGGCCGGTCTTCGCGCCGGCGCTTCGCTGGCCCGGCCCGACCTCCAGGACAAGATCAGCGGCTACAGCACCACGATGATGCCCATCACCGGCATGGCCGCGGCCAGCGCCAGTCTCCAGGTGAAGTCGCTGGTGCCCGAGCGCCGCAAGATCATCGCCGATGTCCGCGAGAACGTATTCGAGTTCCTGGAGAAGAACAACTTCACCTACATTCCCTCGGTCTCCAATTGCTTCATGATCAACGTGAAGCGGCCCGGCGGCGAGATCATCGCCGCGATGCGCAACGAGAACGTCTATATCGGACGCGTGTGGCCGAGCTGGCCGACGCACGTGCGCGTGACGGTCGGATTGCAGGACGAGATGGACAAGTTCAAGATCGCGTTCCGCAAAGTGATGGCGTAAATCTCCGGGGCCGTACCCCGTACGGCTGGACGCATTCTCACATCCATCCTCGCCGCGCCTGTGATTGACCGGCGGCGCACTCACCCGGTCGCGGTCTGTCGGAGTAGAATCAACAGAAGGCACGAAGGAGGGCAGATCCCATGCAGACCACGCGAAGAAGTTTTCTGGGCGCAGCGGGCGCCGTAGCGGCCATGGCCGCGCGTCCGCCGGCAACCATCCCCACGACTCCCGGGCAGAAACAGAAGCTCTATGTCGCGGCACTGACGCCCTGCGACAAGAGCCTCAAATTCGACGAGTCTCTGTACAAGGAGATGCTCCCCTACTTCAAGGAGAACGGGGCCGACGGCATCGTGGTGCTGGGCACCACGGGCGAGTATCCGTCGTTCTCCGTCGCCGAGCGGAAGAAGGTGGCGGAGACGGCGTTGAAGCACCGCAGCGGGCTCTCGGTGATCGTGCAGGTGGGCACCACCAATTTCCCCGAGACCATCGAGCTGCTGGCGCATGCGGCCGCCAACGGGGCCGACGGGGCGCTGTGCATCCCGCCGTTCTACTACAAGAAGCCGCCGCTCGAAGGGCTGACGAAATATTACTCGCTGGTGCTCGAGTCCACCAAACTGCCGGTGCACCTGTATCATATTCCGGGCACCAGCGCGGTGCCCATCACCAACGAGCTGCTGCACAGCCTGGAGCACTATCCCAATTTGGCGGGCATCAAGGACTCCGCCGGCGACGCCGCCGAGTACGACAGCTTCGCCAAGGAGTTCCCCAAGCTCAACATGATGACCGGCACGGCCAGCAATCTCAAAGCCGCGCTTAAGGCCGGGATGGGCGCCATCCTGGCCGATGGCAACCTCTTTACGAAACAGTCGGCGGCCATCTTCGCGGCGTTCCGGCAAGGCAAGGACATCGACGAGCCGTACAACAAGCTGCGCGAGGTGAACACCGCCATGCGGCCCACCGGCGTGGGTTCCTACGGGCCGATGAAGTACGCTCTCAGCCTGCTGATGGGCACGCGGGAGAGCTATCCCCGGCCGCCTCACGTGAACGCCACCGAGGAGCAAAAGGCGCAGATCAAGGCGAAACTGCACGAGCTGGGATTGATTGCGTGAGATACCCCGGACTGCCGCTCCTTGCCGGGCTGGCCTGCGCCGTGGTGTGGGGCGCGGGCGGTCCTCCCGATGTCGAGTGGCCGACCTACGGCGCGGACCTGGCGAATACGCGCTACCGCCCGCTCGACCAGATTAACGCCGCCAACTTCAGCAAGCTGGAAGTCGCCTGGCGCTTCAAGACCGACAGCCTGGGCAATCGCCCGGAATACAAGCTGGAGGGCACACCGCTGATGGTGAACGGCGTGGTGTACGCCACCGCCGGCTCGCGGCGCGCGGCCATCGCGCTCGACGCGGCAACCGGCGAGCTGCTCTGGGTGCACGGCGAACACGAAGGCCCGCGCGGTGCCGCTGCGCCTCGTCAGCTTTCGGGCCGCGGGCTGGCGTACTGGACCGATGGCAAAGTGGAGCGCATCCTCTATATCACGCCGGGCTACCGGCTCATCGAGCTGGATGCCAGGACGGGCGCGCCGGTGCCCGCGTTCGGCAAGAACGGCGCGGTCGATCTCAAGCTCGAGGACGACCAGACGATCCTGCCCGACCTGACGACCGGCGAGATCGGCATTCAATCGGCGCCGGTGGTGGCCAGCAACACGGTGATCGTCGGCGCGTCGTTCCGCGAGGGCATGACGCCCAAGAGCATGCGCAACAACAAGGGCTACGTGCGCGGCTTCGACGTGAAGACCGGCAAGCGCCTGTGGATCTTCCACACCATCCCGATGAAAGGCGAATTCGGCTACGACACCTGGGAGAACGGATCGGCCGAATACACCGGCAACACCGGCGTGTGGACGCAGATCTCGGTGGACGAGCAACTGGGGCTGGTCTACCTGCCGGTGGAATCGCCCACCAGCGATTATTACGGCGGGGAGCGGCCCGGCGCCAACCTGTTCGGCGAGAGCCTGGTGTGCGTCGATCTGAAAACCGGGCAGCGCAAGTGGCATTTCCAACTGGTGCACCATCCGCTGTGGGATATGGACATTTCCTCCGCGCCGATCCTGGCCGACATCAACGTGAACGGCCGCGCGATCAAGGCCGTGGCGCAGCCCACCAAGCAGGGATTCCTCTACGTGTTCGACCGCGTGAGCGGGCAGCCGGTGTGGCCCATCGTGGAGCGGCCGGTCGAGAAGGGCACCGCGCCCGGCGAGTGGTATTCGCCCACGCAGCCGTTCCCCACCAAGCCGCCCGCCTACAGCCGCAACGGCGTTTCGGTCGACGACCTGATCGACTTCACTCCGGCGCTGCGCGACCAGGCGCTGACCATGATCGCGAAGTACAAGATCGGGCCGGTGTTCACGCCGCCGGTCGAGAGCAAGACCGAGGGACCGCTGGCCACTTTGACGCTCGGCACGGCCAGCGGCGGCACCAACTGGCCGGGCGCGTCGTACGATCCGGAGACCCACACGGTGTACGCGTACGCCTGCAACGCGTGCGTGACGCCCATCGGGCTGGTGCCGGCGCCCAAGGAGATTTCCGACATCCGTTACATAGAAGGGACCGCGGGCCAGCAGGTCCGGATCCGTACCGGCCCCGGCGAGAATGCGGGCGCCGATTCGCTCCTGCCCTCGCGTACCGCGGCGTCGCCCTCCGCGCCCGGCGGACGAGGCGGTGGCGGCAGCGGTGGATACGGAGGCTTGAGCGTGCAGGGCCTGCCGCTGATCAAGCCGCCCTATTCCACGATATCGGCGATCAACCTGGACCGCGGCGAGATCGTGTGGCAAACCCCTCACGGCGAAACTCCGGACGTGGTGCGCAACAGTCCCGCGCTCAAGGGACTGAACATTCCGCGCACCGGCCAATCGGGCTACAACATCGGCACCCTGATCACCAGGACCCTGGTGATCGCGGGCGACGGCCAGGTTACCACCACGCCGGAGCACCCGCGCGCCGCCATGCTGCGGGCCTACGACAAAGCCACCGGCAAAGAGGCCGGCGCGGTTTTCATGCCAGCGCCGCAGAGCGGAACGCCCATGACCTACATGCTGCACGGCAGGCAGTACATCATCGTGGCCGTGAGCGGCGGCCCGTACTCCGGCGAATATATCGCGTTCACTCTGCCGGCCGAAGAGCGCTAGATGAAACTGAGAATCGCAGCCGCCGCGATCCTGGCCGCTGGCGCCGCCGCCGGCTATTGGGACCGCTCCGTTTGGGACGGCGTCTACACCGAAGAGCAGGCCCGGCGCGGCGAAACACTCTACCAGCAGCAATGCGCCCGGTGCCACGGCGTGTCGCTCACCGGCGGTGAAGAGGCGCCGCCGCTTTCGGGCGGAGGGTTCCTGGCCAACTGGAACGGCACCACCGCGGGCGACCTCTCGGAACGAATCCGCACCACCATGCCGCCCGATGCTCCCGGCCGGCTCGGCCGCCAGCAGAATACCGACGTCCTTTCGCACCTGTTCCGGGTCAACGGGTTTCCCCCGGGCAAGGCCGAGCTTCCGCGCGAGACGGAGATTCTCAAGCAGATCCGCATCGAGGCGGAGAAACCGGGCGGGCGGTGATGTTTGCCGCACCCAGCCGAGCCCACTGTGCTATTTCGTACACGGCGATTTCGGCAGCGCTTCCACGACTTCCGCACTGGGCGTATGCTAGCCACACTGGAGGGTGACATTGTCCGACACGATTACTTCGATACTGGATAAAAAGAACGGCGGGATCTGGTCGATCTCCCCCGATGCGTCCGTGTACGACGCCATCGCCATGATGGCGGACAGGCGTGTCGGCGCCTTGCTGGTGATGTCGGGAGGCGAGCTGGTCGGCATCATTTCCGAGCGCGACTACGCGCGCAAAGTGGTCCTGGCGGGAAAATCTTCGAAGGACACTCCGGTGGAGGCGATCATGACGCGGGACGTCCTGGCCGTCACGCCGGAGCACACGGTCGAAGACTGCATGATGATCATCACCGAGAATCGCATTCGCCATCTTCCGGTCCTGCGGGGCAGGCAAGTGATCGGAGTGATCTCCATCGGCGACCTGGTGAGGTCCATCATCTCCGCGCAGGCGGATACCATCGACCACCTGCACACCTACATCCATGGCGCCGCCATGGTGAAGTGATCCGGCCGGCGTATCGTGAAGCGAATCCTGCCCTGGACTTTCCTCCTGGCCTGGACGGCTGCGATGCCGGCGGAGGAACCGCGCGCGCCCGTGCTGGTGGAGTTGTTCACTTCCGAGGGCTGTTCCAGTTGCCCGCCGGCGGACGCGCTGCTCGAGAAACTCGACCGGCTGCAACCCATTCCCGAAGCCCGGGTGATCGTTCTGAGCGAGCACGTGGACTACTGGGACCACCTGGGATGGAAGGATCCTTACTCCTCAGCGGTGTCGACCGCCCGTCAAGAAGGTTACGCGCGGCGCTTTAGCGGATCGGGTCCGTACACGCCGGAGATGGTGGTGGATGGCGCCGCCGAGTTCGTGGGAAGCGACGCGGGCGCCGCCGCCAGCGCCATTCGCTCCGCGGCGAAACAGCCGAAGGTCGCGGTGCGGCTGATTCCGGCGGCCGGAGGGGCGCGCCTGGAGGTCGATCCGCTGCCCGGCGGCAAGCGGACGAAGTCCGCCGTGTATGTTGCCGTCGCGCTGGACAGCGGGACCTCCAGTGTTCTTGCCGGAGAGAACGGGGGCCGCACCTTGCACCACGTGGCCATCGTCCGTCAACTTCGCGAGGTGGGGACAATCAGCGCACGGGCGGGCTTCACCGGCGAGATCGCGGCTGCGCCCGGCTCACGCGTCGTCGCCTTCGTGCAGGAAACCGGCAACGGCAGGATCCAGGGCGCGGCCCTGCTGCCGGTCCCAAAGTAGCCGAGTAGTCGGCCGCCCGCTTGTTTTCCAAGTGACCTCCGCGCTCTGCCTGGGCCCGGACGGCGCGCGAAGTTGACGCTCGGGCTCGGGCACGGCTACAGTAGAATTGTTCGCTTTCTTCCGGCCAGTCAAGTCCCCATCGTCTAGCCCGGCCTAGGACATCGCCCTTTCACGGCGGTAACGGGGGTTCGAATCCCCCTGGGGACGCCAAGCCTCAGACTGGCGTCTGGCTTAACTCAGGCTTTGCGCCGCCGCATGAAAAAGAGGGCACTCAGTCCGGTCCCGATCAAAATCAGCGAGGCCGGCTCGGGTATGACCGAAGTAATCTGGCTGGCGGTGATAGCGCCCGGCAACGAGAACCACGTGGATGCGCCGGGAGCCAACGTACCAGCAGGTTCGCCCACGATAACGCAGGCAACGGAGAGGTTGAAGTTGCAAAACGTCACGCCGGTACTCGCGTAGTCCATCGCGTCAGTGGTCCAATACTGACCATTGAGACACTGCGCCGCCGTCGGCCCTGGCGAATAGATCGACGCCAGAGGCGCCCCGGCCCCTTTACAGGCACCGTCGCCATCAAACGCGAAGGAGCCCACACCCGTTCCGACCGTGAAGATGACTTTATTCACCGGGCCGGAAGCCGCGTTGAGAACGCCGATCAGCGTGTCGTCGTGACCACTGTCGAACGCACCGAGGTCCGGGCTCGACGTGGTCACGGTAAACGCCGTGGCGACTAAGCCGACACCGGGAATGCCGGTTACTCCGGTGACCGTGATCAGGAGCTCGCAACCGCTGGTGTCGTTGCCCACGGCCGGACATTCGGGGAAACTAATGGGCGCCGCAAATACAGGGAGAGCCGCGAATGCCAGAAGCCCAGCCGCCGTGATGGCGTAATTTTTCATCTTCTACCATCCTCCATAATGGCCTGTGTCAAGTGAGTCAAACCTGAGGGCAAGAAGAAGAGTTTTCATCCTAACCGGGTTCTCACTCTGAGTTTTTTTGGATTATACACGAGAAGTGCCTCTCTGGACCGATCCGGCGAAAATTATAACCGCTAGTAGTTGTAGTACGCGCCAAGCACCCACTTAGGGCGCCTGTCAGTCAACATCCGCCGACTGCCTGGTTACGGTAAGCGCATGGGTAACACGGAACCACAAGAATGCCGGCCCAAGCGACAATATCCCGGCACCAGATGAAAAGGGCATTTCTGCCATCGGAGGAGCAAATGAGAGCTGTTGTCAAAGTCGAGTCGATCGGGCTGCTTTTGGGATTACTCGCAAGTTCCGGATTCGCTGCTAGCATTACCTGCGCCACAAAACATCCGGTTCGCAAACGCGCTCAAGCCGTCCACCTGGATGGTGGCGCCGGGCCGCTCCTGGTCCTGGCGCCTGGCGCGCCGGCGTCGCTCAGTATAGCCGGACTCACTGAACCGTCGAGGTTCCCATTGCCTGCCAATCCGTGTTGTTGGCGCCGGCCGCGTCGCGCCCCGCTACCCACACGATGCGATTGCCGGCGAACGGCGATTTGAAGGTGACGTTCAGGGTCAACACCAGCGTGTTGCCGTTCTTTGCCGCCGACGATCCTACGCCGTTCACCGCGCATTGGCTGTTCTGAATGACGGCCGCAGCTCCGTTCAGCGTCATGCTTCCGGCGAAGGGGCCACCGGCATCGCCGGCATCGTCCACCAGCAGCAGCGAGTTGCTCGCCGCTGCATACGCCAGATAGCACGCCTGCCGGCCGTCGATGAAGTTGTTCGCCAGCAGGTTCACCACGCCGAAGTCGGCAGTTCCCTTGGCGTCGGTCAACGTGGCGATGAAAGTCAGCGGGGTGCCCGATGCCGAGGCGGCGCGCGCCGGAGTGAGGCTCACTACGGCGATCGTGCCGGCGGGCGTGAACGGCACCTGCCACACTCCCAGCGCCTGCCATCCCGAATTGCCGCCTTCCAGATCGCGGGCCGCCAAATACACCAGCTTGTTGCCACCGAATCCGGCGGTGTAGCTGATGTTCAGGGTGAGAGTGAGTGTGCTGCCGCTGCCTGCGGCTGAGGAGGCCGCGCTCGCCACGGTGCACTGGCTGTTGGAAACGCTTCCGGAGCCGCCGAGCGCCAGCCCTTGAGAGAGCGTGCCGCCGTTATCGGCCACCAGGTAGAGCACGCCGCTCGCGCGGCTGTAAGCCAGGTAACAAGCGTTGCGTCCGTCGAGCGCATTGTTGATGAGGATGTTGACGACATCGAGGTCCTGCCAGCCGCGCGGATCGTTGAAGGTAAAGCTCATGCTTTGGCCGGGACCGCTGCCGGATGCGGGACTGGCCGTGCCCGGGGAAGGGGCTCCAACAGCGGCCTGCCGCGTAAATATCCACGCCGCGCCGGCGCCGTTGTTGTCGTCCGGACCGCCCAGGATGGCCGTGCCGCCGTCGCCGGAGAGGGCGACCGAGCTTCCCTGTTCCGCCGGTCCTACAGAGCCCGTGCCGGCCAGCCTGCCGCCAAGCTGGCTCCAGACACCACTGGTGTCACGGGTGAATACCACTCCCGATCCCGCGGCCGAGTTGTCCGCGGGCGCGCCGATGAGTGCCGTGTTGCCATCCGCGGAGAGCGCCACCGCCCCGCCTAGAATCGACGCGCCGTCGGGACCGGAGGCGACAAACGGACCACCCTGCTGGCTCCATACACCATTGGCGCGGGTGAACGCCCATGTGCCGTAGCCTTCCCTGCCGCCCTCGAGGGCAGTGTTGCCATCCGAGGAGAGCGCGACGGTGGTGCCCTGAAAAGCACCCGGCCCGGCGCCAACCAGTTTGACTCCCTGTGTGGTCCAGACGCCGCCGCTGCGCGTGAACACCCATGCGGCCCCGGTTTCGACGTTAACGTACGGGTCGCCCACGAGGGCCGTGTTGCCATCCGCGGACAGCGCCACCGAAGTGCCTTGCGAGATGAGGAACATTCCTTCTATTCCGCGCGGATCCTGCAATTTGGCCTGCTGGGTCCAGACTCCGTTCAAACGCGTGAACACCCAGGCCCCGCCGTCCTGCCGGGGCTGCGAATTGTCCACACCAGATCCTCCCGGTCCGCCCACGATGGCGGTGTTCCCGTCGGCGGAGAGCGCCACGGACCAACCCCAATACACCACGGAGAGAGAGCAGGGCGGCGTGACCGGGTCGAGCTTGCTGCCTTGCTGGCTCCAGATGCCGTTGGTGCGGGTGAAGATCCACGCAGCCCCCTCATAGCAGGGGTCGGTGGCATCGTCAAAGGGTCCGCCGACTATGGCCGTATTGCCGTCGGCGGAGAGCGCCACGGACCAGCCCATGTGCGAATCGCTGGTGGCATCATTACCGACCAGCCCTGGACCTTGCTGGGTCCAGACGCCGTTCACCCGCGTGTAGACCCACACTTCTCCACCGCACCGGAAGGTCACGGGGTCGCAGCCGGCACTGTCCCCACCGACGAGGGCGGTGTTCCCGTCGCCGGAGAGGGCGACCGACTCGCCCTGGTCCGCGGGACTGTTGCTGAAGGCCACCAGCTTGCCGCCTTGCTGGATGAACTGCGCGGATGCCAGCCGCGGAATAACGATCATGAGGAACAATATCGCCAGCCAAGCAAGTCGCCGTTTTGCCATATCGAGAGTCATCATTGCACCGAAGCCGTCGCCATTGCCTGCCAATCCGTGTTGTTGGCGCCGGCCGCGTCGCGTCCCGCCAGCCACACGATGCGATTGCCGGCGAATGGCGATTTGAAGGTGACGTTCAGGGTCAACACCAGCGTGTTGCCGTTCTTTGCCGCCGACGATCCTACGCCGTTCACCGAGCATTGGCTGTTCTGAATGACGGCCGCGGCTCCGTTCAGCGTCATGCTTCCGGCGAAGGGGCCGCCGGCATCGCCGGCATCGTCCACCAGCAGCAGCGAATTGCTCGCCGCTGCATACGCCAGATAGCACGCCTGCCGGCCGTCGATGAAGTTGTTCGCCAGCAGGTTCACCACCCCGAAGTCGGCAGTTCCCTTGGCGTCGGTCAACGTGGCGATGAAGGTCAGGGCGGTGCCCGATGGCGCCACACCGCGCGCCGGAGTGAGACTCACGACGGCGATCGTGCCCACGGGTGTGAACGGCACCTGCCAGGCGCCCAGCGCCTGCCATCCCGAATTGCCGCCTTCCAGATCGCGGGCCGCCAAATACACCAGCTTGTTGCCACCGAATCCGGCGGTGTAGCTGATGTTCAGGGTGAGAGTGAGTGTGCTGCCGCTGCCTGCGGCTGAGGAGGCCGCGCTCGCCACGGTGCACTGGCTGTTGGAAACGCTTCCGGAGCCGCCGAGCGCCAGGCCCGAGGAGAGCGTGCCGCCGTTATCGGCCACCAGGTAGAGCACGCCGCTCGCGCGGCTGTAAGCCAGGTAACAGGCGTTGCGTCCGTCGAGAGCATTGTTGATGAGGACGTTGACGACATCGAGGTCCTGCCAGCCGCGTGGATCGTTGAAGGTGAAGCTCATGCTTTGGCTACTGCCGCTACCGGACGCGGGACTGGCCGTGCCCGGGGAAGGGGCTCCAACAGCGGCCTGCCGCGTAAATATCCAAACCGCGCCGACGCCGTCATTGTCTTCAAGATCGCCCAGGATGGCCGTGCCGCCGTCGCCGGAGAGGGCGACCGATCCGGCTTGGGCAGAGGTACCTATTTCGCCAAGCTCGCTCCAGACACCGTTGCTGCTGCGCGTGAATACCAGGTCGGATACCGAGATCCGGTTCGCAGTGGCAGTGGTGATGGCGGTATTTCCATCCGCGGAAAGCGTCAACGGCGCGCCTGGAATCGCCGCACTGTCGGCGCCGGTACCGGCCAACTGGCTGCCCTGCTGGCTCCATGCACCATTACTCCGGGTGAACACCCAGGCGCCGGGCGTACCGCCGATGACAGCCGTGTTCCCATCCATGGAGAGCGCGAGGGAACTGCCCTGGTAGACGCCGATCTGCGGGCCACCCGACTCAACGCCGAACAGTTTGGAGCCCTGAGAGGTCCACACGCCGCCGCTTCGCGTGAATGCCCAGGTGGCCCCCACAGTTCTGTTTTCGAACGGGTCGCCCACGAGGGCCGTGTTGCCATCCCCGGACAGCGCTACGGTATCGCCTTGAGTAATAGCGAACCCTGCGACCACTCCGCGCGGATCCTGCAATTTCGCCTGCTGGGTCCACGCTCCATTGGTTCTGGTAAACACCCAGACGCCACCGTCCTGCACCGTCAGCGTCGAATAGAACGCACCAAGGCCCGGACCGCCTACAAGAACGGTATTCCCGTCGGCGGAAATGGCGACGGACGTGCCTATAGAAACCCCATTTTCAGAGCAGGGTGGAGAGACTGGGACAAGCTTGGCGCCTTGCTGGCTCCAGATGCCGTTGGAGCGCGTGAAGATCCACGCAGCTCCCCCGAAGCAGGGGTCGGTGCCATTGTCAAATGGTCCCCCCGCGACGGCCGTATTCCCGTCGGCGGAGATCGCCACGGACCAGCCTATGCCCGCATTGGTGGTCGCATCGTTACCGACCAGTCCGGGTCCCTGCTGGGTCCACACTCCGCTCGTTCGAGTGTAGATCCACACCTCTCCACCGCACTGGAAGGTCGCCGGATCGCAGCCGGCCTCGGGGCCACCCACGATGGCCGTGCTCCCGTCGCCGGAGATCGCGACCGACCAGCCTTGCTCGGCGGGACTGTTGCTGAAGGCCACCAGCTTGCCGCTTTGCTGGGTGAATTGCGCGGATGCGGGCGGGATGAGGACCATCAGGAACAGCGCCGCAAGGCAGATGAGTCGCGGGTATGCCATCTTGGGAGTATAGCTGACCGGCGGTGTACTACCATACAAGGATGCTTCGGCTCTTCATCCCCGGCATGATCCTCTGTGGAGGTCTCATGGCTGGCTCCGATTTCGACCAGGCGCAGGCCGCGCGATTCGCCACGCTGGCCCTCGACTGCGTCCACAAGCCGTACCCCACGAAGATCGCGCATTCGTTGAACTCGGATGCCGATGTGAAGCCGCCCAGAGAACTGACGCCGGCGTTCTACGGCTGTTACGATTGGCACTCTTCGGTGCACGGGCACTGGCTGCTGGTCCGGCTGGCCCGCCTCTTCCCGCAGGCGCCGTTCGCCTCCGCGGCGCGGCGCGCGGTGGCGCAGAGTCTCACGCCCGCCAACATCGGGCCGGAGGTGAAGTACCTCAACGACGAGGGCCGTAATACCTTCGAGCGTCCCTATGGCCTGGCGTGGCTGCTGCAACTGGCCGCGGAGTTGAAGGAATGGAACGATCCGGAGGCGCGCCAGTGGTCGGCGGCGCTACGCCCGCTGGAGCAGGCGGCCACCGCGCGCATCGCCGCGTGGCTGCCTAAACTCGGCCATCCGGTCCGCGTTGGAGAGCACGCCAATACCGCGTTCGCGATGGGCTTGATGCTGGACTACGCCCGCGTCACCGGCAACCAGGAGTTTGGCAAGCTGGTGGAATCGCGGGCGCGGGATTTCTACCTGAAGGACAGGAACTGCCCGCTCTCCTACGAACCTTCGGGAGAAGATTTCCTTTCGCCGTGCCTGGCCGAAGCCGACGTGGTGCGCCGCATCCTGCCGGCGGGCGAGTTCGCGCAGTGGCTCACGTCCTTCCTGCCGCGCGTGGATCTGGAGCCTACGCGCGTGGCCGACGTGACCGATGGAAAGCTGTACCACCTTGCCGGTTTGAACCTGAGCCGCGCGTGGATGCTGGAAGGCATCGTATCGCGGCTGCCGGCGGCGGACGCGCGGCGGAAAACCTTTACCGCGCTCGCCGGCCAACTCCGGCAGGCGGGCCTCGACAGCATCAAGGGCGAGCACTACGAAGGCGGGCATTGGCTCGGCAGCTTCGCGGTTTACCTGGTGAGCGGGCGGGGATTGCGGTGAGGTGAAGAGGAATGGCCACAGATGAACACAGATTAACGCGGATCAAAACAAGCAAATTTTATCAGCGTTCATCGGCGTTTATCCGCGGCCAGAATGGGGATCGCTGACTGTTCGCGCATCAGGCGTCCCAGGTCCCGAATGCGATCGTCACCGGGCTGGCATTGTGGATCGTCTGACCTGTCGCCGTGAGACGGCCCGTGGCTGAGTCCGCGCGGAAGGTTACCACGGTGTCGGATTGCTCGTTGGCGGCGTAGAGGAAGCGGGACGATGGATCAAAGGCGATGAATCGCGGCGTCCGACCCTGGCTCGGCATCCAACCGGCGGAGGTCAACAGGCCGGTGCCCGGATCCGCCGCGAAAATCGCAACGCTGTCGTGGCCGCGGTTGGAACAGTAGACGAAACGGCCGCCGGATGACACGGCGATTTCCGCGCAGGTGCTTTCGCCGGTATAGTCGGGCGGCAGCGCCGGGAGGATTTGCGCCGGGCGCAGATGGCCGCGCTCCGCTTCCCAGTACCAGGTGGCGACGGTGCTGCCGATTTCGTTGAGCACCCAGGTGACCGGAAGAGCCGGGTGAAACGCCGCGCGGCGCGGTCCGGAGCCGGAGCGCGCTACGGCGGAGCCTTGCGCCGTGGGGGTCAGCTTGCCGGCGGCCGGGTCGAAGCCGAAGACGAAGACGCGGTCGAGCCCCTTGTCCGGCACTACCACGAATTTGCCCGACGGATCGAAGACGATCTGGTGCGGGTGCGAAGCAGCCTGCTCGATGCGGTGCGGGCCCGGTTGCCCCGGCAACGTCTCTACTTGCACCGCGTCGGCGAGTGTTCCGTCCGGACGCACGGGCATCACCGCGACGCTGCCCGAAGAGTAGTTCGCGACCAGCATGAACTTGCCGCTGGGGTCGATGGCCTGGTGGACGCCGTTGCGCCCGCCGGTTTGGGCGCGGCCGAGCGGCGCCAGGCGGCCGGTCGCGCGATCCACCGAAAAAGAGGTGGCATAGGTCTCGTCGCCGTGCACCGAGTACAGATAGCGCTGGTCGCGGCGCATCACCAGGAACGACGGATTGACCAGATCCCCGACGTGCTGCACATGGGTCCATGCGCCGGTGTCCGGGTCGACGCGGTAGACGTGGATGCCGTCGCCGCGGGCGTAGCGCTGCGCCGTGGTGTAACAGCCCACATAGGCGTAAACCGCTGGCGGCGCCCAGGCGGGCACGGCCAACGGCGCCGCGATCATCGCCAGGCCGCCGCCCATCAGGGCACGGCGGGTCGGGTTACTGCCGCTTGGTTGCTGCATTCATGTCCAGGATAACGTCTCAGAGCATACCCAGCGGCGTGTCGCGATCGGGCGCGGGAAAGGCGCGGCCGATGGCGGCCAGGTCTTCGGGCGCCAGGTTCCATCCAACGCCGCCCGCATTCTCTTTGACGCGCTCCAGGTGAGCAGTCTTGGGAATGGTGAAGACGCCGGGGTGGCGGGTCAGGAAATTGAGCACTACCTGACGGGGCGTGCGGCCGTGGCGCTGAGCGATCTCCGCCAGAACACGGCCGCCCGCGCTTCGGGGCGACGGAAAACCGTCGTGGCCGAAGGGCGAGTAGGCCACCACCGCGATTTCCCGCTGCGCGCAATAAGGCAACAGACGCCGCTCGATGCCGCGGTCGCCGAGATGGTAGAGAACCTGGTCGGACGCCATCCGGCTGTTGGTGAGGGCCGCCTCGGCCTCGCTCAACTCCGGCACGTCGAAGTTGCTGACGCCGGCAAACCGCACCAGGCCGCCGGACACAAGCTTCTCGATGGCCCGCATGGTCTCCTCGATGGGATGCCTGCCCGGCCAATGCAGCATGTAGAGATCGAACCAGCCGGTGCGCAGGCGCTCGAGGCTCGCCTGGCAGGCTTTCACCGTGCCGTCGAACGAGGCGTGACCGGGCAGGACTTTGCCGGCCAGGAAAACCTCTTCGCGCCGGCCGGCGATCGCTTCGGCGACCAGTTCTTCGGCACGGCCGCTGCCGTACATCTCGGCGGTGTCGATGTGGGTCATCCCGAGATCCAGTCCCGCACGAAGAGCGGCGACGGCCCGCCGCTCGGCTTCAGGCTTGCCCTCGATCATCCACGTGCCCTGCCCGATCACAGGGACTTCAACGCCGGTCCAGCCAAACATGCGCTTCAGCATATTGGCTCCGTTAGCGCGCAAGCGATATACCCAGAAAAACGACGGCGTAGCATATGGCATTATGATGCCACGGAAGGCGCCGCGGCCCGCCCCGCTTCCATTCGGGGGTTTAATAGGCGATCATCTGAAAGGAAAGGCCTCGAAATCCATGACTCGTTCTTCCCTACGATGGCTCCTCGGAATTTGCGTGTGCGGCGCGGCGGCGGCCGCTCCGGCGGTCGAGGACCGCGTCGCCGGCCGGTTCATCCCCGCGGACTATGCCGCGCAGCGCATCGAAGGACTGCTCGGCGAGCGCATGCAAGCCAACCTGAAGGGCCGGCTGCTGCACGTCGACGACGCGCGCCTCCTGAAGGGATTTCAGCAGCGGCCGGGCGAGCAGGCCTGGATCGGCGAACACGCCGGCAAGTTTCTCGACGGCGCCGCCAGCGCGTGGCTCTATTCCGAGGACGCGGCGCTCCGCCAGAAGATGGATGGCATCGCGCGCGGCCTGGTGGCTGCACAGCTCGCCGACGGCTACCTGGGCACCTATCCGGACGACCGGCGGTGGACCAGTTGGGACGTATGGGTCCACAAGTACGATCTCATCGGCCTGCTGCGCTATCACGAGATCACGGGCGACGCCGCGGCCCTGGCCGCCGCGCGGCGGATCGGCGATCTGCTCGCGGCGACGTTCGGAGATTCGCCCGGACGGCGCGACATCATCACCGCAGGCGAGCACGTGGGCATGGCCGCCACCAGCATTCTGGAACCCCTGGTGAAGCTGTACCGCGCTACCGGCGACGCGCGCTACCTGGACCTGGCGCGCTACATCGTGCGCTCGTGGGAGCAACCCAACGGGCCGCACATTCTGAGCGCGCTGCGCCAGACCGGGTGCGTGTTCCAGACGGCCAACGGCAAGGCTTACGAAATGATGTCCAACCTGGTGGGGCTGCTGGAGCTTTACCGCGTGACCGGGGAGACGGAGTTTCTGGAAGCGCCCAAGACCGCCTGGCGCGACATCGCGGCGCATCATCTCTACATCACCGGCGGCACCAGCTCGAGCGAGCACTTCATCGAAGAGGGGCGCCTGCCAGGGGGCGAGATCAACAACGTGGCGGAAGGCTGCGCCACTTTCTCGTGGCTGCAACTCACCTTCCACCTGCTGAGGCTTACCGGCGAGCCGCAGTACGCGCAGGAAATCGAGCGCACCGTGTACAACCAGTTGCTCGGCGCGCAGGACCCGGCCAACGGCGGCCTATGCTATTTCACGCCGCTCATCGGCAAGAAGAGTCCCACGCCGGGCATCAATTGCTGCGTGTCGAGCCAGCCGCGGGCCATCGCGATGATCCCTCAGTTGGCCTGGGGCGCCATGGGAGAAGGCGTCGCCATCGTGCTGTACACGCCCGGGCGGGCCAAAGTGGGCGACGTGGAGATCCAGAGCAGCACGGCTTTTCCGGAAGATGGGCGCGTCACGCTAGTGGTTCGTCCGGCAGCCAAGAGGCGATTCCCGCTGTACCTGCGAGTGCCGTCGTGGACCGATCGGTTCGAAGCCAGGATCGGGAAGGACACGCTGCGCGGACGTCCCGGCGAGTGGCTGGAAGTCCGCCGCGAGTGGACCCCGGGCGACGCGGTGGAGATCCGCATGGCGATGTCGGTGCATTTCGTACAGGGCGGGCCGGACTACCCCGGCTTCACCGCGGTGACGCGCGGGCCGCAGGTGCTGGCGCTGGATGCCCGCGACAATCCGGGGGTGCCCTACCTGCACCGCGCCGCGATCACGGGGACGCGTGTCGAGAAGACCGCCGCCGGGCGATACCAGGTCGCCGGTGTGGCGGTCACGCGCGAGCTGGCGGAAAAGAAACTGGCGCTGACGCTGTCGCCATTCTCCGAAGCGCGAACCTACCGCGTGTGGCTCGCGCCGAAGGACCGGCTGTCCACGGCCCCGGTGTCGGTGACGGCGTTCGAGCGCGAGTCGGTCAGCCGCGGCGGATCGTTCGGCTACGGATCGATGGTGGACGAGCGGCCGGAAACCTGGATCGCCACCGCGCGCGGGGGCCGGCGCGATTCCGATTCTTTCCAGGTGCAGTTTTCCGAGCCCAAGACGATTCAGCGCATCGTCTATCTGCACGGCAAGTCGTTCCCCGACGGCGGCTGGTTCGACGACGTCCCGCAGGCGCAGATCCAACGCACGCGCGGCGCTGCGTGGGAGACGGTGGGCAACTTTGCGGACTACGCCGGCGGCCCGGCGATGAAGGACGGGCAGCCATTCGAGATCCGGCTGGCAAGCCCGGTGTCCGCGCTGGCGCTGCGCGTCATCGGCAGGCCGCACGGCTTCACTTCCTGTGCGGAGCTTCAGGCCTACTGAGGCCGCGTTTTTCGTAAAATAGGCTCAATGCCCGAGTCTTCCGACGACTTTTATCGAATTCAGAAGCTGCCTCCCTACGTGTTTGCCGTGATCAACGAGATGCGAGCAAAGACGCGCGCGGCGCAGATCGATGTCATCGACCTGGGAATGGGGAACCCGGACGGCGCCACTCCGCGCGTGGTGGTCAACAAGCTCATCGAGGCCGCACGCAATGCGCGCAACCACCGCTATTCGACCTCGCGCGGCATCCCGCGGCTGCGCGAAGAGATCACCCTGCGGTACAAGACGAAGTACGGGGTGCAACTGGATTCCGAACGCGAGGCGATCGTCACGATCGGCGCGAAGGACGCGCTGGCTCACCTGCTGTTCGCCACGGTAGGACCGGGGGACGTGGTGGTCTCGCCCAACCCGGCGTATCCCATCCACCAGTACGGCGTTCTGATGGCCGACGGCCATGCCTGCATGCTGCCCTTGCCGGACGCCGCCACGTTCCTCAACCGGCTGGAAGATCTGTACCGGCAGTCCTCGGTGAAACCCAAGCTGCTGCTGATTTCCTTTCCGCACAACCCCACCACCAACTGCGTGGACCTGGATTTCATGCGCGAAGTGGTGCGCCTGGCGCGGCATCACGGCACCATGATCATCCACGATTTCGCCTATGCGGACCTGGGCTTCGACGGCTACCAGCCGCCGAGCATCCTGCAGGTGGACGGCGCCAAGGAAGTGGCGGTGGAGATCTTTTCCATGTCCAAGAGCTACAACATGGCGGGATGGCGAGTGGGGTACTGCCTGGGCAATGCGAAGATGATCGCGGCGCTGGCGCGCATCAAGAGCTACCTGGATTACGGGGTGTTCCAGCCGATTCAGATCGCCTCGATCATCGCGCTGCGCGAGTGCGACGAAGATACGCGCAAGATCTGCGCGACCTACCAGAGGCGGCGCGACGTGCTGGTGGCGGGGTTGAAACGCGCGGGCTGGCCGGTGGAGAAGCCGCGCGGCTCGATGTTCCTGTGGGCGCCGCTGCCGGAGCGGTTCCGGCACCTGGGGTCGCTGGAGTTCGCCAAGCTGCTGCTCGAAAAGGCGCAGGTGGCGGTGTCGCCGGGCATCGGCTTCGGGCCGCTGGGCGAGGGCCACGTGCGGTTCGCTTTCGTGGAGAACGACCAGCGAATCCGGCAGGCTACCAGGACGATCGGGCAGTTTCTGAAGACCAGCGGCTGATGCGCCAGTGTGCCGTCCCGCGTAAGAATTGACAATAAGCGCCTGGCGTCGAGACGAGCAGAGGACGGCGCCAGACAAAATTGTGCGACGGCGCGAACAGGCGAGCTTCGCTCGCCGGGCGGGTTGACAACCCGCCGCAGGTTGCCAACCACGCCTGTCCAAATTGGAAATCGAGTTCAGGCGGAAGTTCTGATACGGTGAACTTGGGTTCAAGCCAGAACCAAA
>Ga0316363_10000621_pt1 | contig 42653 bp, 47 predicted proteins | sample Sb_taG_3_FD_200459 | JGI IMG/M metagenome (GOLD analysis project Ga0316363, IMG submission 200459) | Peat soil microbial communities from Weissenstadt, Germany - Sb_50d_a_PC metaG (v2) (version 2) | ecosystem: Environmental > Terrestrial > Soil > Wetlands > Peat | place: Germany: Weissenstadt...
GAAATCAATTGCCCCGCGCTCCCGCAATTTCCGTTCGTAGATTTCGATTAGCTGCGCCGTTTCCGCATCATCCCCCAGCCACTCCGGTTGATCCCGGTCCAGATGCGTCCGGCGATACCGGTCGAAATCGGTGCGCAGATAGGTCGGGTCCCGGTTCGGCCCGTATAGTTCTGCTACGGCTTCTGCGAAAACGCGCTCCTGTTCATCCGGCGTCGCAACCTTCACATCGGCGGGTATTTCGAGCCCTGCCAGCCTGCCGTACGGAACCACCAGATGCTTAAGGCAGAAGCTGTGTATCGTGCCGATGAACACATTTGAGGATTCTTGAATTCCGAGTTTGTCCAGGCGGCGCCCCAGCTCCGCCGCGCACTCGGAGTTATAGGTGATGCAGGCGATACCGCGAGGAGGTTCGACATCTTCCGTCAGCATCCGCGCCAGTTTGATTGTGAGGGTCTTCGTCTTGCCGCTGCCGGGGCCGGCCAGCACCACACAGTTACCGGTTGATTCGTATGCTTGCCACTGTCCGGGGTTGTCCCGAAGGTCCTCGGCCGCGGCCCGGTAGAGCAGCGAAAAGTTAGCACCGCTCTGCAACATACGTAATGGCGTTCCTGATGTAGTTCGGACAGATGTCCTTTGTGATCATGCTGGCGAGCCGTTGAGCAAACCGGCCCTTGCCGATCGCGGTAATGTCTTTTACGAGCTGGTCGGCATCCACACTCGCGGGCTTCGCGACCCATTCCCCAGCTCGCTTCTTCGCAGCGCCATTCTCCGTCAATTCCGCGATGACGCCGCACATGCTCTTATGCCGGCCCGCCTTGAACAGGTCTACTTCAAGACAATGATCATTCAAGAAGTGTCCTCGCTTAAGCGCCAGTTCGAGCTGTTTCTCTTCGGTCGGGTACTTCGCCAGGAGTTTGGCGGGTACCGTATCCTGCAGAAGCTGGAGCACTCTCGCGACGCCACGGTCCCCCTGGTCGCTCGGATCACGATCCGTGAGCACCGCAAAGGGAATGTTCAGGCCTTTCAGCAGCTTCACATACGGTCCGAAATGAGTTCCTGAAATCGAGCACACCACAATCCCCAGTTGGTCGAGATCTTTGTCCATCAACCGGGCGAGAGCAGGTATCAAATAAGCTTCCGCATCGCCTTCAACCAGTAAAACGCCCTTGGCGAACAGCATTTCGCCTCGCGATACATCCAGATACCGCTCAATATCAGCCTGATCTGATTCCTCGAACTCCAATTCCGCAGCCGACGCGGCTTGTGTTGCGCCGTCAACCTTGCGTAGCGCAACCAGCGATTCCAGCGGAGACACGCTCACGATGTGCGGGGAATGCGTTGTCAGCAGAATGGTCCGGCGCCCGTCCGTCTCTTCCGTTTGCTTTCCCTCTTGATGGACTCGCCGCCGCAGCACATCACGATACACGAGCCGTTGAAGGTATGGATGCAGATGCGCCTCCGGTTCTTCAATCGCGAGAAACGTGTGATCTCGGGCACCTTCATTAACCAGCTGCTCAATCTCCAGAAGCTTCAACGCCAGATAGAGGATATTGGCCGAACCGAGGCTCGCCTCGCTGATCCCGCGTTTTCCCTCGTCGATGAAGATGCGCAGGGCCCGCAGCAGGCGGTCGGCATCTGACGGAGAAAATCCCAGCGACGTATCCAGCCCCTGCGACGGGCCGCCAATCTCCGCCAGCCGATCCTTGATCTGTTGCGACAGCGCGCTGATCGCATCGGTCTCCGTAACCGACTTCGTTACCTCCGTGACCGACTGCGCGATCCCTTCAAGCGTCTGAGGGTCGATCTGTGCCGCCGCCCGGTCGAGCAGGGGACGAAGCGGGGACCGCCGCCAGTTCCCGAGGTCAGCCTCGGCATCGCGAAGCGCGGCCAGAAACTCCAAGGGGAGCCGTCGCCGCACATCGCCTGCCACGATGTTCTCGATCCGATCGCCGCCGTAAATCACCCACTCATAATCGGCTTCCTTCGGCGCTTCCTCGCCCTCGGTCCTGAATGCACCGAACGCGTAAGTAAGGCGCGAGACCATCGGCTCGTGCGACACCAAATGCTCGCAGAGCACGGCAAGCTGCTTCGGGTCGTCCTCGAAGTCAGCGATCTCCACGGAAATCTCAATGCGGTCATCCTTTGACAATGGACGCGGAACACCGTCCCAGAAGTCCTCGATGCGGAGTTGACGAAGGGAATCCGGCAACGACGGATCGAGGACCAGCCGAATCGCGTAAATCAGGTTTGACTTCCCGACCTTGTTCTCTCCAACGAAAATCGCATGTTGGCTAAGAGCGATGTCGATGCTCTGGAAGTTTCGGAAATTGGCAATCTGCAATCGCGAAAGCCGCATGAAATAGTCCCCTTCGCATTCTCGTCGTCACACTATCGTATGCATCCTCGGCACGCAATTGCGCGTCTACCAACCGTAATCTGCTCCGAAGGTTTTCCGGGAACCGCTTCCGCCAACTATCTGCACTCCCTTGCTTTTTCCGACCCAAGCTTGCGATCCGGGACCGCGCCCCATCTCGCCTCTAAGTCACGCCGATTCGCCAGTCTTTCCCGCCCGGCCTCTTTAGGACAGCCGCACACCAGCCGCAAAGCTGCCTTCGATTTCCGTCAGTTTTTCCGCCCCGGCCTCTCTCGTTTGCTCAACCCACTATCGGGCATCATGGCCGCCCGCGCGTGCCTGTCAACGGCTCTGCCCGCTCCGTTCGCTTCGCTCCCGTGTTGGCCGTTTCCCTATCGGTGACAGTCACGCTTTTCCGGCCGGCCCCTTGTTGCCCGTAGTTGAGCAAAACACCAAGGAGGCCTACATGGCAACACTGACGAAAGAACAATCGAAAACACAAGACGGCGAACAGCGCCTGACCAAGGACGTTTACGCCCGCGTGACCGACCACATCATCGCCGATCTCGAAAAGGGCATCCGCCCGTGGATGAAACCCTGGCACGCCGAACACGCGGCCGGCAAGATCACCAGGCCGCTGCGCCACAACGGCACGCCGTACCGCGGCATCAACATCCTGCTTCTCTGGGGCGAGGCCATGGCCAAGGGCTACACCACGCCCATCTGGATGACGTTCAAGCAGGCGCTTGAACTCGACGCCCACGTCCGCAAGGGCGAGCACGGTTCCCTCGTGGTCTTCGCCAATACCGTGACGCGTACCGAGCGCGATGAGAACGGCGAGGACGTCGAGCGCGACATCCCGTTCATGAAGGGTTACACGGTCTTCAATTGCGAGCAGATCGAAGGCCTGCCGCAGCACTATTACGCACAGCCGGAAAATCCGCTGCCAGCATCCCAGCGCATCGACGACGCCGACCGCTTCCTGGCCGCCACGGGCGCGACGATCCAGCACGGTGGGAACATGGCTTTCTACGCGCCGGCGAGAGACGTGATCCAGATGCCGCCGTTCGAGGCGTTCAAGGACAAGGAAAGCTATTACGCGACGGCGCTGCATGAGCTCACGCATTACACCAAACATCCGAGCCGCCTGAACCGGGAGTTCGGCGCGAAGCGCTTTGGCGATACCGGGTACAGCCGCGAGGAGCTGGTCGCGGAACTTGGCGCCGCCTTCCTGTGCGCCGACCTCGGCATCACGCCGGAGATCCGGGCGGACCACGCTGATTATCTCGGCCACTGGCTCAACGTGCTGCGCGAAGACAAGCGCGCGATTTTCAGCGCCGCAGCACACGCCCAGCGGGCCGCGGATTATCTGCAGGGCCTGCAGCCGAACCAGGATTGCGCGGCGGCCTGACGGCCGCACGCCCATTTCCGCTCAAAGGTCCAAGCTGCCGTGCGCCGTGTTCGTTCACAACGGCCATTAAGCCTTTATTAACCAGCCCCCGTCTATACTTTCCGTAAGACCGGGCTTCCTCTGATTCGCCACAGGAGAAAGGGACCATGACCACGACATCGACCACGCCGAAGATCGGCGACAAAATGCCGAACGGCACCATCTACGCGGGCGTTTCCTCAAAAACAGGCGACCAATTGTTCGTACCTGACCCCGATCGTAAAGGGGTCGGCACGAACATGACTTTCAATGATATACAAGAGGCCCTGAAGAACCTTGCTGAACATGGGCATCATTTCCGTTTGCCAACGGCGGCGGAGGTGCTGAAGATGCCGTTCAACGAGCGCTCGGTTGATGAGAGATTCGAATGGGCGGATACAAAATTGGCCCCCTTGGGGCACAAGGTGCCGGACCACGCCCTCAAAGTAGTGCTCATACCCGCGCGGCCTCCCAAGCCATGAAGCGCACGCCAGCGCTGAGGTAGGTCCTAATTTGAAACGATGTCTTGCGAAGGGTGAAAGGTGGGAGTGAGTTAGTTGCCCTTTCGATCGGTCAAAGGCTATACGCCAGCGGATGCTTGGGCTCGTAAAGCATGATGTCGTCCGCGCCAGGTACGGCCATCATGACCACGAGTCCGTACCCGTGATCCTGAACTTCGCCGTGGAACTCCGCTCCTTTGCCCTTCAGTTCAGCGATCGTGTGTGAGATGTCGTCGCACATCAGGGAGATCAGATGGTGCCGCGGCGATTCGTACGTCTTGCCATCGTAGACGCTGTGGGTCGGGTGCACGCCCATCTCACTCCGCCCGGTCTTGAAGATCAGCCAACCCACGCCTCCGCCCAGCGCATCCTCGACGTAGGGCCAGCCGAGGACGTCGCGAAGGAATGCGCGCGTTGCGGGGGCATCGTCGGAATAAATCAGGGTGTGGATGCTGGTGATCATCAGACTGAACTACTGAAATCGCCTAAAATTGTACTATTTCGGTCTATTGCCAATCAAGAAGCCGTTCATCGCACTGGAGATCAAAATTAGGACACTACCAGCGCTGACGCGCTAACCTCGCGGCCCGGAGGTCAAGAAAAAGCGAATACAAGAGTGGGGTCGAGACCCTTGTCGGCCAGAAGTTTGCTGCGAAATCTCTTCAACAGAGCCACAATCCTCCGGAGCGACCCAAATTTAGCCTCATCGGATCGCGATCAGCAGCCCGCCGCTTATGCCAATTGATCGCTCATGCCCTCGCCCAAAGTTGTACTCGTAGCCCGGTTCGATAAACCAGCCGAACCTATGCTTCCCTGAGGGCCAGTACATAAAATCCAGCACGGCTTCAGCGGCGATCGAGTTCGTTGTCACGCCGTATTGCCGCGTATGAACCCACTCCGGGCCAATGCCGATCATGAACTCCGCTTTTTTCGAGACGGTCCAAGGCTTCTTGAACAGAAGGTCGGTATCCCATTCTGTCGAGTGACGGGTGAACAGCGGCGTGACGCCAGCTTCAAGTTCCAGCCAGTTCTCAATCGGCGTAATTTCAGCCGCAACATCCGCACCGAAGCTCGATCCGCCTTTAAGATTCCAGCTACCGGCTCCCCCAAGCTCGACGATTGCCACTGGCTCAGGCTCCTTATCGACCGACTGCGCGAAGGCGCTTCCAGAGCAAACGAACAAGGATGCTACCAACGCGAGGTTTGTCGTGTTCATCGTTATAGAATCGGGCCTATAGTGACTATAGGGTCAAGCGCATGAGTTTTGACGGGCGGCTGAGTATCGGCGAGCTGGCAAAGGCGACCGGGGTGAAGGTTGTCACCATCCGATATTACGAGCAGATCAAGGTCATGCCGGCGCCGTTCCGCACCGAAGGAAACTACAGGGCCTACAAACAGGAACACCTGCACCGGCTCCGGTTCATTCGCCGATGCCGGGACCTCGGCTTCACCCTCGACCAGATCCGTGACCTGCTGGGCCTTTCCACTCAAGGCAAGCAGGACTGCTCCAGCATTGACCGGATCACGGCGAAGCACCTTAAGGACATCGAGCGGAAGGTTTCTGACCTGAGAAGGCTTGCGGCCGAGCTGCGCCGGATCAACCGCCGGTGCCCCGGAAATGGCCTTATCGCCAATTGCCGCATTCTGGAAGCTCTCTCGCCGCGCGCTGAAAGGCCCCTTCCGATAAAAACGCTGACCAGTCCTTAATCGCTCGGTCGATCCCGGCCGATATTCTCCTTTTCTTCGCCAGTGGCGGTAAACTGTTTTTGGTATGCCCGAACACTGGTGCACAGTCACCGTCACGGACGCAGACGGACGCCGGCACAGCCTGGATGTTATCGCGTCAAGCACTTATGACGCTGCGCATCTTTACGTCACTCATGCCAAGGCACAACCGGAGGCCGGGCTGCCGGTTCCGAGTCTGGCCACGATTTTCGAGGTTGTGAACGACGGCAAGGTGTACACGGTCGAAGGCGCCGCGCTGCAGCGATGGATCGAGCAGCGGCGGCAGGAATGGAAGGGTCCGAAAGGCCTGTTATTCAGTCGACGGCCCACGCTCCGATAGCGTCGGAAGGCTAGAGAAAAACGGCCGCTCTCTCATCGGCAAGGCTTTTGATGAGAACTACGTCGCCCTTCAAGAGGTCAGGTTCGGCGCAGAGATACTGCCGCGTGGGACCGTGCAGAAGTCCGCACCGAAACCCTAACGACCCGAGCAGTTGAGAATTCCGCAGCCGCCCGAGTGACCGCTGGCGCGCGTAACCAGCAGGGCCGCTGCAAAAACGCGAATCGCCAGTCTGGATGGGGCGTGAACAGCCACGTGGCTTCCACGTAGGCTCGCCGGCTGCGCCCGTCATAAACATAACCTCCTTCGTGCGCCAGAGCATACGGCGACTTCGCGCCGGGACCAACCGAAGAATTGCGAACATCACCTGATGCACGCTCGTTCGGTCTTTCTCCAGCCCCCTACTAAACGGCATGATCTAGTTGGGCAGCGAGCACCCTTCCGGCTCGCCAGGATCGGAAACGTTCACGTCTACCCTGAGCGACCTGCGGAATGGGCAAAGTTCCGCAGGCCATCCTGACCCGCTCTGCTCAGCCACGAAGGCTAACCGGCTGCGGCCGTCATAAACATAACCTCCTTCGTGCGCCAGAGCATACGGCGACTTCGCGCCGGGACCAACCGAAGAATTGCGAACATCACCTGATGCACGCTCGTTCGGTCTTTTTCCAGCCCCCTACTAAACGGCATGATCTAGTTGGGCAGCGAGCACCCTTCCGGCTCGCCAGGATCGGAAACGTTCACGTCTACCCTGAGCGACCTGCGGAATGGGCAAACTTCCGCAGGCCATCCTGACCCGCTCTGCTCAACCGAAGCAAGTCTGCTTCACAAGCCTTCGCATCTACATTCTTTCCAACGTAACGTTTGCGCCGTAAGATTGATGTAGCCGCGGCTGCCATCAGCGAGAGTTTGCCCCTCTTGCCGGCAAATTTATGTCGCGGCCGAAGGTAGACGTGAACCACTTACGCGGACCCACCGGGTCCTTGCTCCATTCCCTCGATCACCCCGGAGGACGCATCCTCGTGCTGCTGTTCCTCGTGGTGATCGGCTGCGTTGCAGCCCTGTTCCACATTGCCTGGGCGGATCATATCTCGCTCGGAGCCTTGCCCGTCCTGCTGTTTCTGCTGGGCGGCATGGTCCGTCGATAGGAGCCACAGCGATGGAACTCCAAGGCTGGAAGCAGATCGCCCCTTACCTGCATGTGACTGAACGCACCGCCCAGAACTGGGCGCGCCGGCAGCGCATGCCAGTCCATCATCTTCCTGGCAGCAAAGGCCGGGTATTCGCGCAAACCGGTGAGCTGGACGCGTGGAAGCTCACGGGTCCTTCGCCCGCGCCGGTTCCTGTCCGCCACGCGATCACCGTCCGGTTGCCGGAAGATGATCTCAAAAACCTGCGCCCGCTGATCGAAACGAGATTTGCGTCGATGCAGGAGTTCGTCAGCCGCGCGGTCGCGCAATACGCGGAGCAGCAGCTTCGCGCTCCGACGCTCTCGCGGTAAACCTTCAACCCAACCATGGTCGCCCGGTTCCTTTCGAGGTTCCGGGCGGCATCCTTTCCAGAATGAAGCCAGCAGATCCAAACGAATACGACATTCACCGGGAAACGGCCGCCAGCCGCGACATGCTTGAAAAGCGCATCCCGGCCGAGCTGAACAAAATCAAGCTAGCCCTGGTCGACATCGACAAGCGCAAGGCCTATGAACCCTGGCGCCTCGCCCTCACGTTCGACTTGGTCGACGCTGTCGAGCGCAACTGCTCTCAGCTCCTCGAAACGTTCGACAAGGACAGGCTCCCGGCCGCCGCGTGGCTCGCCCGCAATCTGCTGGAGCTGCTCGTCTGGGTCAAATATTGCGGGGTTTCAAGAGAGAACGCGTGGCGCTTTCACGAAGACGCCCTGCGCGACGCCAAGGGGCTGATGGACGCGCACGCGAAGAGCTGCGCTGCCATGGGAATCGCGCATGAGACTGCCGCGATTGCCGCGGAGCGGCTGCAGCAGGTCGCCTCGGAAAAGCTCGGGTTGGAGGAGATAGACAGCGGTTTTCTCGCCGTCTCGCAGGCGGCGAAAGCGCCAGGCGTGGATCTCGGAGAAAAGTTCGGCCCGCTTCATCGGTCACTGTCGAAGTTCGCGCATCCGACGGCAGGCCTCGTCCACGGCATCACCCACCAGCCCGAAGCCTGCCGGCAACTGCAGGCGGTGTTCACAACGCAAGGCGTATATTACGCGGCGCAGAGCACCCTCGCGCTTGACGCGCAGTTGGGAATTCCGCAGCCCGAATGAAAGACCCCACTCACATGAACACAGACCGCTACGAAAGCCTCGCCCAGCGCGGTCAAGACTGGGCGCGACTGGTTGCAAGCCTCAGGCGGATTGAAGCCGCCGTCGCTTCAATTCCAATGGAGCCATTCTTCGAGCCAGTCGCACAACTGGTCAGCCGTGGCCTCGACAACCCGGCGACGCTTGCTGCGATTACGGCCCCGCACCTCGACGCATGGACAAGACACGTCGCCTACGGAACGATTGTGCGGCTCGACAACCTGACCGGCCCGTGCCTTGAGCTTCTCGGAGAAAATCAGTTGATTGCTGCGGGACTCTTTGAACGCGCGATCCTTGAACACGCCGCGCGGGCAGCGTATTCCCTGGAGGCGCTCACCGGCGCCTACAAGAGCGGGTCCTGGGACAAGATGCGCGAGCTGATTCCCAAAATGCTCTTTGGAACATGCCTGACCAACCCAGAAGATACGATATTCGAAGAACTCGCTGAAGCCACGGCTCAGAGGCCTACCAAACCGTCAAAATTCATCGCCTCGCTTGAGGCTTTCGCGGGCACCTCCGAGGCCATTGGGAAATCTTTCTTCGGGGGTCTCCACTCGGTCCTATGCGACCTGACCCACGCTTCACAACGGGCGAATAGCGCATTCTGCGAGGTCCTGTCCGATACCGGCAGCGGATGGTTTCTGAAGTACAGGAAAACCGAAGAGGAAAAAGACGAAGCGCTGCTGGGCGCGCTTAGGGCGACGGCGCGGTGTCTGCAAGCCGGATATGGAGCATCCGCGCTTCTTCTCCGTTGGAGCTTTGACGACGGAATGCCCAATCTTGTCGCAAGTGCGCCGGTCGAAAAGGACATGGCATGGATCTGGAGCGAGATTCTAGACCCGCAGCTCGTTTTTTGGTAGTGTAGCCCAGGTTGAAAGCACCCCACTCGAAATGACAACAAAATCCGATCAGCGCGATCTTATCCGTGAAGCTAAAGCCATTGTCGTCCTGGCGTTTCGTAACGGCCCGATCGAGGACATGCACGCCGGCAAAACTTGTCCCACTTGCAACGGCCAAGTCGGCTATTCTCGGATCTCTGACGACGAAATGAAACTCATCATGAAGAACGCCGTGAACCGCGTTTTCTGGTTACTCCGCCTCAAGGCTGACGACCCGGACACCTATGCGCGGCAGATTGCCCATGGAGAACGGTGCACCTTGAGTTGGGACGACCCGGAATAGTGGGCACTGGCGCGGCATAGGCGCCAAACGGCGCCTACGATGGAACCATGACGCTTCCGCAAAATCCTGACCAGCCTCACGAATCTCAACCGCCGCCGCTCATCGACGAACGGGTGATCGGGGATCTCGTAACGGCTGTCGAGGCGCATTTGCCGGCGATGATGGAGCAGCTGGCCGATTTCATCGGCAAGACCGCGCCGCGCGTCTCCGCGCGTGAACGGCAACGGCTCAGGGGCCGCTTGAAGCGCAAGATGCGGGCACTGATTCCCGCTTTCGCCGAACTCCAAGCCGTGGGGGCCGCGCCCGACTCGGCCGAGAAATGGGACAAAGTAAAGACGGCAATACGCGGCATCCTGATCGAGTTGGCAGCCCCTCCCCGGATACGAAAATCCCCAGACGTCGATCGGCTGGACTGGTTTGTCGCCATGGCGGCCAAGGCCACAAACCTGCCCCGCGGCGCCTGGGTGCGGCAGCCGCCCTACCTCGCGGCGCGTGCGCATCTCTGGAACACCCTCATCAGCGTTTATCGCAAGGTGCCCTCGGCCGCCGTTCAAGCTGTCCTCGACGCCTGGGCCGCCGACAACGATCACAGCCGCTACGTACACTCCGTGCGGCTGCTCACCGTTGCCGCCGGGCGTTTTCGCCCGAAGCCGCCGCAGCGAATCAGCGACCAGGCGGCCGTTGATCTGCAAAATGAATATCTGCGCGCTGCTAATGTGTTCGAGCAGCAACTGCGCCTGCTGACCTGCCTCACAAGGATCGAACCGGGAAAGGCGAAGCCATGGTCCTATTGGCAGCAGCAGAATCTCAACAACCTGATGGGAATGGCTTCCGGCCATAATGACCTGCGCCAACTGATCTCCGTGCTCGACCGCCATGTCCGTAACGCACTCACGCACGGTCCCCCGGTCATCGAGCGCGCCGCCCGGCGCTGCCAGTTTTGGGACCGGGACGTCTGCGTGACCTGGAGCTGGGAAGAATACTTTCACAATACGCGCGCCTTGACTCTGACCGTGCTTGGTTGCGCGAATTTCGGCAGTTTTCGCCAATTGATTGACGTTCAGATTCTCGCCAGGGCTCTTGCTCCAGATCTCCGAGTCGAGCCTTAGCGCTTGGCCGCCGAACCGCTGGCAATCCCCCCTGCTCGTTCATTCGAAAACGCCGGCAGGATCGTCTTCGGTGCTTTCCCCACCACCAAACGATCCCAAAACGGTTCGTTATTGGGCGGCCCTGTCAAGCGCATCGATTGCGATCCGCACAAGAAGGCGTATCGAGCGAGTGGCCGTCTTATTCCACGCGGCCAGAACCACTTCCTCAAACCCCGCCGGCACATGGAAGTCAAATCCCTTGGAGTAAACCTGGGCGATCTTGTTTACCAGGGCCTTCGCCAATACATCGTTGAGACGCGGTGGTTTCGCGACGGGCACCGACGGAACGACGGTGAGAAACCTCCGTGCGTCTTCTGGCCACAGCGCCCAGCCTTCCCTCAACCCTCTTTGCATATCGTCTTGCACCTGGGCGAAAAAGCGATCCGTAACGAAAACGATGTTGAAAAGATGTCGTTCACGCGTTAGCCGGCCGAGCGTTTCGTACGTCTTTCGCCGTCCACGGACATCATGTTGCCGGCTAATGTTCTCCGCCTCGTCCAGGAGAAGGACAATTCCTCCTTTAGAAAAAACCGCCATCAACGCCGCCGTATCCGTGAGAATCTCAAGGGCCTTGAGGTGGTAGTACGAGTAGTCAGGAAACTGATACTGATGCCCCGCCACCAAGTTCCACGCCCATTCCCTCCCATCCACCGCGCGATTAAGATCCTGAGCGAAAGCCGTCTTGCGCTTCCAACACCAGTTGCGGATTTTGGGAAGATCGCTCAAGGCCTCTTCGATGGCCGACCTAATGCCAACGTGCGGCCCGACCTGGAGCGATTCCATCCAGCGAGGCACGGTCCGATGCAGGTGAGCGAGAGAGCCCGCTTTTCCGTCGATGTGGTCGTGGATGAATGGCGTACTCCGACGCAGGAAGGAATCAACCAGGAGCATTCGAAGATGAGTTTTTCCAAAGCCCCAGTCAGCCGAGATGAAGATCATGTTCGATCCGGTCGCCGACCCCGCGCGCCAGGCTGTCTCATGCCGGCCGAGCTCATCCTCCACGCCGTTCGTAGCCACAGTCACCATCCGAGCCGCCGATGGCGAGGGAACGCCTGATCTTAAGTGTCGGATCGCCTTCCTAAACTCGTTTGGTGCCTGTGCGCTCTGCATGTATGACGCTCACTGACCGGACAATTCTTTCTCCCGGCCCTCCTGAAGTTGGCGCGCCCGAGTCGCAACCGCCGCCGGCAAATCGCCAGTCAACTGCCCGTTCAATAGATCTGTGACGCAACGGCAAAGCAGCCTGGGACGAGCCATCACGTATTTCCCCGTGATCACTTGCGCGACGACCCTGTCGAGCGATTCACGAATCCCCCCGGATACCGGGCCAAACGCTAGTTCGTGCATTCTTATCAGCGCGAGGCCTAATTCCCTAAGATCAGCCTTTTCAAGCGGCGTCTTGTCGAGGTCAATCACGTTGGCCCTATAATTCAGCCCGTTTGCGCCGCTGAGATTCGGGAGGGTCTCGATACGGTCCTGGAGAGCCTTATAGCTCGGAAACTTGTCCGGATCTTCGAACATCTCCGGCGTCGCGGCAAGAAACAGGCACGTCGCCGGAGGCTGTCTGTGAGGATTGTTTTGATCGACCAACGCGCGGAGCGTTTGAAATGAATTCGCCTTCCTCTGGCCAGGCAGCTGCCCGATGATCTCCAACTCATCGACGCCGATGAAGAACCCAGCACTGCCGCTCAGCTGACACAAAATCGCGATAACTCTAAGCTGCTCCTCGGCCAGATTAGCGCCTAGCGGCTTGAGGCGAATCGCCTCCCGGCCAGTTGTATAGCGGGCGTCAATCACGATGCCTGAATCGCCGCCCCCCAACCAGGCGTGAACGCTGTCCATCTGCGCCCAATCATTCTGTTGGAAAGCGGCATAGTACGCGCGAAGCGCCGGAAGAAACGGCTGCGAAATAAACAGGCGGACGCAATGGTCGACGAAGTCGCGCTTCGCCTGCTCCAAAGTCATAAGCGAAACGGTCTTTCCAGGAAGGATTCCAAATCGAGAAGCGTGAGTCGCCGCCGCGCTCTCCATAACGCCGCCAAGTCCGGCTTTTCCATTGGGGAGTATGACATTTCTCGCCGCTTCACGAACAAAAGAGGCGAAACGGTCGAGTTCGACCAGATCGCGCTTGAGGAGCACAAAGCTGGTAGCCCACTTTCTCTCGCGAGCTTCCTGCTCAAGACAGTAAAGAAAGTGAGTCTTGCCGCCGCCGTAGCGCGCGCGCACAAAGCGCACTTCGAAGTCCCGATCCGTAGCGGTCTCGATCATCTTGTGGATAGCGGCATCAAACCACTGCTTTTGGCCGACCAGCAGCAGCCGCGCGTATTCCGCGGGCGCCGATCCGGTGCCGAGCGCCTTTAAGACCCGACGCGCTTCAGAGGCTGAGAGCGAATCAATCTGCATTGCTCCCTCCAAGCCGAGTCAGGCTTAGCCGACCTGCGATAACAACCCTCTGCTCGCCGGGCGAATAGATCTCCCAAGCCTCTTTCGACATCGTCGTGGTGCCAAGAGTCACCGCGCGACCATCGGTCGTAAATATGCCCAGGCGGAGGATTTCCGATATCCGATAGCGAAATGCCGGCCGACTTAAGCGAATGAACGACGTCGAGGTTGGATTGCGCCAGAAACTCGGCTTTTGTAATTCAACAATGCAATTTCGATACAAGGCTTCGAGGCTGCATTCCGAACCGGGCCTTGGAAAGGCATCATACACCTTCGCCAGAACGCCCAAGAATGACTTGAGCTCGGCTTCCGACGCCATGAGTTCCTCCACAACGCGCGTGAGCGTCGGCATCAGGGTCGGAATGTAAGGCGTGCACCCGGCGGCCAAGTCCTCGACCTTAACGGCGCTGCCTTCTTGGGAAACAAAAAGAGCCTTATTGACCAATCGCCGATTTGTGCTCCCCAGGACCTCCCACCCGCGCGCCGCGCATGCCTGCGTTAAAAGCCCCCAAAACTCGGCTTCGAGCCGGACGCATTCAGTTTCCAGCGCTGGAAGAATAGCATCAAGGGACTTGTCCGCGTCAACGCCAACGCTTTTAAGCGCCTGTCGGACGGCGTTAATGCGGTGGACGACGTCAAAAGGATCGGCGGACGCCTTCCGCAGATGCTTGTGGGCCGTGGCTAACGCGTTGTTTAACGCGCCGAGACGGTCGCTCCATGGAGTGGGATCTGCGTTATCAATCATTGCTTGGACCTCGCGTGGCGACCGGGTATCGGGAGATGTGATCCGCCATTGTTCCACTCATCACCAGAGCCGTCCGCCCGAGATAAGTCTCCTGCCCGCTTTGACGGATGTAGCCTGAGTATCTCTGATCGTGCCGCATGGCGTCCAACAAGCGGTAGGCCTGGTCGAACTCTAAAACCAATCCATGATCGATTGCGTCAAGCGCGGCGATGAACACCCAGGTATGGACCTGAATCGCGCCAAGCTGCCGTCTGGCCCGCGGCAGCGCCGCATCCAGCAGCGCTGCGATTTCTTCCTGGTCCCGGCCGGCTTCGAGCTCCCGCGCGGCACATTGACCGGCAAAGCAGGATTTCGCCCAATGCTTTTGAAGATAACGCTCTACGTCACAATCCACGCTCTGAACGCACGGGCCGAATGATTTCAAGGCATCGGTCGTGTACCAGACCCAGGACTTCCGGGTGCGATCGCGCTCCTCTCTGGTTGAGGGAGGCTTGAGCGGGTTCTCTTTTACCAACAACCCGAGATCCGTCAGTTGCTCAAAACGACAGATGGCGTGATATTCCGCCAGATGGTTGCGAGTGCTCTTGGCCATCATCTGATCAAGGGCTCGGCTACGTTCGGATTCGCCGAGCAGCGCGCGTTTATTTGCAAGATGCTCCGCTTCCGCCAGCCGTTCGAGAAGGTCGCGCAACGACTGGCGAGTCCGGACGGCTTGAATATTTGAGCCAGACGCGCAGTCGAGCGTCCGGCATAAAGCCGTGATGACTTGAATGCAAGCGGCGCGCGTTTCAATTCGCGTTCCTGGGCTCAGTTGTGAGAGCGCCGATGCTAAGTGCAGCAAAACGTGATCGTGGTACATAAGCAACGCGAGGAAATACGCGCGCTCTCTTCTGGACAACAAAAAAGGATTAGGAAACTCCTCAGAATGCGGAAGGAACGGAGGTTGGTCGGTAATGAGCGGTTTGGACCACTCCGCCAGTCTGCCGGCGGGCGTGACAAGTCCCAACATTTCACCCCAGAGCACGAGCCGGTCCAGCCTTTGAAACGAAAATCCCAGCTGCCACGACGGTATCTCCTCAAGCTGGAGCATAGTCTCGGGATCAAATGTGCCGGGTGCCCGACCTGATCGCGTGGTTGATATTTTAGGGCCGGCGGCGCCGGATTTCTTCGGCCGCGACGACTTGCGGGCCGATGGACTGTACAGAGATTCCATCCGGCGTTCCAGCTCTTCCTTGCCTCCGCGCACATTCTGGCCTACCCAAACAAGCAGCTTCAGAAAACCCAAGCGCTGTTGATAGTCGAGGTTATAGTTGCAGAATTTGACAGGAAGCATGGTTTTTTCCCTAGAAGGCTCGTCCGCCATGTGCGACCACTCTTGGCCGGATCTCGGCCACAAATGCGCGACCGGCTGTGGACTTGTCAGCCGATATGACGGCCATGCCGACGTCAAGTGAGCGGATCAGTTCGCTGAGCTCGGCGGGCCTGTCGTTAACCTTAATCGTGGCCGGCTCTCTGGATTGCATCAGTTGGCTAACCGCTGCAAGGTCGTCTCCCGTCGTCAGGCGATGGACAATCAACGTGTCCAGTTGGCTGACCGCCCTCTCCGAGATCGCGCCGCGAGGACGCTGAGTCGCGAGCCACATCGACAAGCCGAAATTCCGACCTTCGAGCACGAATGATTCCACCGCGTTTCGAGCGTGCCCGCCGCCCGTCGCGGGCAGGATCATCTGCGCTTCATCAATTGCCAGAATCGTCCGCGGAACGATTGTGGCGGTAGACGCCGGCGCATTGGGATCAAATGCCTGCCGACGCTCGATCTGACTTGATTGGCTGCGTTCTTGTTTCAGCTTTCTAACAACGACGGCTGTCACCACTGACCGCATATCGTCGGAAAGCCGGTTGAGACATAAGATCGATAGCCGACCAGGTTTGACGAGGTCCGAAATTGGCGTTCCAGTGTTCTGCTGAAATAGCGGGTCGCGCTGCCACGACAGGAATCTCTGACGCACCGCCCGCTGGGTCTGAGGGGTGTAGTTAACCTGGATATCATCGTCCTGAATGCAATCCAGAAGCTCTTGAAGCCCGAAAGCAGTGACGGGAAGCACGGGACGTCCGTTGACCGCGTAGCCAAGACGGGTAACCTTGTCGTAGAGTTCGCCTATGAGCATTCCCGCGGGATCGGACACGAGATTCGCGCCGTAGACCAGAGCGAGATCCTCGGGCGTCAAATCCGCAACCGGCAAGTAGTAGTCCCGAAACACCTGCGGATCATCGGCAGTGCGCTTCCCCGCAGGCATAAAGACGTCAATTGACACCGGTTCGACCTCGATCTGAGTCGCGCCATTGCTCCACTGCGCAAAACGATCATATTGCTCCTTCATCGCACCCGTGGCGCCGGCGCGAAGCGGGTAAATGGCGGTCCAATGTATGTCAAGAGGATCCAGCAGCAATACGCCTCGGCGATTGGCGCCGTGCGATGCGATCGTATTGGCGTCTGTCGAGGTGGCGAAAGACTCCAGCGCCGATCCAAGGCCAAACGATTTTCCACTGCCACGTTTCCCCACTTCGAGGACGACGAAATTGTCGTCGGCGTCGAAGCGAACCGGCTGGGGTCGGCCTCCGTCAACCGTGCGGCCCAGCAGAATGCTGTTAGTGCATCGGCCGCCCAGCCTGACTTCTGCGCTGATGTTTGGTTGGCAATCTATTCGAACGGCCATCGCGTCTCCTCTTTCCTAAATTCGGTCAAATATTGCCTTGGATAACCTGCTGCAATACCGCGCCGTCAATGAAACGCTTGTCCTCGCTGATGGCGCGGCGCGCAGCGCTCTCCAAGCCGTTGATGATCTCGCGGGGAATATTCACGTTCTCGCCGATCGAGTGGTACTCGATGAACCGATCGAATGCATCGCGAGTGAAAGGAAACGTGTCGATTTGCTCCCCTGCTGCTGCAAGCAGCTGAGTGAGTTCTGCCGGCGCCGGGTCGCGCGTTATGACGTTCTCCAAAAGCTGGCGAAGGAAGCTCTCGGCCTGCGGCTGCGCATACGGGGCGCACGGGTAGATATCGTTGGCGCCGATCACCGACATGATTTCTTCCTCCTGAAGAACGACTGGAATGTCGTCTCGATTTCGCGCGATGATAAAAAGCAGAAAACCGACGGCATCTCTCCTGAACAGTTCGCGAAGACCCGCTAGCCACTTCCAGTAATGTTCTCCGCCTGAGATGGTTTGCAGGCGTTCGGCTTCGTCCAGCAGGAAGACGAGATTTTTCCCTTCGGCGAGCAGGATTATCTGGCCTATGGCGCCGACGTTTCTCGCAATTTGAGTCTCGGACGTAATCTGCTTGGGGGCGTCATCGTCGAGAACCGTAATGCCGTCCCATGGCTCACCGCCGAGCCATTCGAGCATTCTCACGATCGTTACCGGATTTACGGCGGTCAATCCCGCGAGGAGAGCTTTGTAGATGGGAGCGCTTTTCAACTCTTCCTGAACGCGCGCTTCCCACTCGCTAGTCTTGCTTTCAAAATACTTTGGCCCGACGCGTCGGATCGTGTCTGCGGGGATGGACCTAAGGATCTGTGAGAACAGAGTCAGGACCGGTGATTTCGGCGATGGGATGGTCGGGCAATCCACATACACCATTTCCAGTGGCAGCGAATTCTGCCGCGAGCGATAAAGAAGATGGTTGGCCAAATGCGTCTTGCCGCGGCCGGCCTGGCCGAAAACAATGGCTCGATACCCGAGTTGGGAATATGTCGATTCCCGAAGCTTTGTGAGCAGGTTATCGCGAAGAGCGCCATCTTCCGCGCCAAATAGATACTGCGGGTGCTTTTGGGGCGAGATTTTAAACGACGTGAAGTTGGGCTTGAGAAAGAACCAGTCCTTGATTAACGGCATGTCAGTTCCTTTCGACTATCGGATGTCTCAGTCATTCAGCGACGGTAAGCTTTGCGACAGCGCACTTTCCAAGCGGAAACGTCGCCCGCGGTCGACAGCGCGCTCATTATGCTTCGGAGCGCATCGTATATTCGGTTCTCGACGCATCCATCTCCCCAGATCAAGACGCCGAGTTCAACGGCGGTCATTTCTGACGACCGGGTGAAATTATGGGAGCCAATGAAAGCCGCCCTCTCCTTCGGAGAATCAGGAAGCCAGAGAAACGCCTTGGCGTGGAGATTTCCCCGAAACACCGTGCGCCCGCCTAAACGATTGAGCTGATGGAGCGCGTCCAGGACTTGCTGATCTGTGGTCTGTCGCGTGAACAACAGCACGCGGACACCCGCCTTTGCAATGCCAAGCGTCGCTCGCCACAGTGAGGTATCGGTTTCTATGAAAGGCGCCAGCAGATAAAGCGTCGCTCTACGCTGCGGTCGCCGTGCGATTTGATGTAGCGTGGCCCGAAGCCCCGGTCCTTTATCCAGCAGCACCATGTTCGTCAATCCTTTGCAATCCTCTCAATGCAATTCAGCGACAAATCGAGCGCTGCGGTTTAACTCCTTTAAACGCCTGAATTTAACGATTGATCAACGCGCGAGACAGCCAGCCGGATCACTCAGTTTCGAGGCGTCTCTCGCTCATTTCCGAGCGAAGCATGTTTTCGAGCTCCTTCTTGACGTCGGCTCTTTGCCTGCCGGCTTTGCGGATGACATCCTCGACCGCGGGGGAACGGGCAACCAGTTGGTCGTTGATTTCCTTCGCCCACCGCAGGCGATAATCCTTCCATCCGAGCGACAGCGAGGCCGCCTCAAGCGCTTGAGTGAATACCTCTAGACTGTGTGTTGCCCAATCCTCGGCAAGCGCGGCCTCTTCGAACCTGACCGCTTCGGCGCGGGTCGCCTCCTCAATCGAGGAGCCTAACATCACGCGGAACACCGCGTTTCGCAGCCCTCGAAACTCGCCCAATCGCTCCAGGTCCAGCTTGCACAACTCGGCTTCAGTTTCGGAGCTCAAGGTCTGCTTGCTGAGGCGGGCAAGCCGAACCAGCCAGTCGGTCGAAGATATCTCGGAACGCGCGCCGACACCCAACTCGCGAAGGCGTTCGAGCTCGTCAGCCATCTGCTCGCGAAATTGACGGTGGATCGATCGTATCAGGTGAAGACGATTACTGATTGAGTACGCGGAAAGACTGGGCACGCGGATGCGGTTGTGGCAGATGCGCTGCCAGAGGTCCTGCCGAAAGTCGCGCGATCCCTCAAGATTCCGCCATGTAGCAAGAACGGTCATGCCGCGATATTGAAAACCAAATGCGTCGTTGCCTTCCTTGCCCACGCGGTACTGCTTTTCTCCGTTCAAGACCCGGAGGAGCTTAGCCTGTAGCGGCTGGGGCAGGTCTCCTATCTCGTCGAGAAGGACGACGCCTCCAGTCACCAGAGGAGCCCAGCGATTCTTTTCTTTTGCCGCTTTTATCAACTGCTCATGAGCGCCGTATGGCTCAGACGAATCGTGCCCAGTCATCGCTTGTTCAAAAATGCCTATGCGCGAACTCACCTCCGAGGCGACCTTCTCCCCGATGCCGAAGAGTTGAGCGTCGGCCAGCGTTTCAACGAGCCCGGCAAGTGAAATGTCGCGATACCAGGTAAGAGGCTTCTGCGACAAAACCTCATTCCGAGCACCCTCTAACGTCGGCATACGGCCGGTCGGCGACGCAGCGAGTATGCGACGGCACACGGCGAGCGTTCGGGCCATCGTTGTTTTGCCGCTACCTGGGGGTCCTTCCAGGAGCACGATCACTGATCCGGGAATCGCTGACACTCGGCCAAGGTCGTCACGGATTTGGGCGATAGCCGGGTCGTTGCCTGGGTAGAGATCAAGGAGGAGGTCAGCCACGAGTTGGGACGTCGCCATCGAATCGCCACCTCATTCAAACTGCGATTTCCGCACCGAACCCAATGGTCTCACTCATTTCAGCGTACCGGCACAACACGTTTGCAAGCTCCATCTGCCGCGGCGTGCGGCATTCCGGCGAAAAAAGCCGGGGGCTGCCGACCACGATGCAAGCGCAACGCGCCCGCGACGTGGCGACATTGAAGCGGTTGAGATTGTACAGAAACTCCATGCCGCGCGGCGCGTCTTCAGGCGACGACGTGGTCATGGCGAAGATAACCACGGCCGCTTCCTGCCCCTGAAACTTGTCAACCGTTCCCACCCTTGCGCCGGGCAGCCGATCTCTGAGCCGGTTTACCTGGTCGTTGTACGGAGCCACAATCAGGATGTCATCACGGGTTAGAGGCCGACGATCGCCGTGCCGGTCAATCCACCCGGTGCCATCCTGGGTGAGAAACTCGACGATGCCGGCGACGCGCTCGACTTCCTCCACTGAGTAACTCTGATTGCCTTCATGGACAGCCGGCACGAACCACAGGCCCGCGCCCGAGAACGGCGCCGGTGCATCAATGTTCTGCCGCTCCAGACCGGCAAGGGAGGCGAGCCGCCCTTCATAAAACAGCTCCGATGTGAAACCGCAGATGGCCGGATGAAGCCGCCAGGTTTCACCGAGAAATAGGCCCTGCGTTTCACCGATGGTACTCCGACCGTCGAGCAGGTGCGCCAGTGCTGAAATATCCGATCCCTCCGGATGACTTCCCTTCTGCGGCTGCTCCAACTGCTGGGGATCGCCCAGCAGAACGAGGCTGCTTCCAGCCGGAGCGCAGGCCAACACATTCGCCAGCGACATCTGGCCGGCCTCGTCAACGAAGAGGACGTCGACGGACTCCATGAATTCCGCGCGCGACCAGAGCCACGAAGTGCCGCCGAGCACGTTTATGGCGCCGCTCTGCAAGTCGTGCAGGGCTTCGTCATTCGTTCCGATCTCGCGAACCGGCCCGGTGGCGGAACCATCCCCCTCGGTCCTATGGGCGCACGTCACGCCGGCAATATTCAGCTCGCGGGCAGCTTTCAGGACGTCGTCGAGCAGCTTGCGGATGACCTTGTGCCCCACGGCGGTGATCCCGACCTTCTTTCCAGAATTCACCAGCTCGCAAATCATGCGCGCGCCGGTGAACGTCTTGCCCGCACCGGGAGGCCCCTGAATGGGGAGCACGGAATGATCCAGCGCCACTCCCAACCTGCGGGCCGCGTCCACCGCCGTCTCGTTAGCGCCAGCGGCCAGGGACTGCCCTCCGGCCAGCCGGGGCGGGTTCCTCAGCAGGAGATCCCGCGCGGCCCGGAAATCGCCTGGTCCATCAATGCCGTTCGCCACGATCCAGTCTGCCAGCCGAAGAATAGAATTCGCTTGCTCTTCGGTTCCATAATGTGAGTGGGCGAAGACCGACGTAGGGTGAAGGCCATCGAGCTTGATAGGCTTCTTCACGTCGATGGTCCGGGCATGCGGGTCCGCAGCGACCACGTCACCGAACTTATTCTCGTCCAACGTATAAAGCCTGTCGCCCGACCGGATCGAACATTCCTGCGGGGGATAGTCGTACTGATCGATGGGGGCGCGTTCCCTGGGGCTCATCTTCGGCATCCGCTGCCTCAACGACAGTCCCGCGAGCGCGGTTTTCTCATCGAGGAGCTCCTCGTCGGAAAACTCCTTCATCCGAAAGAACTCCCACCATTTGACCTTCTCCTCACGCCGATGCCAGTCCAGGGCGTGAGCGAGTAGCCAGCGCGCGTCCTGCTCGGGCGTGCGGTCCTTTGGTTCGGACGGCAGGTCCCGTGTCAATGCGTCGAACAACGCGGCCACGCGCTGCTGCTGCGCGGTCACCGCTACGCTCGCCGACATGTCTTTTACTTCAGGCCGAGGGATCTCCGTCCCACCGGCAACAATTCCGGCCCGGAGATCTTCAAGCCACTGGTGAAGCTCTGCAGTTGCCAGGCAATCGTCTTCGTTATAACCCTGGACGATGTGGCATGCTTCCTCGGTGAGCAACGGTGACGGGCTCAGCTCAAGCTGGTGCTCGACGAAGTGCCGCGCCTGGTTGGCGTCCGGCAGCGGCACCCGGCGCCGGTAACCGCAAAAGCGTTCCATCTCTTTCAGGGAATACTGCTCCACGCTCGCCCGGACACCTTGCTTGATGACGCCGTGGAGATCGACGAACACCTTACCACGTAGCAGCCGGTCCACTTCTTCCTCGCGCGTGGCGTAGCGAAGCATCAGACGTTTGATTGCGCCAGGCTCGTAGCCGCCGAAGTGGTAGACATGCAGATCCGGGAACCGCTGCAGCCGCTCAAACGTGAAATCGATGAACCATTCGAACAGCGCCCGCTCCTGCCCACGGTCGAGCGCCCAGCGGCATTCATAGGCGAGGTTCCCGCCTTCGTCCACTGTGGCGGCACCCAAGAGGTACTCCAGCCCCCCATCCGCTACGAACGGGTCGCCTTCAAAGTCGAGGAAAATATCCCCGGCTGATGGTGCAGGCAGCCGCGAGAACCCCTCTCCCGGTTTCCATTCCAAGAATTCAAATTTAAGCTTCCCCTCGCTCCGGGCCTCAAGCTGAATACGCGCTTGTTCCCGAATTCTCGTGTATCCCTCGACCGCGCCGCGCGAGGGATTGAACGGGATCGGCAACGGCAGCGCCGCCAGGGCCGCCAGCGTCGGCACTTCCCGCAGCGTCAATTCCTTGCGCTGCAGCTTGGAAGCCCCCGCCACGAAGGAAAGATGATCGTCGCGGCGCCGCTGCCCGTCGCACTCTTTCCACCACCGGCAGATGTCGCAGTGATCGACCGGCTCGGGATAGGTCTCGCCGGCGCCGGCGTCCACCGCCTCCTGCAGCGCCCGTTTGATCAGACGATAATATGCCGCGAACGAAGCCAGGCGGTAAGATTCCGGCTCGAAGCCGGTGCCCGGCCGGATGACGTGGAAGAATTCCGGCTCAAGGCCCTGCAGCTCCGCGAGGAGCTGCGAATAGAGGCATAGCTGCAGAACGGTCTCCGCTTTTGTCTCGCACGCCAGCTTGCAATCCACCGCTTCGTAGGACCAATTGCCGGCGCGGCTCGAGTTTTCTGGCTGCTCGACGCGCAGCAGCACGTCTGCGCGGCCTCGCCAGGGGCCGCTCGCGAGGCTGGCCTGAACAATTACCTGAACCCCGCTCACCATCGCCGCCCAGGTTGCCGCCTCTGGTTTATTCGAAAGGTCGACGACGGTGAGGCCCCTCGACCGCAGCCAGTCGATGTATGCTTTCTCGTGTTCCAGGCCTCGCTGCTGGAGCACGCGCGCATGCGGGTTGTCCCACGTAGGCTCTGCTATCTCGCCCTTGGCGAGGCGGAGATCCACGGTCGTGAGATGACGGCACGACAGGTGGTTGGCGAGATCCGTCGCGGCAAGAGTAACCGCTCCCTGTAGAATTCTCATCCAGTTTTACCAGACTGTGGTCCTTAGCTTCTGACGATGGAGACGCCCCTCAAACGCCGGGCCGCCTATCCGTTTCCACCGCATCCGTTCACGACGATTCCGCTGGCGGCAGCTTCTTCTGCTCCGCTGCCATCGGGAAGAACCCGTAACGCCCGCTATGGGGGTTCTTGCTAAACATAACAACCTGTGGCCGGGTCGTGATCGTTGACGGGGGATCGGTGTTCTCAACGATAATGACCTGACGATCATCCGCCAGGCCGGCAAGATAGTCATAGAACTTTACGTTCAAATCGGTTCCGGTCAGATCCTCCTCCGACCCTTCCGGTTCCCGGTAGGCGCGCAACGGCGTGTCAAGGATGACGAAACCCGGATGCGGCGTATCCTTCGTTTTGCAGAATTGAAGGAGCCCGACGGTGAACGCCGCATGCGTAATCGCCCGCAGGCCTTTTCCGCGCGCCGTGCGCGGCTTGCCGGCGATAACTAGATCGCGGCTCTTCGCGTCAAAAAAAACTCTCTCCGCTTCCGGAAAGTGCCAGTCTTTCAGGACGGCTTCGACCTGTAGCGCAAAGGCATCCGCGACGGCTGCCGACAAATCGCCTTCCGACACCGCCCCATCCTTCTGGTCGTCACCGTCGTTCTCGATTTTGAGCCGTCGTGCCTCCACGTCCTTAATGGATTTATAGATTGCCAGCGCCTCCCTGACCTCGCCGCGTTTATCCGCCAGGCCGGCGTATGTCGTGCGTAGTCTAGTCAACTTCGGCGTGATCAACTGCTCAATGCCTAGGGACAATTTCCTGAGATCCTCGTCCACCCTGGGCAAGCGCTTGTCGAAACCGTCACCCTCGCGCTCCAGGCTTGTCACGGTGTCAGCCAACTCGGTTCTGAGTAGCTCGATCTTCGCGATTTCGCTGCGCGCCGCCGCGACAACGGCCTCTATATTGCCGTCGCAATCTGAATCGCGACGATGGTGCGCAGGCTCAGCGCCGCACAACGGACAAGGCGCCTGCCCCATAACCTCGAACAACGTTCCGCCTTCTTCGATGCCGCGCAACCGCGCCACATCTGAGACGTAATGACGGTCCAGCAGAGTGAAGCGTTCGAGAAGGCCGGCTATTTCCGCCCGGCGATCCCGACCCTCTTCAAGTTTCTTCCGCGTGTCGCGGCGGCGAACCTCCAGGCCGCGATATTCAGCGTCTGTCGTCGCCAACTGATTCTCGTGTTGAGACAGACTTCCCTCAAGCCGCTGAAGCTGGTCTTCCAGATCGTCGGGGTCCTTTGTCAACTCTGCCAGCCGCTCGCGGTGCTCATCGATCAATTGATCCAAGAGTTCAAGCTGCGCTTCCTTCGACTGGTCCTCCGGCCCTTTCGGCTTGTTCGGAACAAGCGCGACGTCATCGACTCCCGTCAGCAACAGTTTGAATGTCGCGAAATTCGGCGTGTCCGCTGTCGGATTGCCGTCCGAGAGCGGCGACCGCTGCGCGATAATTTCGGTTTCATCGACGATGAGGAGCCGCGCGAGATTTCGGAAACTGAGACTGTTCGTCTCTCCCTGCTTGTTTTTGCGTACGCGCTTTCCATCCATGGCGCATCGCTGCAGCAGGTACATCGACAGGTTGACGTAATTCTTTTCGCTGTGCTGGTCGGCGAGCTCGACCGCCTCGACACCCTCCGCAGGAGGCTGGACATGCAGTCCGGAAAATGCCCGAAAAGCGCCGCCGTCGACGCTCCGCAATAGTGTGAACTGCTCTCCCGCCAGGGTCTCCAGGCCCATGAGGATGCGGTCATAGCCGACACGCTCGGGGATATCCCGCAAATGCTGTTTTCCTCCGAGCATGAAGTCGATAGCCTCGACGACGAAGGATTTCCCGCACTCCGATGCGCCGTAAATCACATTCAGCCCAGGACCGAAGTCAAGGGCCGCCGGCGGGCGGTTCGGCCCATGAAACACGATATGGCGCAAACGCAGGCCGGGCTGAGCCATCACTCCGCCCCCAAACTGCGTTCCGCGGCCTGGAATTCTTCGACCCAATGATCGAAGAACCGCCGCATGACCGTACGGAACGCCTGCTCGGTATGATCGCCGAGGGTTTTCACAAGCCAGGCAGCGCGCTCCTTGAGCGCCTTCAGGTAGTCGGATTCCAGTGACGACAGAAAAGGCGCCGCGTTCTCGCCGGCGCGATATCGTATTCCGTCCGGTCCGAACTCCCGAGCCACCAGCTCACGCGTCATCATGAGCAGGAGAGCCTGCTGCACCAGTTTCCGCCGGACCAGCAATTCGGCAGATTGCAGAGGGGCCGGCGGATGCAGGCTCGAAGGCCCGTCGATGTCGCCGGTATGCACCAGGAGGTAGTCAAACGCAACCAGCCGCTGGAGATCGAACGAACGCGGATGGGCAGCGCCCAGCACGGCAACAGCGCGCAACCCGGCTTCAAGCGGGCCGTTAAACGTCGCCGGTTTTCGCCTTCCCGCTACGATTTCATCCATAGCAGCCGATCCTCGTTCGCCAATTGATGGCAGATGCCGTCCCTGTCTTTCGGTTTGGAGCAGGTCAGCAAGGCATTGGAAGTAAGATGTAGTCCCCGCGCAGCCTGCGTGACCTGCTTAACCCGTTCATACGCGTCCGCGTGGTCATCGTCGCATACATCGACCACCCCTGTATGGATATCATCCTGCAGAGATTCGAATGTGCCGGCCGGCACACTGTCGCGGGCAAATACGCGCAACGATTCCGCATGATAGAAAGCCTCACGCTGCCGCCCGAAGTGGCTGTCCAGCTTCGGCCAGGCCTTCAGCGCGTTCACGTCCGGCACCGCTTCTTTTTTGTGGTCGGCATAGGCACTCAGCAATTGCGCGACGTACCGGCTCTCCGCAGGCGCGATGGCCGCCGGCGGTTTATCAGCCGCCGGCCGGCTGGGAAGACCGCCGCCAAAACGCGATGAATGGCACGGACACTGCCGGTGGCCCTCGATGACTTGCAAGCCCGTTTTCGCATCGAATATCGAAAAATCGAATGCCTCCACGTACGCAAGGAACGCGCCCTCCAGCGGCACCTCCTGCTTGTCCGTGATCGCGTGCCGCACTGATTTGTCCCAGTTTTCAATCAGTGCCTTTTTCAGCTTCGGCGGGTTGGCCAGCAAGCTCGCGAGCGTGGTCCCGACGCCGTGCGGGGCGACGAAATAATAACGGCGCGGCGCCCGATACTCTTTGTTGAAACTGTGCCAAAGGATTTTCCCGATCTCTGGCCATGCTTCGCTCGGGTAGATGGCGTGTCCAAGAAATCTCTTGCACTGATAGTTGTCCCAGGCGCCCAAAAGCTTCTGGGCATCGGCGAAACCCGCAATGTCAATGCCGCGATCGCCTGCCCCGGTGAAACGCTGCACCTGGACGTATAGGCCTTTCAGAGCAAAATGCGCCCATTCTTCAATGAACCCTTCCCACTCCGCCGCCGAATAAAGCAGGATGCGCTGTTGCGGCGGAATCGACGGGCCATGGGTCACCTGATCCGCAGTGACCGCGCTCGCCGGCGCGACCGGCAGCGCTATGTCCGTAAAACCGTCACTCATGCATGGGGACCCTTTCCCTCATCGCGAGCGGTACTCCCGGATGCGGGTGTGATCGATGAGCAGGTGCAGGGTCGTCAGCGTGAACACCTTGCCGTCGGTGGCCTGAAGCAGCCGCCGCATATCCTCGCGGCGCACCTTGAACCCCCGGCCGGCGATGCAGGCGATCACGTCGTACGTGTGGCCGGCCTCGTCCCGGAGTGTCCGGAGGCGCTGAACACGGGAGACCTTGTCGCGGGCCGTACCGTCATCCTCCGCCAGCTTTGCCTCGATAAGCGCCGCCGGGTTGAACTCATCCGGGATGATGAAATCCGGCGCCTGGTCAAATCCCGTAATACGCTCCGCCCTTTTCGTCTCTCGGAAACTTACCTTGCCGTCCGTCAGAACGTCCTTGACGGCCGCTTCGACCACCTCGCCCACCAGCCCGCTCACCGAATCCCGGTGAGAAGCGAACGGCCTCCCGAGAAAGCGCTCGTAGAGAAGCACGGGATATGGAACGCCAAGATCGGCGGCTGCCTCTACACTTTTAATGCCTTCTTTCGTGTCGGCCTTGTCAAGACGATGAACAAGGGTCGGGATCTTGCTCTTTGCGCCAGCAACGAGGATTTTTACGCCAGCCTCGATCATCGCGCGAATGCGTTGATCGGTCACGATGGCCCCAAGCGGCCTCGGCGTCAGCGGCTGCTGGCGCATGTTCCTGTCAATCGAGCGTGCTGCACCCTGGTCAACAGGTACATCCGTCGTTTCCGTCGTGATGTAAGCCCATTCCGGCGGCGTGAACCCGAGAATGGTCCGGAAGACGATGAAGGAAATCGGCGCATCTGCGACGGCGGCCTCGACCGTCGCGGGCGTAACGGTCTCAAAATCACCCGTCGCGCGCTTCAGGGCCTGGTATCCACGCTCGAAAGTCGCGTAGTCAATGAAGCCCTCGCCGCGCGGCATCTCCAGGAAGCTGGACTTCAGCTCCGCAAAAACTTCATCGACAAGTGGATCGAACGACAGGGAGGGGTCGCCGTAGTCGGCGTCAAAACGCAACGGCATCGGCTAATTCCCTCTCCTCTTCCTGGGCAAAGAGCCCGCCGATCATCGCAAGTGGTGGAACCTTCACGCCCTCCAGCCGCTTGGTCACGCCCTCAACGGTGGCGAGGGCATCCATTGCCTTCTGGAAGATTTCAAGCTTTTCCTCCGCCGGCAGCGCGGCATCCCACGACGGACGGAGTTGCCAGATCGTCATCCGGGTGATGTGCCCGAGCGCCGTGCAGCGGATATCCCCCGCTGTGGGCTTCATACCGGCCGCTCGAAGCTCCGCCAGATCCTTCGTTAGGATGGCGGCGAGTCCTTCATCGTCCTCGAAGAGCCAGGCCCGCGGCGTCGTACCGCGATCGCGGCACACAAAGACTGTATCCACGATGGACGAAGCCGTCCCGTGAATATGGATCGAGCCGCCCATTTCCGCCGGACATGGCAGCGACGCCGAACACGTGAACCCGGCATCGAGAATTGCCATTCCCACGGCCAGGTACGCCTCTTGCTTGTTGTGGTGATAGGTGAACACGAGAGGCGCGCCCGGTTTCAGCGCCCTCGCCATGCGCGTATACACGGCCGCGAGCCCTCCCGCGAAATGCGCCAGATCCCGCTCTTCCGTCTCATTGCCGGTAAGCTCGTCCGCGTGCTTTGTCGTCTCCAGCTCCAGCCCTGGGCAATCCTTCCCCATGAGTTTTCGAAGCCAGACGTAGCAGAAGTGCATCAGTTCGCCGTACTGGACCATGCCGTAATACGGCGGGTCGGTGAACACGCCGTCGAGGCTTGAGGGCCGCAGTTTCGCCGTCGTCGATGACGCGCACCGAATATCAACTTTCCGCTCATGCGCGTCCAGGTGTTCCGGGTTCTTCTCTCCGATCCACTCTCCCCGGATGGGCATCGTTACCTTGTTCTTGCCTTCGAAGGCGACCTCGAAGGGAGCCGTGCAATAGCGTTTCGCCTTGGTGTATTTCTCAATGATGTTGATCCAGCCCCCGGAACCTACCGGGAGAGCGTTCCCGTTGCGAAGGCCGAGAAGGTTGGACTCGACCTGGACATATCCGACCGGGAAGCCGTGGATCGAGAAAATATCGAGCGACTTCAGCGCCATCGTGTCGTAGCGACACAGCATGTTCTGGTAACGCAGGAGATCTGACAGGTTCGTTGCAAGCGCCCGACGCAGGCGAAGATCCTTAACCTTCGCGATCATCCGCGCGCTTGTTTCAAGGCCGAGGAGCTGACGTGCGTTGAAGAGTTCACGGAAACGCTCATAACCCCAGCGGTGCAACCGCGAGGACTCGTCGCCGTCCGGTATCAAGTCATCCGGCACAAACCGCGCCGTCATCTGCTGCCAGGCGGCCTCCGCCGCCTTGACTCGCGCCAGGTCGTCTTTGTCGGGCTTCTTGAACAGACGACCGGGCCGCCCCTTCAGATCCGCGTTGTAGTATTCGATGGCGAACAAACGATGCGACGGCGGACCGGCGCCGTCAAAAGGCGCGCTATTCGCGTGCCCGCAGTGCGGACACGCGCACTTGTTACGGGAAACGGGACCTTCCGTCGTCAGTGCCTTTCCGCACCGGCAAGCACCGGGATGGCCCGGATCAGCAACCTCATTGAGATCGCCGCAGGAGGCGCACACCAAAACAAAGGACGTATGCCGGGCATCCTCCGCCAGCACATAGCCCGGAAACAGGTCGAACCCTTTCCGGCACGCCGTGCAAGTCCCCGTCTTCACCCACAGGAAATACTTGACGTCGGCATCCTTCCGGCCTGTTATGGGGCATCGCGTTTTGTAGAAGTGTCCGATTTCCTCCGCGAGGTGATCGAGCAGCTCTCCCGCCTTTTTCGTATAAGCTGTCAGGTCGATCGCGTCGATCTCTTCATGCACGATCCATGCGGCCATCGGATTGATATCCGTCCCAATGACGTTGCACCCGATTCTGTTGGCTTCAAGCAGCGGCGTGCCGCCGCCCATGAACGGGTCCGCGATCGTCACGCCCTCAAAGCTGTTGGGGAGATAGTAGGTCTCTTCAACCGGCTTGTCGCGAAACTCCGACAGCAACAGCCCCCGGAACAACGTCCCCGGCCGCCGCGCGAACCACTTATGGACCGCGATTATCGGGCGGTAGTTCTGCTGGATCTGCTTTTCACGCAGCGCCAGCGACGCAATGAACCGGATGCTGTAGTTTTGTTCGATTGACATTCACTCTTGCTTTCCGAAAAGCGGCCACTTCCCCGCGAGGTACTGCTCCGCAGCGTCCCGGACAACCCACGCCAGGGACACTTTCTTCTGCTTGGCGATTTCTTCCAGGGTTGCGTAGAGATCGGGCGGAAAAGTAATCGTCGCGCGCACCGACGCCGCGTCGCTTTCGGGTTTCATACTTTTTGCTGCTCCCTTTTTTCGCTTCATACACTGGCCCTATCGACCATCACCGCATTTCACCACATCGGTGATGAGAAGACAAGCCCGCCGCCAGGCCTAATTCTCTCCGGCAGTTCCGCGCCGGCAGAGACGGGCTTTCTTTCCCAGAAACCGGCCATTTTCCACACTTTGCGTGACAAAGTCGTATCCGCCGAAGCCGCGTGGCTCCTTTTCCGTGCGCGTCCCCTTCGGCATTTGGTTGTCCGGATACCATACGGCCGTCGCGGAAAGAGCATCAAGAAAAGCCCTCGGGACCCATCCCGACGTTTTTCTTGACGCCGCGCCCTCCGTATGGAGGCCGGACTTATCCCGAAGGGGACACAACGCCAACAAAAGGAGGAAATCGCATGACAGAGCCCACCACCGCACGCCCAAAGCTGCCAGAAGGCCCCTGGAACTACGACTACCACGGAGACTGGTCAACCTACGGCATCGGTCTTGAAGGCACCGTTCGCGTCGAGTTCGAGCATATTCACGAAGACAACAAAATCGCTATCTCCGATCTCTTCGAACAAGCGCCATGCTTGCTCGACGAGCTGCAGGCCGGGATCGAAACCGCCCAGGACGTTATCGATACCTGGGCGCAAGGCGATCTCGCTGCGGCCGTCAACGCTCTCGAAGAATGGATGACGGCCGCGCAGGCCATCGTCGCAAAAGCTCAACCCACAACCCAAGGAGAATAACCATGACTGACATCACCAACATCCCGCTCAACAAGCTCACCGCCTGGGAGGGCAACGTCCGCAAGACGCAGAACAAGGGCATCGACGAGCTGGCTGCATCCATCGCGGCCCATGGCCTGCTGCAATCGCTGGTCGTCCGGAAAGACGGAAAGAAATTCGCCGTCGTCGCCGGCAGCCGAAGGCTCGCGGCGCTTGCATCCCTTCTGAAGGCCGGCAACATCAATGCGGACTTCGAGGTGCCGTGCCAGGTCATCGAGAACGGCGCCGACGCCACGGAAATCAGCCTTGCAGAAAACGCTGTGCGGGAGAACATGCACCCCGCGGACGAATGCGACGCCTACCGGGATCTGATCGACAAGGGCGCTCCGATCGCCGACGTCGCCGCGCGCTTCGGCAAAACTGAGCATTATGTCAAGCAACGCCTGAAGCTCGCGCGTGTCAGCCCCGTGCTCATCGAGGCCTACCGCAAGGGAAAGCTGAACCTTGAACAGATACAGGCTTTCGCGATCTCCGACTTCGGCGCTCTCCAGAACTGACCCAGCCATACTCTCCAAAAGTGACCCAGGCATTCTGAACCGACCCGCGGCGGCGCGTGATGACCACGATGGAACATCACGATGCCGAAGGTCCGGAAGAAGCCATGTAGAATCTGCCGCCGGTGGTTCCATCCGGACGCGCGAGTAGGAGAGCGGCAGCGAGCTTGCGGCAAGCCGGAGTGTCAAACCGCCCGTCGGCAGAAGACGCAGGCGGGTTGGCGAAAGCGGAATCCGGACTACACCATCTCCTGGAGATTAGACCAGCGCGCAGCGCAAACACCCCGGCCGGAGTCGCTACGTGTTCCAGTTCCCTTGAACCAACTACCCTGGGAACTCGCGAAAGACCAGTTCGGCGCGCAAGGAGCAGATTTCATTGGGGTTATGGGAGCACTAATCCTGCGTACCGCGAAAGACCGGTTCCGCCCGTATCTGCCTGATTCCACAAAACTTCCCAGCCGACTTCCCCTTTCCCCGAAAAAGACCAGTTCCAGCCTCCCGCATACTGAATCCCGAGCAGGCGACGATGCAACTGGAGTTTCACCAACTGGACCGGCGATGGGAGCATCTGCGAGTCCGCGAGCCGCACCGGCAACGCCGGTTGCTGGCGTCGCTGGCTGACAGCGGCCAGCAGACGCCCATCGTCGTGGTGGCCGCCGGGCCGCCTGACCGTTATCTGGTGATCGATGGCCACAAACGCGTGGCCGCACTGGAACAACTGGGCCGGGACACGGTGGAAGCCACGGTCTGGGCGATGAGCGAAGCCGAAGCTCTGCTGCTATCGAGGTCGCTGCGGTTCAGCCCGCAGGAAAGCGCGCTCGAACAAGGCTGGCTGCTGGCGGAGATGGAACAGCGCTTCGGTTATGGTCTCGATGAGCTGGCGCGCCGCTTCGACCGCAGCACCAGTTGGGTATCGCGGCGACTGGCGCTGGTGGAGTTGCTGCCGGAAGCGATCCAGCAGCAAGTACGCGAAGGAAAACTCGCGGCGCAAGTGGCGATGAAGTATCTGGTGCCGGTGGCGCGAGTCAACGCCGACGACTGCACGCGGATAGCGGCCGCTTTCGTGGCGCACCGTTGCGATACGCGGCAGGCGGGGCAACTGTATACGGCCTGGCGCAAAGGCACGCGCGCAGTCCGCGAACGCATTCTCGCCGAACCGGAACTGTTTTTGAAAACGCAGCGGCAGGCGCCGGCAACCACGCCGGCGGCGGTCGAACAAGTGGAGCGCGATCTGGATATGGTGATCGCCATCCTGCGTCGTACCGGAAGACGGCTGGGCGAAGCGCTGCCGGAGATGACGGGCCCGCAACAGAAACAAGCACAGGGCCAGTTGGAGAATGCGCGCCGGGAACTGAACCGGATGGCGGAACGGATCGGAAAGGAGCAGGAGCCGAAACATGCTGAGCCAGGCACAACGAACCGCGATCCTGGAACTGAGCGCGAAGGGAGTGAGCAAACACGAGATCGCACAGGTGCTGCGCATGTCGCGACTGAGCGTGCGCAAAGTGCTGCGCTCCAACTCCACCAACGTGCCGGAGATCCAACGGGCGGAGAAAGCGGAGCCGTACCGCGAACAGATCCTCGAACTTTTGACATCGTGCAAGGGGAATCTCGTGCGAGTCCATGAGGAGTTGGTCGCGGGCGGCGCGGCGCTCTCGTATCCGGCGCTGACGGGGTTCTGCCGCAGGCAGGGCATCGGGCAAACGCCGGTCGTGCCGGCGGGCCAGTATCACTTCGAACCGGGCGTGGAGATGCAGCACGATACGTCACCGCACACGGTCGAAGTGAGTGGCAGAAAATACAAAGCGCAAACGGCGTCGGCGGTGCTGTGTTATTCGCGCATGCTGTTCTTCCAGATCAATCCCACCTTTCAGCGATTCGATTGCAAGGTGTTCCTCACCGATGCGCTACGCCATGTCGGCGGCGCGCCCGAACGAGTGATGATCGATAACACGCATGTGGTGGTGTTGCGCGGCACGGGGCGCGAGATGATTCCGGTGCCCGAGATGGAGGCGTTTGCGGAACGCCTCGGGTTCCGCTTTGTGGCGCACGCAATCGGCAATGCTAATCGTTCGGCGCGGGTGGAGCGCCCGTTCTCATTTATCGAGAACAACTTTCTAGCCGGCCGCACGTTCGCCAGTTGGGAGGATCTGAACACTCAGGCACGGCAGTGGTGCGACAGGGTCAACTCAACTTACAAGAAGCATATCCGCGCAGTGCCGCGCGAACTGTTCGCGGTGGAGCGACTGCATCTGAAACCGCTGCCGGCGTGGATTCCCGAAGTGTATCGTCTGCATCAGCGAACGGTGGACGTGGAAGGCTACGTCTCGGTGAACTCCATTCGCTACTCGGTGCCGGTCGCCTGGATCGGGCATCGGGTGGAAGTGCGTGAGACACGGGACAAGATCGAGATCGAAATGGACGCGCGCCATATCGTCACGCATGCGCGTGCGGTGACGCCCCTGTCGCAGCGCGTCACGCTCGCCGCGCATCGCCCACCGCGTGGAGAAGGTGTCAAGCGCAGCGATCCGCACCCGGAGGAAAAGGCGATCGTCGAAGCCGCGCCGGAGATCGCACTCTACGTGGCGGCGCTGAAGCAAAAGAGCCGCAAGGTGGTGGCGCTTGCCCTGCGGCAACTGTTGCGCCTGCTGCGCGAATATCCGCGCGAACCGTTCCTGGCCGCGGTTCAGGAAGCCGCCCGGTATGGGCTCTACGATCTCGACCGTTTGGAGCGAATGATTTTGCGCCGCGTGGCGCGCGATTACTTTCTACTGCTGGATCCGGACACCGATTCCCATGACTGAAGAACTGGAACAACTGCTGAAGAATCTCAAGCTGCGGCGCATGCTCGGCGTTTACGACGAACAGTTACGCGCCGCGGAGAAAACGCAAACCTCTTACTCCGAGTTCGTCGCCGGACTGTTGCGCGCGCAATGGCACGATCGGCAGGAAAGCGCTCTGGAGTGGCGCATCCGCAGAGCGAATCTGCCGGAACGCTGGTCGCTGGAATCGTTTCCCTGGGCGCGCCAGCCGGGCGTGAACCGCAAGCAGATGCGCACCTTCGCCGAACTCGACTTCGTCGCCAAGCACGAGAACCTGGTGTTGACGGGGCCGACCGGCGTAGGCAAAACCGGACTGGCTTGCGGGCTTCTGTTGAAGGCCTTGCAGAACGGCCATCGCTGTCAGTTCATCCGTGCGCAGGATCTGTTCGACGAGATGTACGCCTCGCTGGCCGACCGCTCCACGCGCCAGTTACTCAATCGCCTGGCCCGCCTGGACGTCCTGTTGATCGATGAGTTCGGTTACCTGAATCTCAAGCCCGAGCAGTCGAACACCTTCTTCAAGCTGATGGAGGAACGCTACACGCGCCACTCAACAATCCTCACGACGAACTTGGGATATGAAGAGTGGCAGAACTTTCTCGGCAACAAGTCGATGGTGGATGCGCTGCTGAGCCGTGTGCGGCATTACTGCCATACCGTGAGCATCAACGGTCCCTCGTTGCGCGAACCGCAGGGCTGAACTCATGGAACAGCGCGACTATGTGCGCCGGATTCTGGACGCCTACCGTGTGACTCCGGGCACGTGTGGTGTCGTCCGCCGCCCGGACCGGGTGCTGGCGGCCCAACTGCACCAACGCGGCGTGCCTTTGGAAGCGGTTGAGAACGCTTTCGTGCTGGCTGCGGTACGGCGACTCATCCGGCCCGCCGGCGCCGCGCCTCTGGGAACGATCCGCTCGCTGGCATACTTCTCGCCGGTGCTCGAAGAAGTATTGCAACTGCAGGTCAGCCAGGAATACTTTCAGCACCTCCGCCACAAACTCCAACGTGCCGCTTCGGCGCGATAGCCCCGATCCCATCTCCCGAACGAAGTCCCCAACCCACAGAGCGCGCCTTCGGCGCGGATGATATCGCCGCGTACCATCGCCGAAACGGTCGCACGCCTGCGGCGTGGATGATGATCGCGGCCCCCGGCCCCAATCCTGTTCCAGGCGTGGGTCACTTCAATCGAACGCTACTGGGTCAGTTCTGGAGAGCAGCGAAGATCTCCGACGATCACAAGGCGCAGGAGGCCTTGTTCCAGGACTTCGACCCTGACCGCAACGACGCCGACGACATCCGTGAGGCCCTCACCGAGAACGACATCGCGGTGACTGACAAGCGGGTCAGATACGTCACGCTGAAGGCTTACGAGAAAGCCGGAGGCACCGTGCGCCGCGACTTGTTCAGCCAGGACGAAGACGGCGTGTTCATCCTCGATGTGCCGCTGCTCCACAGGCTGGTCAGCGAAAAGCTCGATCGCGCCGCGAAAACCGCCCAGAAGGAAGGCTGGAAATGGGTGGAGGTCCTCCCCGGCTTCGACTACCAGGCGAAGTCGAAATTCCATATCCGCCGCGAGGAGTTAACACCCCTCTCCGCCAAGAAGCAGTCGGAGCTGGAAGCTCTCCAGAAGGAATACGACGAACTCGAAGACCAATGGTCGAATTCCGACGACGCGGAGAGACCCGAGCGTCTCGATGAAGTCGGCGAGCGCATCGAGAAACTGAACGCCGGCCGCGAGAAAGTCTGGCCCGCAGAAACGCTGGCTATCGCCGGCGCCGTCGTCCATCTGGAGCACAGTGGCAAGGCGGAGATCGTGCGGGGCCTGGTGCGGCCCGAGGACATGCCCAAGAAAACCGGCAAGTCCGAAGCGACTGCATCAGACGGCACCGATCCCGGCAACGGCGAAGACGCCGAGGCCGTCCGCGCCGAGTTTTCGGCGGGACTGGTCGAGAGCCTAACCGCGCACAGGTCGGCAGCGATCGCAGCCCGATTACTCGACTTCCCTGACAAAGGCCTGGCAGCCGTCGTTTACACGATGGTGCTGGACGTTTTCGACCACCACCACGATACGGCGCTGAAGGTTTCGGCATCGTCGCAATCACTCCACCGCGTCGAAGGTTGCGCAGCCTTCAAAGCCCTCGAAGATGCACGCGAAAGCTGGGGCCAGCGTATCCCCGGCAAGCCCGGCGATATATGGCAATGGTGCCTTGAGCAGGATCAGAATGTCCTCATCGACCTCCTGACCTTCTGTGCCGCCTGCTCGATCAACGCCGTGCAGACGAAAAACGACCGTCCGGAGAATGACAGGCTCGATCACGCCGGCAAGCTGGCCACCGTTCTTCAGCTCGACATGAAGGCATACTTCACGCCGACTGCGGAGAACTACTTCTCCCGGATTGGCAAGCCGCAAATCCTCACCGCCATCCAGGCAGCCAAGGGACAGCCTCCGGCTCCCGCATGGGAGAAATTCAAGAAAGCCGAACTGGCCCAGGAAGCCGAGCGCCAGATCGCCGGCACCGGCTGGTTGCCTGAAATCCTGCGATAAATTCCTTCCGGGGACGCCGGTCGTTTGCGTGGCCGGCGTCTCTTTCTCTTCTTTCCCCTCTCGTTAGGGGTTTCTTAACCGCTCCCGGCATATTATTTTCATAAACCACTACCCGCCTTCGATTCGGCGCAATGCGACCTACGGAGAAAACACCATGACCCAGAAACCCGCCGAGCCAAAGAGCGGCGAGAAGATGCCGGACGGTACAGTGTACGTGGATACTTCTCCGACTACGCACAACCCCCTCTTCACAACGCCGGAGGACATAGGTGAGGTGGACATCAGCGACTCTGAGAAATGCATCAGGAAACTCAACGAGCGAAACGCGTACGGCCACAACGACTGGCGCTTAGCTAACAAGAGCGAGTTGGAAATCCTCTTGCGTGCAAAGAAAGAAGGCGCGTTGAGGGGCACATTCAATGACATTGGAATGAGGGTCTCCAGCGATTTTAAGCTCCGCTACTTGTTCCATATGCTCCCGCAACACATCCCTGAAAGTGAAACCCCTTTAAAGGCCCACTACCTATCGAGCGAAGATTTGATGAACAAAGGAGAATATATCCGGCTGGAAGGCCAGCACGGATACCTAGTAGATATCGATAAGAAGAGCCGTGTTACTGTCTGCGTCCGTCCTGTTCGGAGTGAGCCGTAAGCCGAACTCTCAGGAAGCTGAACGCCAGATCGCAGGCACGGGCTGGTTGCCTCAAATACTGCGATAACTTCCTTCCGGGGACGCCGGTCGTTCACGCGGCCGGCGTTTCCTCCTTCTTTTCGCTTGCGCGTTTCAGACTTCAAATCCGCCGCCCTCCCCATGCCAGCTTGCGCGGACATCGCAGACCTGGCTTACATGCATTCGCATCGGACCGTGAAAGTGACGTTGGCGTAAGCCTGTTTCGTGGTCAGTTTTCAGAGTTGTCAGATTTCTCCTTGCAATCCCCATCGGGCATGTTCGAGCCCCTTGCCATCCGCGATCGCTCCCCGCGTAAACAGGAAGCCTCGGTTCCCCCTAAAGGTTCCCCCCAATTTTCCTGTTGACGCCGCGCCCGCTTCTGGCCCTTCAGGGGCACGCCCGAAAGGGCAATTGCAAAAAGGAGAAAGAACATGACAACTGAAAACGCAGAAACCACCAAAAAGACAGGTCCCACCGACGAACTGTTCCCGGTCACCGACGGCAAGATCGACCGCAAAGGCCGGGTCGGGGTCTGGACCAGCAAGAACGGGAAGGCGAAAAGCTTCAGGATCGGTGGACAGCTCTACGTCCAGTTCCCGGTCAAGCCGAAGGCCGAGCAACCTGCACAGGGGGAGGGCGCGTAAGCGCTCTCTTTCCTTCCATCAACAGCGAAAGGACATCGCCATGCCCAAGAAAACCTCCGCACTGACGCTCAGCGAGATCAATGACCAGCTCCAGATCATGGAGTACATCGCGACCAACACGAAGGAAGGCCTGACGCCGGCAGACCGCATCATCCTCCGCAACCTCGACAACCAGCGCCAGCGGCTGACGCGCAGGTACCGCAGCCGGAGGTATGCATGAAAAACAATTGTGACCGCTGCAACGGCGAGTTAAAGCTTTCCATCATGTCGAAATTCAACACCGCTATCCGTGCCCGCTTTGCTCGGTGGATGAAAAGGAAGCACGTTGCTCGTCGAACGTTTTCATCGCTGCGGCACGTCGGTGCAGCACATCGTCGATCAGGGCTTGCTTGGGGCGTCGAACGATTCTGCATCCTTCAAAAACTTCTCGACATCGTCCTCTGACAGTGGGCGTTGCTCATCAGCCTATAGACCCCCATTCTAAGTTCTTCCGGGCGTGTTTTCCAATAGTTCGATGCCGCCTTGTTCACGCAGTCACGTTGCTATCGTCCGATCCGGTCGCATACGCGCCTTGTCCGGCAAGAAAAGCCCTCAAGTCCCACCGCCAGGGCGGTCCCCCCGACGTTTTTCTTTTGGCCCGCGTCTGGCCTATGCCAACCGGGACGCATCGCAACGAGACAGCAACAAGGAGGATCTCATGGAAAACACTGAAGAACTGAAAATGGTGGAGCGTGCTGAAAACGCCCTCATCAAGTACTCGATCGAGAAGGAGGGACACATTCTCGTTTACGACGCCCCGGAAGCAATCCTCACAAACCTGCTCGACGATCTGATGACCTATTGCGCGCAGCGCAACGTCGACTTCGGCAAGTGTCTCAGGCTCGCGAGGGAGCGGGTTTAACCGCCCCCTCGTCTCGCAGCCGCGCTTCAAACCCTTCGTAATCGTTGATGATCCCGATGAACACGGGGAGGGTGACTGGCAGAAGGACCGATCCCCCGGCAAGGGCTCGACAAGGGCTTCTCTCAATAGAGGGCGTGGTGCCGTCCCGCCGCACCTGTGCAACTCAACGAAGCCGCTCGTTCGCGCAATAGCGTCTTTTCTTAACCTTATATTTTCACGCTTGCACGCTTTGCAATCCCCACCATGGCATTTCTGCCGGGTCAGTCGTCGAATATCTCCCTACTCTCGCAAGGCAGCAGGGGACGACCCTAACCCACCCCCCCGATATCGGTTCGCAACAACCTCGCAGACCTGGACCGAATGTACGAGACGCTTCGCCCACGAGGGAGTTGTTCAATCCGCCGTCGAAACGCTGTGGTCCATCGAGCCCGAGCGCGAGCACCACAAAGCTGGCTTACATGCGCGTTCGACCGTGAAAGTAACGTTGGCGTGAGCCTGTTTCGTGGTCAGTTTTCAGAGTTGTCAGTTTTCTCCTTGCAATCCCCATCGGGCATGTTCGAGCCCCCTGCCATCCGCGCTCGCTCCCCGCGTAAACAGGAAGCCTCGGTTCCCCCTAAAGGTTCCCCCCAATTTTCCTGTTGACGCCGCGACCGCTCCTGGCCTTTCAGGGGCACGCCCGAAAGGGCAATTGCAAAAAAGGAGAAAGACCATGACAACCGAAAACACAGAGACCACGAAAAAGAAAGGCTCCCGCCCCACGCACGAGATCTTCCCGGTCAACGCGGAAGGCAAGCCCGAATACAAAGCCCGGACCGGCGCCTGGGCGCACAGCAAAGGCGGCGGCTACAACTTCAAGATCGGCGACAAGCGCTACGTGATGTTCCCGGTCAAGCCGAAAGCCGAGCAACCTGCACAGGGGGAGGGCGCGTAAGCGCTCTCTTCCCTTTCCTCAACCGCGAATGGAGTACATCGCCATGACCAAGAAAATCTCCGCCCTGACGCTCAGCGAAGTCAATGACCAGCTCCAAATCCTGGAGTACATCGCGACTAACACGCCTGCGGGGCTCACGCCCGGTGATCGCATCTTGCTTCAGAAGATCCGGAAGCAGGAAAACTCCTGCTCGCGAAGGCAGGTGCAGCATGAAAGCCGCGCCGCCTGCCAGTCGCACCACTTTGCGCGACAACGTGGCATCGGCCTCGCCTCCCTTTCCGTTCGCGTCCCCTTCGGGATTGTGTTGTCCGGATACCATACGGCCGTCGCGGAAAGAGCATCAAGAAAAGCCCTCGGGACCCACCCCGACGTTTTTCTTGACGCCGCGCCCTTCGTATGGAGGCCGGACTTTATCCCATCGGGGACTTAACGCGAACAACAGGGAGACATCGTTATGACCATAACCCCAGACGACTGCCAGCTACGCGAGACCCTCGGAAACCTGCTAAAGGCCAGCGATGAACTCGCCTCTGCAATCGAGCTTTCTGCCGAGAGTTTCGACACCGGCTTGCTCGACGACATCGCACCGTCCAAACGCGAGCTCGTGCTTGCTGCCAATTCGGCCCGGAAAATCCTGAACGCCGGCGCCAGCACGAAGCCGGACATTACGAAAAAGGCGATCGCAGCCAACATCGAGGCCATGCGCAAGATGCTCATGGATACAGTCCTGCGGACATCCGAAGCGTTTCAGGCCATTCAGGCCGGCGAACAGAACCAGGCCATCGGCGCCATGCTGGACCTCGACCGGGATCTGGAAGACGCGCTCGCTCTCCACCGCGCGGCCGTTGCCCTTCACCGGACCGGGAGGGCATCATGAAAAAGACCCTCGACCGCATAGCGCGCGAGATCCTGCGACTTGAAACGCTTGAAACGCGCCGCCGGGACAGGCTCGACTTTCACGATCTGGCTGTCTGGCAAATAAAAGACGCCCTCCAAGCCGCCTACAAGGCCGGAGCTGAAAGTACGTCTCGCGAGCGGCGTCTCACCAGAGAGCTCAAAAAGCTGATCGCCAGGTCTGCCGACCTAATCGACGCCCTCGACGGCACGATCTGCGACGGCGAGCCAGAATTTCCGAAGCTTCGCAAGGCGGTATCCAGCGCAACGAAGGCTCTGAAGGGAGGCGCAGCATGACCAGGCTCATCAAAACGCACCATCGCACTCACAGCCTTTTGCAGAACGTCGCCGCGATCTCCGGCGACTTCCACACCCACAGGCTCTTTCACTGCTTCTACGACGCCTTCGGAAAACACATGGACGGCTTCATCGGCAATTACAACATCTGCATCGAAATGGCCCGCGCCCTCACCGATTGGGAAACCGCCAACGGCGGCTCTCGCGCCTACGATGATCTCGAAACTCCATGGATCGAGATCATCGAGCACTTCGTCGAAAGCATGATCCTCCGCTCCATCGAGACCGGCGAAATTCCAAACGCGCGCTTCATTCTGAACTCTGTGCTTGAGGACGGAGGGGCGGCATGAGGACCATTTACCTTCCGGCCCTCGGCCGCCACGTCACGCTCGCCGCTTACCTGCAGGCCGTGCGCATGGCAAAAGCAAACCCGGACATGACTTTCAAAAACCGGCTTCACTACCTGGTGGCCGACCACCGGCGCCGAAGTCATGGAGCAATTCCGTGAAGGCATCATGGACCGGATCAATCAGGCAATTCCATACGGCCAACGCTGCAGAAAGGAGCGCAGCAGAGAATAGCTGCGCGCCTGACGCTACGCCTTCCCCTTCGGCTTAGCCGCCCCGTCCGTTACGGGCAGCTTGTGATGGGTCCTTTTCGATTTGCCAGACTGCGCTTTGTATCCCAGCTTCGCCAGCCTTTCATCAAAGACACCTATCGCCTCGGCACGTTGCCGCAGCAGATCGTCGATGAGCGCCTGCTTGCGGTCCTCGAACGCCTTCTGTTCCGAGAGGAATTTCTCAACGTCGTCGCTGCGCTTGTCTTCAGGCATATTGAACTTCTCATTCTACCGTTGTGTGGCCGCGTTTTTCATCCCCTCGACAGTTCCCGCCCCCTCCGAAGCGACCCGTAGCCTCGCGCGTCTCCCGGATCATGATCCCGAAACACATAAATCAGCATTTCCGTGAAGGCAGAATTAAAGCCCCGGCATCCATGTAGCTCCTAATCCGCATTCAACATCATCCGGCACCTAACAGACCCGCTATAGAGGAGCTGTCAAGCCAACATTTCTCACGTTCTTGTAGTCATGTTTTTGCGAGAAACAACTTGCGAAATCTTAGCCTGACAGCTCACCGCGGGTCCGTTGGACGGTGGCCATGTTGAACGCGAAAAGGAGCAAGAACATGGATACCGAAGAATTCAGCCTGAACGAAACCGCCGATCAAGTTTCCGACATCCTCGATCAGCACGAAGCCGAGTTGTTCGAC
>Ga0316363_10000628_pt1 | contig 42376 bp, 36 predicted proteins | sample Sb_taG_3_FD_200459 | JGI IMG/M metagenome (GOLD analysis project Ga0316363, IMG submission 200459) | Peat soil microbial communities from Weissenstadt, Germany - Sb_50d_a_PC metaG (v2) (version 2) | ecosystem: Environmental > Terrestrial > Soil > Wetlands > Peat | place: Germany: Weissenstadt...
TGCTCGTCCCCTGCGTAGCTCCAAAGTTCGCGCCCGTGATCGTCACCGAAGTGCCCAGCACTCCGGAGGTCGGATTTAGACTCGTAATACTCGGTGCCGGAACGGTAACCGTGAAGCTGGTGCCGTTGCTCGCCACTCCACCAACTGTTACAACCACGTTTCCCGTCGTCGCTCCCGCTGGCACTGGCGCTACGATGCTCGTCGAGCTCCAGCTCGTCGGCGTCGCCGCGATCCCGTTGAACTTGACTGTGCTCGTCCCCTGCGTAGCTCCAAAGTTCGCGCCCGTGATCGTTACGGACGCACCGACCAATCCCGATGTCGGATTCAAGCTCGTAATGCTCGGCCCCGGAACCGTAATGGTGACTCTGGCAGAGGCTGTTTTCGTGGTATCCGCCTTCGAGACTGCCGAAACATTGAATGTCGCTGGGGTGGGCACGGCAGCGGGAGCCGTGTATAGCCCCCCGGTAGAAACTGTTCCGAAGGTAGGCGTGCCGCCAGTGACTCCATTGACCTGCCAAGAAACTCCTTGATTGGAGGAGTCATTGGTAACCGTGGCAGCGAATTGCTGTTGCTTCGTCACCGCGAGAGAGGCGGAAGTAGGGCTAATGGAAACGGAGATGGGCACGGGACCTGCGCTGATGGTTATGGTTGCGGGCGCTGATTTCGTGCCATCAGCGACGGAGGTGGCCGTCAGCGTGACGGTTGCGGGTGTGGGCACGGCGGCAGGTGCGGTGTAAGTGACAGAGGTGATGGTAACGCTGCTGAGAGTACCGCAAGCCGCGCCGGAGCACCCTGCTCCGGAAAGAGACCAGGTAACACCCTTGTTCTGTGAATCGTTTTGCACCGAAGCAGTGAAACTTCCCCCCGTGGAGACTTGCAAGGAAGTCGACGTGGGACTCACGGAAACAGAAATGGGAAGAGGAGCTACGGTGAAGCTGGCCCCGTTGGTCGCCACCCCGCCAACCGTCACGACAACGTTCCCCGTCGTCGCTCCCGCTGGCACAGGCGCTATGATGCTTGTCGCGCTCCAGCTTGTCGGCGCCGCCGTCGCCCCGTTGAACTTGACTGTGCTCGTCCCTTGCGTGGCTCCAAAATTCGCGCCGGTGATCACTACAGACGACCCTACCGCTCCTGAAGTGGGACTTAAGCTCGTAATGCTTGGCGTGGAGGTCCCGCCGCCGGGTTTAGTGGTGTCCGCAGACTGGACCACACCTGCGCATCCCGCCAAAGTCATGCTGACAACTGCGAGGATGCAAAACACCGCAACGCACCAGCGAGTTTTCTGCGAATCCGCTGCAGAACGAATCGTCATGAACATTTTGTTCTTTCCCGCGATGCTGACCGCTGCACCCAAGCTGCGGTCGTGCGCGTGCCCACTGCAACCAAGGCTACTGTTAGGCACTCCGGAGGGTAACTGGACATCGGGCGAAAAAGAGGGCAGGTGTGTTTATAGGACCCTTCACTGTCCTCAAGGGCAAGCAAGGGTCTAAGGTCGGCCCCCGACTCTCAATATCCAGGGTCTAACTGTTCGGAAGAAATTGAAATAACAAGAGTTACAACTGTGACGGCGAGCGGCGCCCCTCTCCTGGATTCCCTACTGTGGCACGAAAAACGAGCACTGGCGGCCCTCAAAGATGATGGACGCAATGCTCATCAGGGGCTGTCGGTTTGTGGAAGCAGCAGGAGCCGGACGAAGAGCAGGCGGAGTATGGGAGTGAGAAGAGAAGAGCAGCCCTGCCCGAGGGCAGGGCTGGCGGGCCCCGTGAAGAGACGGCGCGACAGTTAATCCGCCGGGCCAAGCATACGAGCCGCAGGAGATTTCCCGCCGGGGAAAAGATCTGGATCGTGATGGAAGAGATTCGCGCCGAGGTGTCAGTAGCCGATCTGTGTCGGCGCGAGGGGATCCATCCGACGATTTACTACAAGTGGCTAAAGGACTTCACGGAAGCGGGCAAGGGGCGCTTGCGCGATGATACCAAGCGGGCGGCGACGAGCAACGAGGTGAAGGATCTGCGGCAGGAGCATGAGCGGTTGAAACTTCTAGTAGCGGACCTGAGCCTGGAGAATCTGACACTGAAAAAAAGCTGGTATTAGGGCTGCTGGACCGGAAGCGTTGCAGCCGGATTATCGAGGAGAGTGTTCACAGTGAAGCTGCAAACCGCACGATTTGCGGGCTTCGAGCCCCGCAAGGACAAAAAACAGTTGTTGTTCAGGTGCGCTGTTCAAAGATGCGAATGGCGGATTCGTAAACTCCTACATAGCGGGTCACAAGAGTCTTCCAATCCCGTTCAGCGCACATTGCCTGGCGAGCCCGATCACCCAAGTTACGTCGCAGGGCGGGATCCTGTAACAACCGCGCCGCACGTCGGCAAAAGTCTTCTATGTTTTCCGGTTCGAACAGCATCCCTGTCTCGTCGTTCGCGATCAATTCGCGAATTCCCCCGACACTGCTCCCAAGAACCGCTTTACCCAAGGCCATCGCTTCGAGTGGTTTAAGCGGCGTCACCAACTCCGTCAGCCGATTGCTGCGCCGGGGATAGACCATTACATCCATCACAGAATAATAGCGTTCCACCTGATCGTGGGAGACGCGCCCAAGAAAGGTTACGTAACTCCCAGCGTCGTTCTCCTGAATGGATCTTTTCAATTCATTGGCGTCTGCGCCATCGCCAACAATGACAAGCTTGAATTTGGTTCCTCTCGCACGCAGTTCCTTTGCGGCGCGAATCAGCCAAGTAATGCCTTCCCACGGAAAAAGCGTACCGATGAATCCCAAGGTCGGGGCGCCGTTCAAACCTAGACTTGCGGCCAGAGCAATGTCTCGAACCACAGGGGCAAAACGCGAAGCGTCCACTCCATTGGGAACGTGAAACAGTTTGTGTGGCGAAATGCCACGACTCCGGAGGTCATCGAGAATGGGCCGCGCAATTCCGACGACCGCGTCGGCACGCCGTACGACGTGTGTTTCAAGTTGCCGGGCGAGCCTGTAACGCATGGACGTTCCATGGGTTTTGTTCTGATCGACCGCGGCGTCTTCCCAAAAAGCACGAATTTCATACACGAAAGGAACGCCGCAGGTGTGGGCTGCTTGTGCCGCTGCCAGGCCGCAAAGCGCCGGCGAGTGTGCATGCACGACGTCGAACTCTGCGCTCCGGAGTAAAGACTTGATTCTCTGCCGTAGGAGTTGAACGACTCGTAATTCGCGTAAGAGAGGCCAACAGTTCTTGATGGCGCGCCCAGACAGGTCAACTTCATATAGCGTGCGGTGGTAGCGGACGCCATCCAAACTGGTTTCTGACGCCGTTGGGTCGTCTTGCTGGTGGAGAGGACCGGTGAGAACTGAAGGTTGCATGCCAAGCTGCAGTTGCGCGGCGACAATGCTGCGGCTCCTCTGCGAGTATCCATCCAATACGGGCCAGGAGTGATCCAGCACGTGAAGCACACGAAGAGCCACTGCTCAGGTTCCTCTCTTGGTGAAGTGTGCGCTTCCGCCGGAATTTGCGGGATTTTCTCGTATGGTTTGCCAAGTGGGTGACAGAGAACCAGAAAGAAATTTCGCAACGCCGAACAGAGATGCCAGGTTTACGAGGCAGAAGTAATAAGGAAGATACAAAACTTTTGGGCATTCATTTCGCTTCTGAAGAGTCCACCCAATCAGGGCCAGGAGATAAAATGCAAGCTGGGAGAAAAGTGCGGCTCGATAATATGGCGATTGCCATAAACAGATGGAAACGAAAAAAAGCACGAGCAGGAAGACCGGCGCGAGCCACCGTAGAACTTTATGAGAAACCAGCGCAAGCCAGTGGCGTGGTTGCGTCCATGGCAATAGCGCGCTTGGTGCCCGGCGGACGGCGTTCAAGCTGCGGCTTATGATTCGCACCTTGCGACGAAATTCCTTTTCAAAACTGTCGCTGGCTTCTTCATAACAAACCGCAGCGCGATCGTAGCTGCCCCGGTATCCGCGAACAGTGATTTGCAATGGATTAAGAAAGTCATTGATGTCCGTCGGACGCAAAGGAGTGAAGAGTTCGCGCCGGATAGCGTAGATGGCGCCGTCTCCTCCGACGACGGACCAAAAATCAGATTCTTTTTCCTTGACCCACGTTTCGAGTTTCCAATAGAGACCCTCGGACTCCGCCGAAGCGGCCCGGCCCAAATGCTCGACGTATCGCGCGTTGCCCACAACATATCCGACACGCGGATCGGAAAAATGGCGGACGAGCAGGCGAATTGCATCGGGTTCGTACATTGCGTTCGCATCCGAAAATACAAGGATGTCGCCGGAGGCCTGGCGTACTCCGAGATTGAGACCTGCGCTTTTCCCCAAACGTTCGGGGAGGCGGATCAGTTGGACGCCAGAAGCAGCATGACGAAGGACAATTTCGTCAGTGCCGTCATCCGAGCAATCGGACACAACAAGGATGTCGAGTTGGCTTCGCGGATAATCGAGCGCAAGGGCATTCTGAAGCTTTTCGCTGATGACGGATTTCTCGTTGTAAGCCGAGATCAGCAAGGTAACGATGGGAAGATCCTGTTCTTCCGGTGATGCAGGGATAGTTCGCCGCCGGGAGATCACAGCGAGCAAAAGCGGATAGCCAAGATAAACATAGATCACCAATCCGGTGGCGATCCAGAAGAAAAACTGCAGGATTTGGAAATTCACGATATGCACGTCCGCTCGATGGAACCAGCCGGTCACATAAGAATCTAGTTAGTCGGATCCTCTTTTGCCCCTGTTTTCGCTGTTTCGCTGGGTTGCCCAAGACGGCCAATCGCGAGTTGGAGTGTCCGGCTCCGCGGGTCGGTATAGCAGAAGTAGAGATTATCGTGGGAGTCGATAGCCATCGCGCCGTCAAACGTCGTTCCCGACGGGGCAATAATGAGCTGAGTTCTCCAGCGCGTGCCGTCCCACCAGGCATGCTTCAACCCCAACGGACTTTGGTAACCGATGTGGGGAATTCCCTTTTGATCCAGGAGAATGGTAGTGCGGAAATTTCTCCAGCCCCACTGGTCAAGCTTCGGGAACTGGTCAATAATTTCGAATTTCCATTTGCCATCGACAAGATGAGCGAGTTTCAAAGAAGAAGTATCGAAATAGCTGATCATCGGCTCACCCAGGGGATCCACGATGATGGAAGTCCCCATACCGGTATCTCCATGGCTCTCTGCAATGGCGTGATTGGGTGCTTCCAGATCCAAATGAATCCATTCCTTCCCATCGAATCGGGCATATTTAAGTCGTGTTCCGAAAAGCCCGATGTAAGACACTTGCGGGCGGCCAGCTTTGTCCAGGGCCATAGAATTAAATTTTCCAGGTGCATCCTTGGTATCAATGGTTCGCGCGACCCACATACCGTCTTGCAGGATGGCATAGCGCAGGATAAAACCTGCCTCCACGTACCAGCTCAACTGGGGCACGCCATCCTGGCCAATGGCGACCGAGCAATAGTAACTCACCAATCCACTGCCCGGATCAATCTGCTGAGTGTTCCAGCGATGGCCATCAAACGACGCAAGCTTGATTATTCCCGGTGTGTAGCAAATGTAGGGATTCCCTCGAGGATCAACCGCGATTCGCGTCAGAAAGTCTCCGAGCATCTGATCGAGCGTCATGTTGAACCAGTGCGAGCCGCCAGCGGGAAGAAACCCGTACCTGAGCTGTCCACCGTTCTTGGCACGGTAGCTAACGTGAATGTTTCCGTCGTGATCCACAGCAAGCCACGAATCTGTACCCTCAACATCAATTTGGGAAGTAGTCCAGGTCCATTCCTGGGCAAAGGCATGGGAAGGGACAAGAGCTTGACACGCCAAAAATGACCCGATGAAAACGGAAGACAATCTGCGATTCTTCCACCGATTCGGCCACATAAGTTCATCACCTCTCAAGGATTTCACGTAGCGGTTCAAGCCGTCACAGCAACTCTCTCCAAATGATCTTCAGAACCTCGCTCGCTGACTTGGTTTGCGCTCAACTCATTCAGTTCCTTATGAAGCAACATCTTCAACACAACCGTCATGCCAATCATTTGGTAGATCAAATCAAGATAGACAAATCCAAGGAAAGCACCGCTCGTCATGAATCCCAGAATCGCGATTTCTATCATCAGCGTGTAGTCGACGAGCCAATTGATCTCCGGCACTCTGCGCGCGGCGCGTCTGATGCGGAGCAACGTCAGAAAACAAGTTCCCACTAAGAACAGGAATAATCCCAGGCCAACGAATCCCTGGTCAGCAAGGAGCTGGAAATAAATGCTGTGAGGGCCCGAAGAAGGAAGACCGTCAGGCAGCGGCCGTGGCTGGTAGCGCTGATAAATAAAAAGATCGGGCAGCGCATCAAAGCTACCGCCAGTGATGGGGTAGTCGTGCGAAAAATTCCATGCCGTTCCCCAGGACACGAGGCGCTGATTAGCGGTAGCGTCCAGGTTCCCGTGCATAAATTGCCCCATGCGATCCATCCATACATGAGGCGCAATTATGAGCACCAAGGAGATTGCACTCACGCTGACGAAAGCAGCCATGAGTTTGTGACGGCTGCGGAGGGTAATCGCAAGAAGAACGACTCCGAGGCCAACGAGTCCGCCACGAGAGTACGTCAACAGCACGGTGATAATTCCGCAACCGAAGCAAACATACAAAACGATGCGCAGCCAGCGTTGCGGCACTGAGCGGGCCACGAAAAACAATATCGGCAAACTCACGTTGATTGCCAATCCAAAAGCATTGTTGTCCGTCAGGAAGGAATCCGGGGGGCCGAAGACGCGATCTTGGCCAGAAGTGCGAATGCCGAAGAGCGTGTCCTTGACCGCAAGGAGGCCCAAGCTTACACCCGTGACCAACATCACTCCGTAAAGTCTTTGCCGGGACGTGACCAAGACGATCATGACAAGCGTCATCAAAATGATCTTACTGATATGACTCATTTGGTAGTCCGCTTCGGCCATATGGCCGGCGAAGATAGGCACGCCTTTGGCGTGAATGTAGGTGATGGTGTACCAAGCCCAAAGGCCAACCAGCAATACAGACTCTGACGCTAGCAGAGAACGCAAAGATTTCTTGGCGAAGACGAGGCCAACCAGGGTAGGGATAGCTACCAGAAGAGCAACGGGCAGATTGTAGGCAAACCCGTACGTAAAACGATGTGGATTGAAGTAGGAAACCCAATACCACATCAGGACGCCAAAATAGGGACTCACGAGGCAAACGGGCATGGAGCCAAGGATGATCAGAATTAAGATGATGGATCGCATGGGATGCCTCTACGATGCGTTCCGCTGACATACGGCCTGCGGAGCGTGTTGGTCAGGAATCGAACTCTCACGCGGAGAATGGAGCTTCGGCGGAGCTTCGACGAACATTCTGACAACGCTGAAAGCAAAAGATGATATGGAGTGATCGTTGCCGACCTGCAAACGATTCAGCATGTGCAAATTTGCGCCCGATGAATTAAAGCCCGCCATAGTAGTCACGGCGGATCGATAGCCGGTACGCACTAGAAAGTCCTCCACGGTAGAACTTATGTCGGACAATTTGCCGAAGGGATAGGCAAAGTCCTGGACCGGTGCATCAAGGCCTCCTTCCAGGAGCTCCTTTGTGTGAACAAACTCCTCGTGGAAATCGGTGGAATCCAACTGGCTGACTGAAGGATGCGTCCTCGTATGGGCCCCGAAAGATACACCACCTCGATGCATCGTTCGCACCTGGTCCCAAGTGAGAAAGCGGTTTTCCAGCCATTCCGGGCGCGGTTTGATCCGCTGCTCGAAATCCGCGCACCACTTTTGACGCTGCGCATTGGGTATGGAGCGCAAAAAACAGACTGTTTCCCAGGCAGCGTTCATGCGCAGCGCGGGCGTGAAAAGATCGAATTGGCGGAGTCCATGCATCTGTACTTCAAGCGTCGGATCGGGCACACAGGCAAAGGCAACAAAAATCCGGTCGTACCATGGCGCTTCACCCGTCTCCATGCTCTGGCCGATAAGATAGATGGTCGCAGGAATCTGGTATTTCCGCAGTATCGGGAATGCATGCGTGTAAAGATCTCGATAACCATCATCAAAGGTTATGGCCAGAGTCGGAACGACCTGCCTTCCGTCTCGCAGCTCCTGGCAAAGCTGTGCAATGGGCACAATCCGATAGCACTTCATAAGATAACGCATCTGAGCTTCAAAGATTGGGGGCTCCAAGCTTGAGAACAACGGAACGCCTTCCGTGCCAACGCGGTGGTAGCAGAGAATGCCGAACTTTGAACCAGCAAAACGCTGCAGTCGCGGCAAGTATGAATCCGCGCTGAAATGCAGCTCGTGGGTTCTTTCGAAGCGCCTCGCAATGGAAAGCAGGCCGGTGTAATACAGACCACTGGCGAGCACCCGCTCGCAAGTCTGCTTAAATCCGGCAGACAGCAAGGGCACGCGGCGAGACCCGCCGTTCTGGCGTGCGGCGGGTTTCGTCTGAACTTTACGCAGCATGAACCGTCTCACGGCTTCGTTCCAAATGTTGCCGGTGCCAAAGTTCGAGCACCAATAAGTACCAAACAATTTCGCCGTAAAAGTCTGGCTGTCGCTTGTGCAAACCAATCAATCGCTCGAAGAATGCTGGCTTGAAATATCCTCGATTGCGCGTCCGGGGATCGTGCACTAAGTCTTTCATGAGTTGGTTCATTTGACGGTCCTGAAGCAGCCACTGCGCCAGTGGAACGCCAAATCCGTGCTTCTTCTTGTAAAGCACCTTTGAAGGCAGGATATCCTTCATCGCCTGCTTGAAAATGTAGCGCTTCTGAAAGCCTTTGAGCTTGAGCGGCGCGGGAATTCGGCCCGATAGCTCCACCAACTTGTCATCGAGAAGCGGATACCGCACGTTGACGCCTGCGAGCTCGGCAGTGCCAGTAACCTTGCGGAGATCGTTGTCCGCAAGAGTCATTTTTACGTCGAGATAGAGAAGACGGTTTAGTTCGCTGCTGGCCTTCGCACGGGAGAAATGTGCCTCTGGTACGGCAAGCCAATTGTCACGGCCGACCCGTTCCAGGAATCCGTCTTCAAATATTTCTTCCGGAGGCAAACTCAGAAAAAACCCATAAGACAGATAGCGCCGAGGGTTTGGAATATTCGCGCGGCGAATGTAGCGGCGAGGCAAACTCATTTTGGTGTCGTTGTCAGGCAGCAGATTCGCGAACGGCTCGATCACGCCGCGGCGCAGCCAATCCGGAAGAAGTTGATAGATCCCGAAGCGCTTGTCCGTTGCATAGCGTTCGTTCCCGCCAAAGAGCTCGTCACCGCCGTCGCCGGCCAGTAGCGTGGTCACTCCCTGTTCTCGCGCAAGCACAGCGCAGTAATAGGAACCGATAGCCGAGGAATTTGCGAACGGCTCGTCGTAGTATGAAAGAATTTTGCTGAGCGCGTTGGTTGCATCCGTGGGAGTGAGGAATTTTTCATGGTGCTTCGTTTGAAAACGTTGCGCGGTTATACGCGCGAATTCGATTTCGCTGAATCCTGCTTCTTCAAACGCGATGGAAAATGACTGGGCGGGGTGATGTTTTTGGCTAGCGAACGCAACGACCGAACTGCTATCCGTGCCGCCACTCAAGTAGCTGCCGGTGACGGCCTGTTCACAATTGTCCAAATGGCGATAGACAGCCATTCGCATACCTTCGCGGAGTTCGCTGGACCAGTGAGAAACGCTGTGATTCTCACTTTCTGGATATTCGATGTCCCAATATTGCCTCTCAACCAGTCTCTGTTGTTCAAACGTCAGAAACGTGCCGGGACGTAGCTTCTCCATACCCCGATCGCTGCTCATGGGTGCGGGAACGGACGAAAAAAGAACAAACTGAAGCACCGCACTTGGATTGACTTCCGGTGGCTCATTTTGTGCCATTCGAATGGCGGACGCACGGGAAGCAAATAACAGCCTGTCGCCTTCTCGGCGCCAATAGAGAGTCTTGATTCCGATGCGATCAATCGCAAGGCAGAGACGCCGCGATTTCTCATCCCAAAGAGCAAATGAATATCCGCCATGCAAGTGCTCGAACAAACTTAAACCGTATCTAACATACAGCCGAGCGATGAGTTCAGCGGCTGGCATCGACTTTGCTTCCTTCAGCGAAATGGAAAGTGCATCGGCGGGCGCATTGAAATCGATGAAATCAGCGTCCGCAACGACTGAGATATTATGAAACACCGCAGCATTCTGAAAGATCCAGCGCTGTGCGACACCCAGTGCGATCGAATAGTCCGAAAGCGTTTTCCGACCGGATTCGTCAGGCAATGCGAGAACATCGAGCATCGGCGCCAACATTCTGGCGTTCAGCTCGCGCCCCGGCTCGCAGATTCCGCAAATTCCACTCATACTTGATCACTATGAAAGAAATACCTGGCGCCACTTCCGAAACATCAACGTCGTCCAAAGCAAGGCCGACCGGTCGTAGTAGCCTTTCTGATGTTCGTCCCAGATTCTGCGCAGAAAGGGTTTATCCAGAATCCCGTCCTCGGTCTCCAAAATTACTTGATGCGCCAAGTCCTTCAGATCGCGCCGGAACCAAACGTCCAACGGGACTGCAAAACCCTGCTTGGACCGATAAAGAATGTCTTTTGGAAGAACGGACTCCAGAGCCTTTTTCAGAATGTATTTGCCGACCCCATTCTTCAACTTCAGGTTGCTCGGGATGGATGCAGCGCACTCCATGAATTTGTGATCGAGCATGGGTGCTCGCACTTCAAGCGACACAGCCATGCTCGCACGATCCACCTTGGTCAAGATGTCATCCGTGAGATAGGTCTTGATGTCCACGTATTGAATCTTGGAAAGAAGATCATCGGTATCCGCTCGGTCATAATAGTGCTGGAAGACATTGAAGGAATCGTAGCCATGGAGGGAGTCGGCAAACTCGGAGGTGAACAACTTGGCCTTGTCGTCCGGCCGGAAGTAGGAGATGGAATTGAAGTATCCTTCGAGTGGCGACCGCGAAAGGCTTTGGAATGTGGCTTTGGCGCGGAAAACACGCGGCGCCCAAGCGAGAGGCGGATACCAACGGCCAAGCGGACCGAATACGGCGCGCCGAAATGCTTCTGGAAAGTAATTTCGAAAACGATTCTCGTAGTAATCAAGCTTATAGCGCCGGTACCCTGCGAAGCCCTCATCCCCACCATCGCCGCCCAGAGCGACAGTCACATGGCTGCGTGCAATCTTTGAAACATAGTAGGTGGGAATGGCCGAAGAATCCGCGAATGGCTCGTCATAGTGCCAAGTCAGCTTGTCCAAAATTTCGATGGCATTGGGTTGGACTATCTCTTCGTGATGATCCGTCGAGAAGAGCCGCGAGACCTGGCGCGCATATTCGGCTTCGTCGTATTTCTTTTCCTCGAAGCCGATAGAGCAGGTCGTAACGGCGCGCTTCATTAAATGGCTCATCATGGCCACGACAGAGGAAGAATCGATGCCGCCGCTCAGGAATGCGCCGAGCGGCACATCGCTCATCAAGCGGACGCGCGTGGCCTCGCATAACTCATGGCGCAAGCGTTCGCCCCACTCGGCCTCATCATGCTCTTCAACCTTGGCGAAAGAAAGATCCCAATAGCAGCTTTCTCGGATGCCGCTGGCAGACGCCACGAGATAGTGGCCTGGCATTACCTTGCGCACAGAGCGATAGATTGTTTTTGGGGCGGGAATGTAACCGAATGAAAAATAGTCGGAAAGCGCGTGCTCGTCGATATTGCGCGGGACTGTGCCGCCCACGAGAAGCGCCTTCAACTCCGAGCCAAAAGAGATTCGCTTACCGTCGGCTGCGTAAAACAGCGGCTTCTTTCCGACGCGGTCCCGTGCAAGAAGAAGCTTGCGGTTGCGGGAATCCCAGAGCGCAATGGAGAACATGCCTCGAAGCTCTGCGAAGCACCCTTCGGCGTAGTCTTCATAAAGATGTACAATCGCTTCGGTGTCTGACTTAGTGGTGAATTTGTGGCCACGGCCAAGAAGCATGGTTCGTAACTCGGGATAGTTATATATTTCACCGTTCAGCAGGACCCATACCGAACCGTCTTCATTCGACATGGGCTGGTGGCCACCTGCTAGGTCTACGATGCTCAGGCGCCTGTGACCCAAGCCGATTCCCGGCCCAACAAACACACCGCCGTCATCCGGTCCGCGATGTATCATTGTCTGATTCATCTGGTGCACGAGGTCGCCCGGAATATCCGTTCGACGTTCGTATTCAAATATTCCGCAAATACCGCACATAGAAGATTGGCCTAAGTCCCTTCCCGCTGGCTGAGCTTTCCTGCCAGTTCGAAGTACAGATCACGGTAGTGCCGAATCATTTCCGCAAGACTAAAGCGCTCCACCACCCTGCGCCGTGCGGCCGCTCCAAGATGCCTGCGTAAATCCGCACTCTCAATTAATCGCCCGAGATGCAAAGCAAGGGTTGCGATGTCGCGTGGAACAAATAACAAACCGGAGAATCCATGTTCAACCATTTCTGGATTTCCCCCGGCATGAGTCACGACAACTGGCAGGCCAGTGGCCATGGCCTCCAATACAGTGTTTGACATTCCTTCGGATATAGAAGGAAGGACAAAAACATCCATCGCTTTCATGAGTTCGGGAACACGATCAGAAGCCCCCAGGAAGGTGACACGCCCGGAAAGCACCGGTGTGCCGGCCACATAATGTTGGAGCGTCGCTCGTTCAGGTCCGTCACCAACCAGGACCACGTGGAGATTATTGCCCTGGCACAGCAACAGGTCAGCCGCCTGCAGCAGCGTTGAATGGTCTTTGATCGGGACCAGGCGGCCCACGCTACCAATGAGAAACCGATTTGTTGGCAGGCCCAAGTCCTTCCGCAAGCGCGAAGCGTCGCAGGTTAGTGGGGCAAATCGATCCGTATTCACTCCGTTATGAATCACACGAATCTTTTCCGCAGTCAGCCATGATTGTTCCGAATGGTAGGTTCGCAACTCATTGGTAACGGCAAAGACAGCGTCGGCCATAGGGAAAAGCGCGCGGCAGAGAATACGCCGCCGGAGCGGCAAGCCTCCTAGAATTTCCAGCTCATAGCCGTGCTCGCTGTGGATCGCCACGGGCACACTCATCAATCGAGCCGCAAAAAGTCCCTCAAGAGCGCCAAAGTTGCGAGTATGAACTATGTGAGGTCGATACTCTTTCATGATACGCATCAGGCGGAACAGCGGAAACTGAAATCCTGGCTTGGCACTTCCTGCAGAGTATGCTTTGGTTGCAACGTTCATGCGGCTCGCAAAATCAGCATCCACGCCGCGCACTGCGCACAGGCGATGTTCGAATTGCTCTTCGCCCAGCCCATTCAGTACTTTCAGTACGCCGTGCTCGGTGCCGCCTAACCCCAGACGAGCTACCACGTGTAAAACGCGCAACCGTCCTCCATGCGTTCCTACCTCTGCTTGGACACGCGAAGAGGTAAAGATGGGAGTCCCGTTTTCGATCTGAGTTGGCATGAACGCCCTGGAAGACTCATCGAATCGAGCAGTTTCTTTAGCGGGGCCGGTCCTCATCAGGGGAACCATCGTATCACTCGCGGCCCGAGGGCTCTGGTCAACCCAATTGGCAGTTTCTTCCAAAGGTTTGTCGCGAATTCAAACTTCGGGTTTGCCGGCGAGAAATTGGGCATCTCCTTTCGCCGAAACAGTCGTACCTGATAGTCAAGATTTTCAATCCGCGGGTTCCATTTTTTCTTGAAATCGTAGTTGCCGGACCCTTTCTTGCTACGACCGAAATCAAAAGTGGTCAGCCCTTTGCTCGCTGCAAAACGTATCATTTCCCACCACAGAAAATTGTTGGCCGCGATCGCTTTAGCCTTTTCTTCGGAGCCGACATAATAGGGCTGAATCCAATCACGAAAAATGAAGGACATGCCCCCAGCAACCGGTTCCTCACCCAAATATACGAGCGTCAAATCGATCTGCCCGGGATACTCGCGGATCAAGTTTTCATAAACCGCACGAGGAAACGCCGGCGTCCCGAGCCTGCGTAGATTGACAGTCATAAGACGATAGAATTGATCCAGCTGATCGAAACCGTGCTGCGCGCGCAGACCAATTTTCTCTGCCTTGCGGAGCATGTAACGAATGTCCTTGGGGAATGCGTTATAAACGGCCTGGACATTTGTCGTCAGCGGAAGCGTAAACGTCGCATAGCGCTCGTTCGCGATATATCTGCCGCCGATTTGCCCTTCCCGATTACGGAGCTCTAGATACTCCACATCGAGCTTGGCCGCTAATTCTTCCATGCGGCTGATAAGTGCCCGCTTGGTTTCCTGATCCTCGGCGCACACACCACCATAAACGGCGAACGGAAGCGAGATCAGACATCGGCCCGTCATCCAGTTGCTAACTAGGAAAGCCGGAGCAATACCCGTAATCCGGTCACCGCGCTTACAGCAAAAGTAATAAGGTTCGTAGCCGTATGTTTTTTCCATCACACACTTCCACGCCAACTGGTGGAAGAAAGTCGCGCACGGGTGGGAGACAACAAAACGATCCCATCCTGGGTAATCAGACTTCTCCAGCGGGAGTACGCGGCTCGGAAAGACGTTGCTATCAGCGGAAGAAGTACGAAGCAGGGCTTGGATTTCAGAGCCTGCCATTGTCGCCCGCCTTTGCTTCTGCGGCGGGTCGCACGTCATCGAGAACCGGGCGAGGCGCCTCAGCTTCAAGATGTTCAAACAACCACACCTCATTGGCTCCCAAGTAAGTTGCCAGAATCTTTCTCTGGGTCGCCGTTGGCGCCCGATGGCCGCGGATAATCTTGCTGAGAACAGTCTCGTCAATCCCAACTGCCTTTGCGAGTTGGTTTTGATGACTGCCACGCCGGAAGATCTCCAGCTTTAGGTTCGGAAACATATTTCTGTAGATCCATCCATTTCGGTCCGGCTGCCACGAGGAGCCGCAACCTAGCTCTAACTCTTTGTTGTTGCACCATCGGTTCCGTAGGAATAGCCGTAACGAGAGCCGTTCTCCACGCCGTTGTACACCAGGCCGAGGAGCTTCTTGGCGTCAACCTGGCTGGCAGACTTTTGTAACAGTTCGCGCTTCGTATGTAGAGCGCGAACCACAATAACCACACCGTCGCACGCCGCGGCCATCAGTTCGACGTCCGCAAGATTGAGGATTGGTGGAGAATCCACCAAAACAAAATCAAAATTCTCGCTGCACCACTGGATAAATTCCTGCCAGCGCCGCCCAGCAAATAGCTCGGCTGGCGGCAAAGCGGCCATGCCGGCGCTAAGCAAATACAGATTAGGATTGTCCGTCGCGACAATGGCCTGGTCATTTTCAGAGTCGCCGGAGAGAATTTCGCCAAGACCAGGAGAGGATGGCAAATTGAGCGCGCGGCTCAGCCCACAACTGCGGAAGTCACCGTCTATAAGGAGAACACGCATCTCGTGAAGCTGCGCGCAACAATGTGCCAGATTCATTGATATGTGGGTCTTACCTTCACCCTGAATCGAACTCGTCAGGATGATGGATCGCATGCCTCGGTCTAACCGCAGCCGCATTAGCCGCGTTCGAAGCGCACGATAGGATTCGTCAGCGGACTCAAGAGAATCACTGCCCTTAAACTGTTCGCGCACCATCTTCGCAATGGGTACAACAATTTTCCGGCATTGCGCCAGACGATCATCTCCATTGCTTAGCCCACTCTCCTCTGCCAGCGGGGATATCTGTGTCGATTCCGCCGCTTCCGTCGGATTGAAACCCTCGGCTGGCAAAACGCCGTTCCGCGCCTTGAGGGTTTCGTTAAAGAACTTGCTCATTCTGGCTCACTCCTCGGGTAGTTGTGCCCTTGTTCTTCATGGCTTCGATCAATACGTCTACCATCGACTTAGGAGCCTCTAGCTTGGCGGATGGGCCAGGCATAACAGAAAGGGGCTTCTTTTCGCCGACTGGCGTTTGCTCGACGAGGCCGAGTGAAATGGCGGCTTCTCCCACCAGCTCAGGCTGAATCATTTCGCGCTGCATGCGGAAGCCCAGCAAAAGGCACTCCTCGCAAATCAAATTGATCAGCCTCGGAACGCCTCCGGAGAATCCATGGATGGCTTCAAGCGTTTTCACTGGGAACGGATTCGAACGCTCCAACCCAGCGATGCGCATACGCTCATTAACGTACACGCGCGTCTCCTCCTGGTTTAGTGGTCGGAGATGAGCGCGACCTGCAATGCGCTGCTGCAGAGCACTCAACTCGATTCGGTTCATGATCTTTAAGAGTTCCGGCTGACCACTCAGCACAATCTGAAGGAGTTTTTCCTGATGAGCGTCTGCATTGCCAAGCAGGCGAATCTCCTCAAGCAATTCTGGACTCAGTAGATGCGCTTCATCGATGAAGAGCACCGACGTGCCGCCACGGCGCTGTGTATCAAGCAGCATATGGTGAAGAGCCGCCAGGCGTTTGGGCTTGCTCGTGGCGGTGCATTTCACTTCGAATTCGTCGAGCATCATTTCCAAAAACTCTTCGCGAGTCAGCGTAGGGTTGAATAGGAGCGCGCTCTGGACTGGCATCTTCTTATCCGTGAAGATCTGCAGCGCCGTGTGAACAAGGGTGGTCTTTCCGGTTCCTATCGGGCCAGTGATCATCACCAGGCCTTTGCGATAGAAAATGCCCTCCAGCAACACCCTCAAGGCATTCTGATGCGGTTCGGAGAGGTGAAAGAACCGGGAATCAGGTGTTAGACGGAACGGTCCTTCTTTCAGTCCGTAGAAAGAGCGATACATTTAGAATAACCTTCTTGAGATCAAGGAAAGCAGGAAACCAAGAACGACCGAACCAGCCATCGTACCTGCTATCAAACCCACCGCGCGCCAGCGTTGCACAATACGTTCATGCGTTGATACGATTTTGGGAATTGCACTCAAAAGTGGTTTGCCAGAGATGCGAGTGGCTTCATTTTCGCTACGGACCGACTCATCATTCATCTCGGCACAGGCCGCCAAGGCCACGCCTACAAGCAAACCCCCGAGCAAGCCAGCAATTGAGATCAGGGTACGGTTTGGAGCTGCCGGCTTCACGGGCGTTTGCGCCGAATCGAGCACGACAAAACGCTCAGCCTTCTGATGAACTTCCAGGGCATAAGACATCTCGGCAGCCTGCTTCTTCTCAAGCAGGCTCGTGTATTCCGTCCTCAAAATGTCATAATCTTGCTGCAGGCGCGCAATTTGTTGTTCGAACGCCGGGACCTGGGCAAGTTTCGAGGTATGGAATTCCATACGCTCCTGCAGCGGCTTAAGCAACTTGGTTTGCTCCTTAATGTCTTCATCCAGCTTCTCGATTTGAGCCTGCACGACAGGGTTACGCCGGTTGCTGACCTTTTCAGGCTGGATTGCGGGTTTGCGATCGACTGCCGGTACGGATGCATCGGGAGCGTTTGCAATGCTTTTCTGAAGCTTATTGATCTCCGCCTGAGCCTTGCGCACGTCCGGATGAGCTGGTCCATATCTGGAGCGAAGTTCAGTGAGCTTGGCCTCCAACTTTTGCAGTTGCGCCCCGTCGGGTGTGAGACCACCGCTGTCTTGTTCCGTGTCGACGTCAAGAGTTGGTGCTGGTACGCCCGAGCCAAGCATCGACTCCAGGATGGCTCTGTCGCGCTGATCCTGGTTGATCTTGTCCTGGATGCCCTGCACTTGCCCACGCAGGGTCGCCAGCGCTTCCATGTGGTACGGCTTTGATTCCGGCAGGTCCAGGATATTGCGGGTCTTGATGGAACGCAGTCGCGCGTCCGTATCATCAAGCTGCCGCTTGGTTTGATTGAGTTGATCTTCAAGGAACTGTGCCGTCCCCAGCGTTACATTTTCACGAGCCTTCAAATTCTCTTCAACGAACATCTGGGCAAGGTGATTGGCAATGCGCGCCACTTCGTTGGGATTCTGGCTGCTGTAAGCGATCTTAAATGCCCCCAACTTGCCCGCACCCGGGTTCACGACCTCGACGGTAATAGACTTCTGGACCGCATGAATCACATCCTCTTCGGTCCGTTTGCCACTTGGATCGGGATAGAGCCCTTCCGCTTCAACTAGTTTCTTTAGCCGGGTCGGCGACAGCACCTGTTGCTGCAGTGTGGTAAGGCGTCCGGCGATATCTGCCGTGACGATCGCAGCCACGTATTTGTCCGGCACTTGCTGCGAATCCACGAGGATGACGGTTTCGCCACGGAAGATATCCGGCATTCGGTACGCCATTACCGTGCATGTAACGAACAGGCCGAGCGCACAAACGATAATCCACCACTTCCGGTGCCGCCCAATCTGTACGTAGTCACTAAGACTCAGTTCATGCAAGAGGCTGTTATTTGCAGCTCGTGTAGTAGGGCTATTAGCCAAGGTAGCGTACCCTCTCGTGGTTTTCTTCGACCGAATCAACAATATATTGGCAACAACTTCCAAAGCACGTCTCTTGCCAACCCTCACGAACGAGAATTCATCGCCTTGGCTTTATCATCTTTATTTTCTATCGCTTACAGGGACCATCATTGCCGAACTTCGGGTACCTGTCTTTCCTGGGCAGGAAAAATGGAAATCCTTTCCATAATCCGGCGCTGCATCTTGAACAAATCGTCTCGCAGGTCTCGAATGTCCAAATGGCGAGCATCGAAACACCGCTCTTTAGGGTGATCGACCAAGTCACTTGAGAATGCTCGACTTGGCTGGTTAAGTCTGGCTATCGACCCGGGATTGGCGCAGGATGCCACCTCAACCCAAATGCAAGGGTTTTCCGCTGGCCTTCGAACAGTTGCAGCGTGCTGGACTTTTGAAACGTATATGCGTAGCTTGTGAATAGGCTGAAACGTCGAAAGAAACGATAGTCTAGTTCACTGGCAAAGTACTTTCCATTTGTGCGTGGATCGGCTCCCAACTCGTGGAGGTAGCCTACGCTGCTGTTCCACGAAATCCTGGAAGTCGGAATGAATCCTATGGACGCGTCGATGCGGTCTGCCTTCTGCAAGCTAATATAGTTATTGAACGTTATTCCTCGCGTGTAGGCGAGAGCCAAGCCCATTTTCCTAGATATACTGTCCACGAGCGAAAAGCCTGCCGCCATGCCCCATGCATGGGGAAGATCAGAAAAACTCTGATTCTCCGCTCCAATATTCCCCGTGACCCACAATGAACGCGCAAGCTGTTCGCTGTAGAAGACGCCTACGGTGTTGAATTTTGCGATCTCAGTTGCCATGGCAGCGTTTTCCCGCAGATATTGATAGGACTCAGTGACTCCAATCGTCCGGCGCGGAGAAAGGGCGCGACCCACGCTGACAAAACCAGCGTACGTCTGCCCATCGGCCAAGTAGTTTGCGCCGTTTACGCCGTTGTCGTTCGCGTGCGCGTAGCGGTACATCGGAATAAAGGTGATCGTGGTACGTGGGCTGAGGCCGTACTGAAACGTCGCACTCGCAGTATCTGAAAGAAAACTGCCGTTGGTGTCGAGGAAGTCATTTTGAACCAGGGCCCCGACGTTTCCGTCAACCGCAAGGAAATTCTCCGGCAGAAGAGGATTGCTGTGCACTTGCAAGAAAGTGTCCTGCACAGTCACATTTAGGCGGGGAGTCAGGTCAAATCTCATGCCGAGAGACAAACTGTTGTTCGCCCCCGCATTGGCGTGGATTTGGCCGTCCGTGATTGCCATTTGCGGCAAATATTGCAGCACAAAGCGGCTTTTGGTGCGCCTGATGTAGTGATCGAACATCAAGCCTATTCGTAGAATCGACAGATTTGTCACTATCGAGCCGGTTTGCGCCGCGGGATCCATCTCATCATGAATGCCGATGTACTCGAAGCTGCTTATGGAAAAATCTCCCCAACGGAGAGGCGAACCGGTTCTACCCAGGAGTGGAAGGCCCGTCCCAGCATCTTTGATTTCACCCGCGTAGGGGTTGGGAGGACCAGAAGGCGCGTTTGTCGTGGCATTTAGGTCATCCTGCGTATCGTCTGTTGGCAAGGGAACGTCGATCTTCGCCGCAGGTTTCGCCGGCTCGTCCTTTGTGGGCGTAGGATACGAATCTTGTTGTTGCGCCCTCACCGGAATTACGGGAAGAAAAAATCCGAGCAACAACAGGATCACGATGCCAGCCAGGTTTTTCGTTCTACGCATTGTTTACCTGCAACTCAAGTTCAAATTTGGTGCCCGCTCAAGGAACTACGACCATGTCTCCGGGCTGAAGAAGGGGATTGTTTCCCTTGCCTTTCAACGCATCTTTGTACTTGAACCCGATCCGAATCTGTTTGCCACCCTCGTCGCGGAGTATGTAAATGGACCCGCTTTTTGCGAAAGGACCCAAACCGCCACCTTCTGCAAGAAGTTGCAGAACTGTAAGTCCGCCTGTCAGGGGGTACATGCCCTGTTTGACGACGGAGCCAACCAGAAACACTTTCAAGCTCTTGATGGTCTTTACTACCACTGTGACCTGGGGCTCGTTTACGATCGCCTTCAGTTTTTCTGTGAGAGTCGCCTGCAATTCTTCGGTGGTCAAGCCTACGACCTTAATGTCATTCAAGAGGGGCATTGTGATCATCCCATCGGGACGAACCACGACGGTTTGTGAGAATTCTGGCTCATGCCAGACCGAAATCAGCATTTCGTCATCGACGCCGACTCGATATCCTCCGGGAACCCTCGGAGAGATCACGGCCTCTGGTGTCGACCCAGCAACGGATTTTGTCTCTTTAGAACCGTCTCTCGTGGCGGTGGTCTTGTCACCGCCTGGAGGTGCAGCTGCATGAGGTTCTTTCTCCTCGGCAGGTTTGTCCTGAGCAGCCAAGCAAGAACTGAACCCCATGATCGGCAGCGCAATCGAAAAAATGAGAATTAACGCGAGCTTGACCTGTTTCAACGCAATTCCTCCCAGGGACACATGCTACTGCCGATGGAGTCCAAGAAGCAAGAGTTGTGCCATCTGATGACAGCGTAAGTTACGGTATTTACAAGAGTTAGCTTTCGTTCTTGTACCTTCGCATAGAACATCGGAAATTGCAGGCCCAAATAGAGAAAAGTGGTTCATGCCATGTAAACATGGGTAGAACAACCTTAAGATCTCTTTTTCGATGAACTTAGCTCTTCCTCCCTTGGAGATCGCATCCCATTTTCAAAACTCTTTAGCACACGAAAGACGCGCAAGATCAAAGCGTATGAGAAAACCCAGGAAGCAAGGAGGATTTTGTCGAGCAAAAGGCCAAACAGACCTTTACTCAAAGCCTCTCTTGGCCGACCGCCTCTGCTTGCGCTGCCATGGTCTCTCGCGGGTCCGCCGTTGCCTTCAGACTCCATTTACTTCGCGCCCCTGCCGGAAATCATGACTTTCGCGGTCTCAAACAAGACGGCCAGGTCCAGCATGATGGACAGATGCTTGATATAGAACAGGTCATACTCCAGTTTCGTCATTGTCTCTTCAACGCTCGCGCCGTATTGATAACGAACCTGAGCCCAACCCGTGATGCCAGGGCGAACCGAGTGGCGCAGGCCGTAGAAAGGGATTTGTTCTTCAAGCATGGAAACGAAATGAGGCCGCTCAGGACGAGGGCCTACGATGCTCATCTCGCCGCGCAGGACATTGATCACTTGTGGTAATTCGTCAATTCTATACTTGCGGATGAACTTGCCCACGCGAGTGATACGGAAATCGTCACTAACTGCCCACTGAGGTCCTTCCTTCTCTGCGTTCGTATACATCGAGCGAAACTTCAGCATTTCGAATGGGTGTCCCTTAAGTCCTGTCCGATCCTGCCGGAAGAGAATTGGGGAGCCCGACTCGAACAAGATCGCCACTGCCACGACGGCAAATAGCGGCAAGCAAAGAATCAACGCAATCAGTGATACAACGATGTCCAAAGATCTCTTTACCCACAGCAACAAAGCCGACTTGCTGAAACCTTCGGACAATATCAGCCAGCTGGGCGACAACCGCTCAAGAATGATTCGGCCCGTTATTCGCTCAAAAAAGCTATGAGCGTCTTCGACGCGAACGCCCGCAAATTTAAGTTGCAGAAGTTGGCGCACGGGCATGCGGCCACGACGCTCTAGAAGCGAAATGACCACGTGGTTGATTTTTTCCTGCTGAACAATGGCCTCAACATCCGACGCCGCTCCGATAATGCCAGGATTTACGAGGGATTTACCAATGTTTTCGCCCTTTTCATCCAGGAATCCCACAACCTTGAACTGTAATTCAGGCCGGGAAAGGATGTCGCGAGCGAGCGAGATGCCTGTCGGTCCGGTTCCGAGAATCACCATACGCTCCTTGTTGCCCAAAGCCTGCCCGCTTTGCAACCAAATCAGACGCCACCCGAGTGTTAGCCCCACAATGACTGGAGCGGCAAGCACGGCAATGCCGCGGCCAAATTCGATGTCCGGAACGATGAAATAGAAAACCGCCAACGCCAAACACGCTATTCCGAACGATTGAAAGAGGCGGACAAGAATCTCGCTCCGGCTCGTTGTCAGCCGGAAATCATAAAGATCGTTGAAGTATAAAGAAATCTCACAGATCACGATGACGAAGAGGAACCGAAGGGCTGTGGGTCCGGAGACGAGGTAATAAATAGCGGACCCATAGTTACCAAAAGAAAAACGAGCAAACGTGGCCACCAATAGACCAAGCGCTATCAAAACAGAATCAGCGGCAACCAAAAGCAGCAACGAGGTGGGAACCCTTTGACCGCCAATCTTTAGCATTTTCGGGCCTCTTGCATTTCCGGCTTATCTATTACTGATCGACTCTGGTGGGAAGCGTCTCTCGGTGAATTGACGTCCTTCCAACTTCCAAAAGTCTGGTATCAAAGCGCAGAACGCGCGGAATTCGGGCCGCGCGCCCCACTGAAAGCTACGTGCCGTGCACTTGTTGGGCCAGACCTCCCGGACACACTGAATTGCACCTTGGAGATCATCATAAGAAACTGAAATAATGGCACTTACGCTGGGACTCGAAGGGGGGTGGGGGTAGCTCGCAACAGTTCGTGAACGAATGTGGACATTCCAGGAATCGTCTGAGGAGCCTAGATTCGACAATAGGTCGTCCGAAATGAAGGCGAGCGCGGCGAGACGCGACTCTCTTGCTCTCGGACACTAACAGTTAAAGCTTGTATTTACAACATTGTAGGGATATATTTCCGGATCTACTTCGATGGAGCTTCCACCCATCCAGCCAAAGAAAAGCTTTTCCCAATTCTGGCATGCGGCGTTATCAAGAAAGCCTAGGACATGACACGAATGCAGTTCCTGTGCGACCTCAGGAAGCAGAATCGCCCCCAATATGGTGTAACATTCGTGGATTCTTATTGTTAGAAGACCTGGCAAGGTGATTGCACGACTTTGAAGCTTCTTGACGAGTGTGTGGCCGGACGCGTTTTCCGCAAATCTGCCTGATGTACGGGAATCTAGGGCGTTGCGATTGATATGCGCGCTGACACAACCTCAAGAAAGACGGAGTCAGAATGCTCCGCGACGACTTATTTCCGGTAGTTAAGGTGCCTCTAGTATGTCCGTTCGAATTCGCACTGCGGCGCTTGAATCGGATCGTGCCAACTTGATCGATTTTTTTCGGCGTCACTTGACACCCCAATGGACTGAGGATCGCTTTGACGCACTGTATTTGCGTTGCCCTTATGGGCCTGCCAGTGCGTGGGTCGCTCAAGACAATTCCACCGGCGCGTTGATTGGTGCCGCTGCCGCGTTCCCCAGAAAGTTATACTTTGATGGAATTGAGAGAGTGGGTTTTGTGCTGGGTGATTTTTGTCTTGAAGAAAAATACCGAAGCTTGGGACCAGCGCTCATTCTGCAGCGTGCTTGCTTGGAGGCGGTCACACCGCCCTATGAATTCTTTTACGACTTCCCCAGTCAAAAGATGATGGCTATCTACAAGAGATTGGGAATTGCGCAAGCGGGGAGCTTGGTGCGCTGGGCCAAACCCTTGCGCATGGACAAAAAGCTGGAACGGTTCGTTCGGTCAAAGACAGTCGCGAGAAAACTTGGAGCGATTGGAAACCTCCTCCTTGCGCACAGAGGGAAAAAGAGCCGAGCGCTTAACTGCGAAGCGGGGCTGCATCAGGGGCATTGTGGAGAGGAGTTCACTGCCCTGGATCGGAAGCTCCAAGTGAAGACCGGAATAAAAACAGCGCGCTCTGCAGAATATTTGAACTGGCGGTATCTCTCGCAATCGCCCCAAATCTATGAAATTCTTACGGTGCGGCGCAATGGAAGCCTAGTTGGCTACGTGGTGGTGACGCGCGACATTCAGGATGCGAGAATTGTAGATTTGTCATATGTTGAAGAACATGCCGTGGTTGCTCAACTTCTCGCCGAAGCTGTCGAGAGATTGCGCCTGCGTGGCGCCGCAACCGTAAGCTTGAATGCTGGCGAAGGTCATCCATGGAATGATCTCTTCGAACGCGAGGGATTCCAGCGCCGCGAATCTTCACCACTTGTTGTATACGCCGGGCTGGATTCAGCGCTGGCGTCAGATGTATTTCAAAAAAATTGGTACATCATGCAGGGCGAGCGAGATAGCTAGTTTTTGAGGAGAAATGATTTTGCAGGCTCAAACGACCGAAGACCGTATCCGAGAATTCATCCTGAAACATTACCCCCTTGCCCGTAAAGACGGCGTGAAGCCCCACGAAAAGTGGCTGGAGACCGGCATGATTGACTCTCTCGGAATTCTCGATCTCGTTCATTTCCTCGAGAGCGAATTTTCCTTGCAGATATCCGATGATGAACTGCTGCCGGAAAATTTCGAATCGTTGAAGACAGTTACGGATTTCGTTTGCAAGAAAAGCTAAAACACGCGATGAACGTCGTTCGCCAATTCTCCAGCTTCGAAGAACTCCCGCCGGACGCGCAAATGTCATTTGAGGAGGCGGGCAAGCGGTCCTTTTTTAGCAGCCTGCCATGGTTTCGTACGTTTGTAGGGCATGCTTTGGACAAGGGAGACCATCTCCGCATTTATTGCTCTCGTCATTCATTCGCACCGACAGACGGATTCTCAACCGTGCTGGCAACGGTTCAGCGTTCAGCCGATTCCGGTGTCCTAAAGCCTCGTAAACTCTCTTCGTTATCCAACTACTACACGTCCCTCTTCGAGCCAGTGGGAAATGGCGCGGCTAGCCGCGAAGGAGCATTGGCATTGGCAGAGGCAATCGCCAATGATTCGCCGTCGTGGGATGAAGTCGAGTTGAAACCGCTCGATGTAGATTCACCCGCTTTCATCGCGCTGAAGGAAGGGTTGCAATCGGCTGGCTTCGTAGTACAGACGTACTTCTGCTTTGGGAATTGGTATTTGAAGATGAACGGCAGAACTTATGCTGAATACTTGGAACAGCTTCCCTCTGTGTTGAAGAACACATTGCGGCGGAAAAAGAAAAAACTCGAAAAGACCGGCCGCGCGAAAATCACAATCGTCACCGGAGAAGAAGATCTCGAGTCCGCCATCGTTGCGTACAATAGCGTGTATTCCGGAAGCTGGAAGCAGCCGGAGCCGTACCCACATTTTGTCCCGGAATTGATTTCTACCTGCGCTACGTTAGGTGCTTTGCGGCTCGGACTTTTGTATTTTGATGGGGAACCCATTGCAGCTCAGTTCTGGATTGTTCAGAACAGCGCTGCCTTGATTTACAAACTAGCATACGACGAAAAATTTACAGAGTGGTCCGCGGGAACAATTTTGACGGCCGCGTTGATGGAACATTCTATCGATGTGGATAAGGTCTCGGAAATCGATTATCTGACAGGGGATGACGCCTACAAACGAGATTACATGTCGGACCGCAGGGAACGTTGGGGCATCCTAGCTATGAATCCTCGGACGGTACGGGGCGCGGCAGCAATTGCCCGGCACATCGGAGGTCGCGCAGTAAAACGCACTGTTCAATCACTGGTGAAAATGTTTTTTAAAGAGCACAAAACGCAGCAAGCTTAGTGAGCAGGAAAAACAAGCTACGCTCCAAAAAGGTGAGACAAGGCAAATGGATTTCTTGATTTGGCACTTATTGCGAGACAGCGCGCGCCGATACCCGGACAAAGAAGCTCTCGTGCACAACAAAGAGCGCTTGACTTATCGCGAGGTTGCGCGCCGAACCGCGGGACTCGCTACTTCCCTGCGCGCAACTCAAGTGAAGCGTGGCGATCGCATAGGCATCTATCTTGATGCCTCGGTTCCCCAGGTTATCTCAATTTTCGGAATCTCTCAGGCTGAAGGTGTATACGTCCCTATAAATTCCCAGTTGCGCGCCGAGCAGGTGATGCACATCGCGCGTGATTGCGGAATGAAAGCGCTCATCACGACGTGCTCGAGACTAGCGACGCTGGCGAACGTCCTCCCTCAAATCCCCTCGCTGGAATTCGTGGTCGTGGCAGGCGAACCCGCTTCGCCGCCTGCACATTTGCCTGTGCATGGTTTTGGTGAATTTTGTGCGGCAGAGCCTCCGGCGGTTTGGTTGGAAACAAATATCGAAAAAGATCTGGCCGCCATTCTGTATACCTCCGGCTCGACCGGCAAACCAAAAGGTGTGATGCTAAGTCACGCCAATGTCGTAGCAGGCAGTCGAATCGTCTCGACTTATCTTGAAATCACAAAGAACGAGCGGATTCTTGCTGTATTGCCATTCAGTTTTGATGCGGGGATGAATCAGCTGATGACTGCCTTTGAAAAGGGCGGAACGTTGGTTTTGATCAATTTTGTTTTCGCCCGCGAGATTGTCCAGGTGCTCTTGAAGGAAAAAATCACAGGGCTGGCGGGCGTGCCGACTCTCTGGAGCCTACTGTCACAATCCAGTTCTACACTCGATCGGCAACCGATCCCGAGTCTTCGTTACATTACTAATACCGGCGGCGCCATGCCACAAGCTGTTCTGAAAGTTCTGCGCCAAGCGCTAGCGACGACGAAGATTTTCTTGATGTATGGCCTGACCGAAGCCTTTCGTTCGACATATCTCCCACCCGAGGAGCTTGACCGGCGCCCGACATCGATGGGCAAGGCCATTCCGGACACGGAAATTCTTGTGCTCAACGAGCAGGGGCAGCTTTGCAAGCCGGGCGAACCCGGAGAGTTGGTACATAGAGGTCCCACGGTTTCTCTGGGATATTGGAACCGCCCTGAGGATACCGCTCGTGCGTTGCGCCCCAATCCTCTCCTGCCTCTGGAGATGGGCGGGTGCGAGAGGGTCTGTTACTCGGGTGATTTAGTAAAGGTGGATGAGGAAGGCTTCCTGTATTTCATCGGGCGGCGGGACACCATGATCAAGTCATCCGGCTTCCGTATTAGCCCTACAGAGGTCGAAGAAGTGCTATTTCAGACCGGCAAGCTACGCGGCGCTGCTGTGATCGGCATTCCGGACGATGTCCTCGGCCAATCCATCAAGGCATTCGTGGTCCCGCGTGACGGCGACCCCATTGATGCCGAAGGATTGCTCGCCATCTGCGCGGAGAAAATGCCACGCTATATGATTCCGAAAGCGATCGAGCTTTTGAGCGAACTGCCAAAGACGAGCAGCGGCAAAGTCGACTATCCGGCGTTGCGTCGCAGGGAAGGATTGTGATGGAGGATTTAGCCCTATCGTTGGTAAAGAAGCGCTTTGGCATGGAGGGTGGTGAATTGCTTGTAGGTGGGGTTCGTGCCGGCGCGCTGGCGGAGAAATACGGTACGCCTTGCTTTGTCTATGATCGTAGAGTCTTCGACGAAAAACTGGACGCGCTTCGAACTGCGCTTCCTAAGCGTTTCAGAGTCGCTTACTCCGTGAAGGCAAATCCAAGCCAGGCGATTCTGCGACATTTCATATCCTGCGACTGCGGGTTGGAGATTGCATCTGCCGGTGAATTTCACCAAGCGTTGCAGGCAGGCTGCAATCCGCGGCAGATTTTATTTGCCGGACCGGGAAAAACTGTAGCGGAATTGGAAGTGGTCCTGTCGAACGGAATTGGTGAGATTCACATCGAATCTGTGACGGAGGCGCAGCGCATCGGTTGCATCTGCAAGCGTTTGGGAGCCCGTGCTAATGTCGCTATCCGCGTAAATCCCGCTTGCGAGGCCGAAGGCGGAGCAATGCGCATGGGCGGGCGGCCGACTCCGTTCGGGGTAGATGAAGAAACCTTGGACGAAGTGCTGCAGTTAGTTCTGGAAGATGCCGCGCTGAGTTTTCAGGGGATTCATCTTTTCACAGGTACGCAAATTCTGGATCCAAAGATTCTGGTGAATCAATATCGCCATGGCCTCGGAGTCGCTCGTCGTGTCGTCTCGCGTACGGGCCGGCCGCTGCATCGTGTGGATTTCGGCGGCGGTCTCGGCATTCCTTACTTCTCGCACGAGCACGAATTGGATCTTACTGAACTTCGCGGGGCTCTTGCAGCAGTTTTCGGGGAAATTGAAAGCGACCCGGCTTTCGCGGGAACAGAGTTCATGGTTGAGCCAGGGCGGTTCTTGGCTGGCGAAGCGGGCATTTATCTTGCTCGTGTGAACGACATCAAAATCTCGCGCGGAAAGAAATTCCTGATTCTTGACGGCGGAATGAATCATCACTTGGCGGCATCCGGAAACCTCGGCCAAACCATCAAGAGAAACTATCCTATGGCTTTGCTGAACAAGCTGCATGTTCCAGCCGAAGAAACCGTAAATGTTGTGGGACCTCTGTGCACGCCACTGGACACTCTCGCGCGCGACGTAATTCTGCCTCGAGCCGAAATTGGCGATCTCTTTGGCATCTTTCAATCTGGCGCCTATGCGCGTGCAGCGAGTCCGTTAGGCTTCCTTAGTCACGCGACCCCGCCGGAAATTTGGGTAGATGCAGGCCGGGACACGCTTGTTACCGCAAGGGGCGAATTTTTCGGCGAATTGCCAGATAATTCTCACGAATCCACGGTGAAGTGAGAGAGCTAGAATACCCAAGGCCATGGGACGCGTCCTGATCATCGCTTATCATTTCCCGCCGTGCGTGGGATCGAGCGGACTCCTTCGCTCGGAGAAATTCTCGCGCTATCTACCCGAATTTGGCTGGGAGCCAGTGGTCTTGTCGCCACACCCGCGCGCGTATGAAGCCATTGCGCCTGGCACAGAAAAGAAAGTGAAGGTGCCAGTCACGCGGGCCTTCGCTCTGGACACCAAAAGACATCTCAGTTTTCGCGGTTCTTATAGCGATTGGATGGCGCTGCCAGACCGCTGGGTGACCTGGCTAATTGGAGCAGTTCCGTCAGGATTGAGAATGATCCGAAAATACCGTGTAGAGATCATTTTCTCGACGTTTCCCATTTCGACCGCAATCCTGATTGGCCTCGTGCTTCATCGCTTGACGGGAAAGCCTTGGGTGGTCGATTTGCGCGACTCAATGACGGAACAGGACTACCCGCACGAGCTGCGCACCAGAAGAGTGCGGCGCTGGATCGAGCGGCAAGCGATGCATTACGCCTCACGCGTGATTTTCACTGCGGCATCAACGCGAGAAATGTACATCCACCGCTATCCACAACTCCTGCGCGAAAACTGTCTGCTCATACCAAATGGCTACGACGAAAATGATTTCGCATCTCTCAGGTGGCCCGAGCCCCGGGTTGCCGCCACTGATCAGCCTTTGCGCCTCCTTCATACCGGCCTGGTCTATCCGGAGGAACGTGATCCCCTGCCATTTTTTCGGGCTCTCGCACGGCTCAAGCGGGAAGGGAAAATCAGCGGGAAAACGTTGAATATTGTCTTCCGTGCGTCGGGCGCCGACGAACTTTTTCAAAAAATGATCAATGAGCTCAATGTAGCGGATATTGTTCGGCTTTGGCCTCACATCCCTTACCACCAAGCCCTGCAGGAGTGTGTCGATGCGGATGGCTTATTGATATTCCAGGCCGCCAATTGCGATCATCAAATTCCCGCCAAAGCATATGAGTACCTCCGGGTGCGCAAGCCAATTTTGGCGATGACCACACACACAGGAGACACGGCGGCACTTCTCAATGAAGCAGGCGGGGCCACGATCGTCAAGCTTGCGGAAGAGGAAGACATCTACAGGAACCTGCCGGATTTCCTATCCGCGGTCCGCGCAGGAACGCATCTACTGCCGCGGCTTGCTGATGTTCAGAAGTACACGCGTAGGAGTCAAACAAGGGAATTGGCTAAATGTCTTACAGAAGTGCGAAAAGAAATGCCAACCCCAGCGGCGGAAGAAGCAGAGAGCCATGCCCGATAGTTCAGCACCTGAGTCGTGAGAAGTAAACGATAGAAGGAAGAACCTTTAGACCATGTGCGGAATATATGGAGTGTTGAATTTCAAGGAGCCAGACGCTCCTTGTGCACCTTTGCTCGTCCGCATGGGACGCGTAATCGAGCATCGAGGGCCCGATGACGAAGGGCACTATGTGGGCCGGGGTGTTGGCCTGGGGATGCGCCGCCTCAGTATTATCGATGTTACGGGGGGCCACCAACCGATTGCCAACGAAGACGAAACAATTTGGCTGGTCCTGAACGGCGAGATCTACAATTTCAAAGAATTGCGCGCCGACCTCGAGAATAAAGGGCACCGCTTCCGGACGCACACAGACACAGAAGTTATCGTGCATCTCTACGAAGAAGAGGGGACCGGCCTGTTTAAGCGTCTTCGTGGCATGTTCGGTCTTGCGCTGTGGGATGCTAAACGCGAGCGCCTGGTGGTTGGGCGGGACCGTATTGGGGAAAAGCCGCTCTACGTTCGGCGCGAGTCGAATCGCATTTTATTCGCATCCGAGCTAAAGTCCATCCTGCAAGTTGCCGACGTTCCGAGACGCTTAAGTCTGGGCTCGTTGCAGGAATATCTTGCACTCGGTTATGTGCCAGCCCCTCTGACAATGCTTGAGGGAATCGAGAAAATCCTTCCCGGCCACTGTCTCCTTGTCGAAAACGGTCGCATTGAGGATCAGGAGTATTGGGATGTGCCAATTGGCCAAAGCGAGAAGCACTCTGAACAGGAATGGATTGAGCGCGTTCGCGAGAAATTGCTCGAGACGGTCAAGGCACAACTCGTCAGCGACGTGCCCCTCGGTGCGTTTCTAAGCGGTGGAATAGATTCAAGTACGATTGTCGCGGCGATGGCGCGGATGACAGGCCGACCGGTGAAAACATATTCGATCGGCTACGGCGGGGATCAGAGCTACTACAACGAGCTCCCGTACGCGAAGGTCGTTGCGAAGGCGTTCGGAACCGACCATCACGAAATTGTGGTTCGCCCAGAAGTCAGTGCCCTGCTTCCCAAGTTGATGTGGCATATGGATGAACCGATCGCGGATTCGGCTTGTCTGACGACGTATTTGGTTTCTCGCCTGGCGCGGGAGAGTGTCACGGTAATTCTCTCGGGTGTTGGTGGTGACGAACTTTTTGGCGGATATCGGAGGTATCTGGGGGACAATCTGCACCGCTGGTACCGGCTGCTACCGGGGCCTGTCCGGAAAAGTGTGCTGCCAGCTGTTCTGAAATTGTTTTCGCAAGACCGCACTTCGGCGTGGAAGGACTATGCGCGATACGCCGCGGCGTTCATCAGAACGGGCGAGCTCAATCCAGCTTCCCGGTATATGAGCTACGTAACACTTTTTTCGCCACAAGTGCAGCATGAATTGTTGCGACAAGAATCGGGCGCAGGTTCGAACGGGAACGAAATGGCTGCGGAAGCCCTCCGAAAGTGCTTCGCTCGTTGTACCGGGAAGGATACGTTGAATCGCATTATGTACACGGACTTGAAGACGTCACTTCCAGATGATCTGCTTGCGCTGACCGACCGCATGAGCATGGCTGCCTCGATTGAATGCCGTGCGCCGCTGGTTGATTACGAATTGGTGGAGTTAGCCAGCCGCATGCCCTCGTCCTTAAAGGTTCGCGGCCTCACCATGAAATACTTGTTGAAGAAGGCGGTGGCGCCTTGGCTGCCTCGTGAGGTGATCAAGCGCAAGAAGAGGGGTTTCGGAGCACCTGTAGGCGGGTGGTTGCGGCAGGACTTGAAGCCGCTGGTCCATGAGCTTCTATCGGAGGAGCAAGTGCGCCAGCGCGGATTGTTTCATTGGCCTGCCGTCCAGCAACTCATCGAGGACCACCAGGAGCAGCGCAGCGACTATACAGACCATATTTTTGCCTTGATCGCCTTGGAAACGTGGTGCCGCATCTATCTCGACGGGTCCGGGGGGATGGCCGAAAACTCCCCCGGCGGCGCTTAATCGAGAAGCCTTGCCTTTGCACGGCGTATAAGCCCCATCTAAGGGGTGGTCTCAATGGGTCGACGCAACACTCAGGTCGAACCAAACTTGCATTGAAAACAAAGGCTAAATCGCTTGATGGGGTTAGATCAGCCGGAACACTACCCTGGCTAGGTTTTGATCGAGTACAGACAAACAGATCGCTTCTTTCAGGGAAGCGTTGTCGGATCAACACATTAGATCGTGTTGCATCGACCGGTTGAGCCGGCAGGTGCTTCCGGGCATTCAGACGCGTGGTTTGGCTCAAGGGGGATAGATGATTTGTCCAGGGGCTTATGGTTATGCAGTACTTGATTCGGTGCGCCATGGGGGAAAACAAATAGCCCATTGACGCAGAATTCAGCTTGTGATTTACCTTCCGGCACCGGTATAATCTCCGCCCACCTTTCTGAGAGTGAGAATATTAACGGTGGGCGATTCTTACTTCGCAGTTTCCGAGAGGCAACTGGCGGGGCATTACCCAGACAGGGACGGAAGAACCGGAGTAACCATCTGGACTCCCTGGGAAGGATGACCGGGTGTGAGCGAGCTAAGATTTGAGGGACTAGAACGATGAACAAAGCCGAAATTATGTCCTGGTCAGCCGAGAAGTTCCCCTCCTTGTTTCGGGAAATCACAACACTCTCCATTCGCGGATTATTGCCGCCAATTCACAAGCACTGGTGGTTTCGGGCGCAGGCTTCCAACCTATTCGGCGACTCGGGATTCCCGATGCGCTATGGTTCTTGCAGGCTTCACATCCCGCCGGACCTGCATTCCATTTATCTGAACTACTTCGACATGTGGAACCACGAGCCTCTGACGAGCCGAGTCTTGAAGAAAATGCTAAGAAGCGGTGATGTGGTGATCGACGTCGGCGCCAACATCGGATATTTCACGCTTCTTGCCGCAAGCATCGTGGGTCCGAAGGGACGCGTTCACGCCGTGGAATGCTCCCCGGATACGTTAGCTGTGCTTGAAACCAACGTTCGAAAGAACAATCTGCAGAATGTGAAGATTCACCCTGTTGCAGCGGCCAAGGAGCGAGGGACTCTCAATCTAAATGTGACAGCGATCGGATTGTCCTGGATCGAGCCACATGCCAACTGGCCCGGATCAGAGGGCGGCCGCAGGACCATGAGTGTTCCCGCAGTTCCTCTGGACGAGATGATTCAATCGCCCGTGCATTTCGTGAAGATCGACGCGGAAGGAGTTGATTTAGACGTGCTGAAAGGCATGAAACACATTTTGGCCGAAAACCCGAGGATATCGGTGATTGTCGAATGGGCACCGCCGCTGCTTGCCGAGGCCGGGCGGGACCCATTAGAACTGCCTCGTTGGTTGCAGGAAGCGGGTTTCCGAAATATCTGCCTGTTGGACGAGCAGGGCCAGCGGCAACGTACGCTTAAGGAGTGCATCGAAATGGTGCGCGCAGGGAAGCTCCCCCGCAATTGGGTGGGGGATTTCTTCGCACAGAAAGTACCCGAGAGGATTCTTCGATAGACCTCAAGGCTGGAGTTCGGATGTAAAAGGGCTGCAAAAACAGTCGAGAATGAATAAAGAACAGACCGTGCCGGAGTTCGTCCGGCACCAACCTTGCTCTCCTTCTTCTGATGGTAAGACAATACAGACCTTGGTTCCAAAAGCTGAGACAACGATCTCCAATTACAGCTCAAGTATCTCGTCATCAGGAAGAAGTGCGTAAATAGAAGAACACGACCCAAATGGCTAATATGATCCATCCCGCAAGACTCAGTTCGCGCAGTGCCTTCGAGTGGTTACGGCCTGCTCGACGACAGAAAAAGAAATATATTTCCTGCAAGAGGAGAATCACAACCCCCAGGAGTGACGCTCGGATCCTGTACAAGAACAAATCTCTGGTTCGCGGATAGCGCCCAGCTGCCGTCTCAAAACTCTCATGTAATTGGGAAATCTGGTTGGCAACCTCGGCAGACGGCGGTTGTAAGACGCCTTGTATTTTCGCGTGACTCTTTGATTTCTGAGGGTCCACGAAGATCGTATCACCTTGCCGCGAAACCAATCGCGTTCCGCTATCAAGCGGCAGGTAAAGCTCCCAATTTCTGGCATCATTCCACTGGAGTATGCGGACTGGATCTGTCGTCATGCCCACCTGTTTTGTCCCATCGTCCAGAATCCAGGCTGTCACAGCCCAGGCATCGTCTGCCGGTTGATTCGTTACCACGGCTCCCGTTGGCTCCGGCTTTGCTTTGGGTGCCGTCCACCCGGCAAACGGAGTGCGACTGCCGCGAAACGTTTTGATGGTCATCGAAGGTCGGCCTAGAAAATAGGCCTTCAATCTCTCCGTTACACCATCCGCTGAAAGATTGTAGAGGTCTGGAGTATTTCCGGATTCCACGCGAACATTCGGGTAGGTCGTCCAGATTGTTTCGAGGCTCTTATCCGGGTTTCCCTTGGAGTCGTCCACAACGATCCAAGCGGAGGGAACTACGTGCAATACCAACCGTCGAATAACGAACGCGCCTGGTCCACGTCGTTCCATCTCGACCGCGTACAATTCTGGTGATTTCAGCGAAGACAAAACTGTTGACGTTCGCGGCGGACCACATTTTTCGCCGGTCAGATGCGGTGCGTTTGACCCTTCCCAACATTCCGCTCGCATACGATCGGGGCTGTCATAGGGCCAGTAGCCCATATTCGTCCACCAGTCCTGTCCACCAGCCCAGAGCAGAACACTCGGCTCATCGGCATGTTTGTGAGCGTGGCCTGGGAAATTAGACCAAGCAAAGATGGTCTGCGAGAGTCGCGCGGGCAAGGGCCAACTGGGAAGGTTGTCCCACAACACGGCGTAACCCTCCACCGCGTACATCGAGAATGAATTCACAGGCCGCTCCATTTTGTCCGGCGTCAAAGGACCCATACGGCCATGTTGGTCTGGTTGACCGGTGAGCACGGCAACAACTCCTTTTCCTGCCGCATCGCCAAACTGGGGAATGGAACGATCGGGTCTGCGGATCTCCGTTGAAAACTTCTTTGCCCCTTCATATTTTCTGACCCACTCTGGGGGAACATCCAAGTTCAGAAATGTGGCGTATCGCAGCACCATTCCAAGAAGAAAAACCCCAAATTCGTGATAATCCGCGGAATGCTCGAGTACAATTCCATCCGGGCCAATGTAAAACGCAATTTGGTCCTTCAGACGTGTGAATGCCAATCGTTTGTATTCTCCGACGCGCGGAAGAGAAGGAAACGCGACGCAGATTTGCCAGAGCGCAAGATTCTGAATTACCCCGTGATTGGTCGCGAAAGTGTACAGCTGAGGTTTTGCCAGCAACGCCGCGGTATGTGCCGCAAAGCCCCACAACTCCGCGGCTACCTCGGGCCGATAGTCTGGCCGGTGACGATAGATGCTCCAGAAGTCAGCAAGCGTGCGCGCGCGAGAAGCGACGGCGTGATCGTTCCATAGAAATCCTCTGTCTAACCACGCCTTCTTCTCGTAGCGTCCGAAAGCCAGGAGGACGGTTCGCGCCATTTCATAAAACTCTTCCCTGCCCGTGCGTTCATACGCGTCCAGGAAAGTCTCAGGCACTACGAGCCCGGCAAATTGCAACTGCCAAAGACTTGTACCGCGTTCCAAATCATCAGGATCAAATGGCAGGTGAACTTCAATTGGCTGGAAACCGGGGATCTCAGCACGACCCTTGAGCAGGTTCTCGGCTGCGGCTATCAATAGCGCGTCATTCTGCCAATTGCGGGCCAGCAGCCGGTGAGTACGCATCTCTTTGAGCACGTCATCGGACGGTTGGGCTTTTCCAGCCTCCGTCATAGCTGCTGGAATGGTCGCTCCAGGAACATAAAATCGACTGAATTCCGGAATCCAGATAGCCGTCAAAAAAGCCAGGAAGAATGCGATGGTAAGCGCAGCTAGCGCCCGCGGCGAAACACGGTGATTTGAAGACGAACCGGGAGTCACAAATGAATTTTATATCAAGGTGGCCCTAAATGAGAGGCAAATGACTCAAAAAGCGAAGAAGAATGACTGCCGCTAACGGCAACTCCTAGCTTTATACATCCCTAGCTACTTTGGAAGAGCGATCGGCTGTTTGGACACGATCAATTCATCGAACCAGGTGTAGGCGGGCGGATGATTGATCTTCATGTCCTTGTTGGTCATGTAGGCAAGCAAGGTCAAGGCGTCGTAGTCGTTGCCGGGATGATCGTTCTTGAGGATGAAATGGGGCATCTTCACCCATTGCTTGTACGGTTTCCCCTCGGGCGCTGCCCAGGCATTGATCGTGCTGTCCGGTTTTCCCCAATGGCCGATGGAAACTTGATAATAAAAAGTGACCCACTGCTCCGCAGGATAATGAAAGCAGTCTTTTTGATTTATGTGCTCGAACACGCAGTTGTAGTCACCCTGCTGAAGCAAAAGCGGCGGCTGGCCGTGATTCTCGTCATATAGCGCCCGCTCGCCGCAATCCGTGTACATGATGGGTATTCCTGAACTGTGGTACTCGACCGTCGTGAGCTCAACCTGCGCACAGGTGGAACCCCCATTGTGAAAAATGACCTGCTTCCAAGCCGTGTCTCCCCAATTGTTCGTTAGCATTTCCTTGGAAAAACGCTGACGGAACTGCACATAAAAGGTCGAGCCGGGACCAAAGCTATGCTCGAAGGATTGACGCCAAAACCCGGCCGCGTTCGCAGCGGAGTTTGGAAGTATTTCCAGGCGCAATGAACTCATTCCTGAAGCCTTGATGGTCGTATCGCGGGAACCATGGATAAGCTTATCCCAGGCGGGATACAAACCGTTAGCCGGCCATTGAGCGGGCAAGAAATCTCCGGGGGAATCGAATCCCATGCAAACCAGCACGCCCGCAGCCTTGCAGCGTGTTTCAAAATCCTGAGGCTCCTGAGAAGTCGCATTGTCTGCAGTGGATTCGTCGCGAGAGGCCGCTTCAACCGAAGATCGAGAAGAAGAAAACCACGCAGCCCGATGAAGGCCGTGATTGAGTCTTTGCGCCCTGACAAAAAACGTCAGAATAAAAAATGAAAAACTCAGCAGGCCGAGAAAACAAAGCCAACTGATCCAGTTCTTGTCTTTGGAATTCACCTGTTGAGAATATCACGGCGAAATAGTATCAACAATGGATTGAGACTTCATCAACGAAGCCTCTGTGAGGCGAAGCACGAAGGCATTCTGGTTCCAATCATTGACGATGACGAATACGCCGAGCGATGGAAAGTACCTGAAGCGCCCGAAACTTCCTTTTTCTTGCGCTTTGCCGGGACCATTAGGAAAAGATCTCTCTTGGCAGGTTTTTCGATCCGGATCAAAAACGTAGACCGAATCGCCGCCCACCCAGCTGACGACAGAACGCTGCACCGGCTCGTAGGCCAAGCCAGGAGCCGGCGCGCGCAAGAGCGCATCGCAGCCTCGCACACGTTTTGACCAGTCATGGATATCGTAATTGGAATGAGGGCCCACTTCGACTACCCAGAACTGATTGGGAAAGCCGATCATGAAGAACAACTTGCGTTCCGGGTCAAGGACTCCGGATTGGTGGTAATCAACTCCGTGCAATTCAGAGAGCTTCTTCACGGAGTTGGTCGACGGATCGTAACGAAAGAAATGCTCGGTGTCGGAGAAGAAGACAGCTTGGGTATTTGGATCATAGTCTGCTGAAATTCCGGGATCGTACAAAAAATTGTCTCCTCGATGCGGCTCCATGAGAGTCCATTGCATACTGGCGAGATCAAGTTTCCAGATTTTGTCACTCATGGAGCCGCAACTGGATTTCGATCCCCCGAACGAAAACATCGCATCCTGTCCCGGCACATAAACCAATCCGTTGTAGGTATGCCGGGCCGAGGGACGCCCATCCGTGTATGCTTCTGGGCAGCTATCGACATTTGAAACCGGACTTGGGTCGGTGAGCCGCTCGAGGGCCAATTTCTTCAGATCGAGTGCGTACACCTCGTTGCCGAAATAGTCCGAGTGGCCTCCTCCCCAGAAAATGAGCCGCTGGCGTTTGATATCGGCGATGCCTCCGTTCCATGCAGAGAGAACCGCTTGGCAGCCGGTATTGCCTTCAATTTCTTTCGTTGAAGGACAATGCTGAGATAGCTTCGTGCTCGGGATCTCATGCCACCCCAGCGCTTTGGAAAGGTCATCCTGACCGCCGGGCGAAGGGCCAGAGAAATGTTCGCGAGCAACGCTGCCATCCGATGTTCCGACATGTGGTGCATTCAGACGCACTGAACGGGCCAACAGCACGGACTCCAGGGCAGTCTTCGGAGTTCCATGAAAAGCCGGCGATGAAAAGACCATCAATGTGCAAATGAATCCGGCAATCCATAAAACGCTTATCCAACGTAGCTGTGGCTGCTCCAACATTCTGGAGAATGGCCGCACCAATTTGTCAAGAGCAGATCGGGAGCGCATTATGTTCATAATCCATATGCAAAATCGTGATGTTAGCACACACCTAACTGGCTAATCGTTAGTGTACGGCCTTATGTGCCTGATATTCTAAGCTTTGGGTACTAGGGATTTGGGCCCGCTGGCGCTGGAATCGGTTGCCCGGAGACGATCAGTTCGTCATACCAGACATGCGCGCTCGGATGTGCCACAGAGGCGCGCTTCCCTGTCATAAATTGCGTCAATGTCAACGAATCAAAACCATCCGCGCCTTTGTCCTGTCGCAGCGTGTAGCTCAAGACACTGATGAATTTTTTCATACCCTGCCCCCGAGGAGCGAACCACGCCTCCAAGCTGCTGTTGGCTTGCCCCCAGTTTCCCACGTGAACCTTAAAATAAAGCGTGTACCAAGTATTAGGCGCAATCTTGAAGCATTTTCCGGTTGGCGTGTCCATTGCCCACTGGCATTTTTCTCCGGTGAACGGAGCAGGCTCCGTGAAACCCTGTTGTAGAAGAATATCTCCTCTGGATGCGTAGGTCTTGCCATCGAGTGCCGTCGTAAACTGGTCCTCACCGCAATCAGAATATGCTGTGGGGGTCGCCCAGGCATTGTGATCGTGAATGGTGATCTCTTCTCCAGCACAAGTACCGGCGTGATTATGGAAGATTGAGAGCTTCGGGGCCGTGTTTTTCCCTGGCTCTCCAGTGCTTGTCCAGTCAAAGTTAACCCAATTGGAATCCGCTCGAAATGCGTATTGCACATAAAACGTCGAATTAGATCCAAAGATACGGGGGAAATTTTGCAGCCAGTTGCCCTCGGAATTTTCTCCAGTGTTGCCGTAGATGTCCCAGCGGGCAGAACTCGCGCCGGAAAACGAGGTGGTTGTGTCCCGTTGTACGCACGGTGTGGGCCAAGTAGGACAATCTTTCTTGTAATAAAAGCCGGTGCCTGGCCAGGTGGCTTGAGTGAAAACGGAAGGTAGATCGAAGCCCTGACATACGATTACTCCCGGCTGGGCGCAACGTGATTCGAAATTCTGCAAGGCCAATCTCTCTTGGTCCGATGGTGCGTCAAGGGTGGCGGAGGAGATCGCTTGATTCTCAACAGTTCCCTTGGGATTCGATTCAGCTAGGGTTTGGCCGGATCCTAACTGGCCAAATCCGAGAGTCTGAGTCGGGATTTCGCGCCGACACAAGAACACTACACCGCCGCAAATGGCAAGTCCTAAGGATGCCAAAACCGAAAGCTCTTTGAGCCCACGTGCGATATTTCCTGACATACGCGTAGCATATCACTGCGACTTGGACGAAATGTCGAATCGCTGTTCCAGATTTGACGCCGCAAGGCTTCTACACCCTCGAGGCTTCAGGTGACAGACAGACGAATAATAGAAGACCAATTCTGCCGGATGGACCAAGTGATTGTCAGGAGAGACGAGCAAGAAAAGAAGGTCAGTTGGTAATATTGCCGGCCGACCCCGTTTTTGGAAATTGGCTAGAAGCTGTTACATAGTCGGGTACAAGCCATTGAGATGAGGGGAGTTGGGGACTCTTCAGGTGAGGGATAAGCAAGGTCAGTAGCGCCGAGGGATGGTTGACCGCTGCAGCAACCGCTGCACGTGATTATCGACAAAGCTTACGAAAACGACCAGTTACGAAAGCGGTTGCGGCATCGAGTTGATCTGTCCGCACAACAGCAATCGTGTTCGCCCAGCAGCACCAGATGGGCAGGCGTTGCAGGGGTACCAGCGGCGACGGATGGTCGGCGTGTCCAGATGAGGACACATCAACAACCAGTCGGTGGGAGTCCGACCGAAGCTAGAAGACTCAAGCCTCGTGGTTTGGGTGGCGCCGTGGCGCGAAACAAGGACGAACTTTGGATCTCTTCGCATGGCGATTCGACGATGCCAAAGATCCCAGTCCAGGGGATGTACCCTGGTTGGGCCACTGCCACAGGACATACCAGGCTTGCGAGTAGGTAATCCAATACCATTTTTGGGAAGGTGGCGAGTGTGCCTTCTGGTGCTGCTGGTGGAAGAGAGTCTTTCGGAATTGACATAAAGCCCTTATAATGAGTAATATAGAAGAACAGTTCGTTTGGCGCAGATGGCATTCGCCTTGCAACTTTTGACTGTTCTGGCAAGTCTGCAGACTTTGACAAACTGTAGGTCCATTTCAGGGAGTAGGTAGTTGATGCCATCGAATGAGAAGCAAAGAAGAATCGGCGTATTCAGCCACGGGGGATTGAAAAACCTCGGTGACGAGGCACTGTTTGCTGCCGTCATCCAGAACGTGCGACTGCGCGTTCCCGACGCACAAATCGTCGGCTTTACAGCAAACCCGGAAGACACCGAGTCGCGCCACGGGATTCCCGCGTATCCGATTGCGCGATTGGACCAGCCCCATAAATCGAATCTACCGGCCGCCGCGGCCCCCGCCATGCCAGACCGAGGCCCCGCGTCGACAACTCGTCGATCTTCATGGAAACAGTCCATCAAAACTGTGCCTGGGGTTACCGCGATCGCCCAGGGAATTCGCACGACGCTTCGGGTGACTCGAGAATTCCTTTTGGAGCCCAAGTTTCTGTGGCAATCGTACAAACGGTTGCGTGGTGTTGAATTGCTCTTGGTAGCTGGGTCGCAGCAATTGAATGACATCTACGGGGCTTGGGCGTTCCCGATCTCGTTGTACAAATGGTCCGTTCTTTCGCGCCTCGCGGGGACAAAAGTGGCGCTATTGAGTGTGGGCGCCGGTCCGATTTCGTCGTCTTTCAGTCAGTTTCTGATTCGTCGCGTCTTGCGAATGTGCAGCTATCGATCCTACCGGGACACGATTTCCAGCGAACTGGTCACGAGTATTGGCTCAAAAGGTTTGCATCCCGTGTTTCCGGACCTAGCCTACAGCATGCGGCTACCTGAACCGCGGCCAGTTCCGACCGACAAAAAGACTGTTGTGGTTGGAATCAATCCCGTCCCGTTCTATGACGGGCGATACTGGGCCAAGCCTAACCCGGCGCGCTATCAAGACTATGTGGACAAATTTGCGCGCTTTGCCCAATGGTTAAACCAGAACGGATATTCGACCTTATTCTTCCCGACACAGGCGCGAGCGGACGTTCTGACAATCCAGGATATTCGCGCCGCCATGAATGGCGGTGGAAACTCGCCGCGAATGTTGGAGAGCCTTCCGATTCAAAGCATCGGCGATCTGGTCACGGAAATTGCGCGCGCCGACCTGGTGATTGCCAACCGCTATCATGGAATCCTGCTTTCACTAGCGTTGAACAAACCGGTCCTCGGCATGGCATATCATGAAAAGAGCCGAGCGCTGCTTGAACAGGTCGGCCAAGACGACTACGTGCTGAACATCGGGGATTTCAGCTTCGATGAACTGGTCGAAAAGTTCAAAGCGTTGCACGCTCACGCAGCGCAATCCAAAGAAGAAATCGCCGCGAGAATCGCCCCTCTGCGCGTGGAGCTCGAGCGACAGTTTGACATCGTGTTCGGCCTGATTGGCATCGAGCCTCCACCCCGGCCGGAACGAAATTAATGTTCTGCGACAGAAACCTGCAGTGGAGAAAGCTTCAGGCCAGGGCATGGCGATTGGAAGCAACAGGATCGGAAAACACATCAGGTCAGGAGCAAGCGCAGAGTATCGAGGGGGGAAAAACCCGCTTCGTTTGCCAACGATTTCAGTACCTAAGGTGAGCGAGCCCCTTGCCGTTGGAAGTTTCGTACGCGCCGCTGTCTTCCTCCAACTTTCTCAGGCGTAATTCCGAAAGAAGGGAAGCTTTAAGAAGGATCCAGGACCAAT
>Ga0316363_10000630_pt1 | contig 42176 bp, 39 predicted proteins | sample Sb_taG_3_FD_200459 | JGI IMG/M metagenome (GOLD analysis project Ga0316363, IMG submission 200459) | Peat soil microbial communities from Weissenstadt, Germany - Sb_50d_a_PC metaG (v2) (version 2) | ecosystem: Environmental > Terrestrial > Soil > Wetlands > Peat | place: Germany: Weissenstadt...
CCGATCCTTCGTTCGGTGGTTTCTCGTCGGAGTGGCGCTTCTTTGGTCGCTTGCTGTGCTGATCCTTGTGGCTGCCCGGTGGATCGACCCACCGACCACCGTGGTGCACATGGAGCGCCGCTTGCAGGCTTGGATCCACCACAGGCCGTATCACGAACGATACGAATTCGTTGCGCTGAGCCGAATCTCGCCCGATTTCCAGCATGCTGTGATCGCCGCGGAAGACGCGCGCTTCTACGAGCATCACGGATTCGATTGGCAAGCGATGGAAATCGCTGCTGAGAACGATCTGGAAGGCGGCCGCATTCACGGAGGGTCCACGCTCACGCAGCAACTAGTAAAAAACCTGTTCTTCGGAACCGGCCGCTCGATCCTCCGCAAGGGCGCCGAGTTCACGCTTGTCCCGGTGGCCGAACTGGTCCTCGGCAAGAAGCGCATTCTGGAACTCTACCTCAACGTGGTGGAATGGGGCCCTGGTGTTTACGGAGCGGAGTCGGCGTGCCGTTACTACTACCGAACCTCGGCCCGGAATATTGACCGGGAACAGTCGGCCCGACTTGCCGCAATTCTGCCGTTGCCCCTGAAGCGACGGCCCGATCACATGAACCGGTACAGCGAGCTCATCCTAGAGCGGATGCGCCAAATGGGTTGGTAGTCGCGCATCACATTCCAGAGAACCTTGGAGGATTCGGGCCGATAAACGACTTACCGGGAGTTGACACGATTGGCCAGAATTCGACCTCCTATTGCGCTCCAGCCGAAATCCATTGACACACCCGCCCTGCGATATTACCGTAGCACCCCATCAGATCGGTCGGCCCCGCTCGTCTTTTCACACAAGGAGGAAGTACCGATGCATCGCTCACTGCTTCTGCTGGTGTTCGTTTGTTTCACGGCTTCTGCCGCGCTGGCGCAAGATCCCGTCAAAGTCGATCCGAAGCACTACAAGGTGATCTTTGAAAACGATCAGGTCCGCGTTCTTCAGATACACTACGGGCCACATGAAAAATCCGTTATGCATTCTCATCCCGACGCTGTAGTGGTCTACGAGAGCGACGTCCACATGAAGATGAGCACGCCCGACGGCCAGTCTGTCGAATCGAGCGGCAAGGCCCACGATTCGCAATGGACTCCCGCCGGAGCTCACCTGCCTGAGAATCTCACGGACAAACCCGTGGACGCGGTCCTCGTCGAATTGAAGACCAAGCCCACTCACTGATTTTTCATGGCGGAGTCTCACGGAGGGGGTGTTCCGCCCCCTCGCGCCGTAACCGGACTAGAAGCTACTTGATGTCCGGTTAGCCGTTCAGACCGTGACACAGCTCTCGGCCGGAAAAACATCGAAGCGATTTGACGCAGCGTAGCGCCGTCACCAACCCATGATCGCCTGTGTGATCCCTTGCCACCACTTTGGATTGATCCTCCAGGCGTAGATTGCAAGACTCTGCACAACGATCAACGAGGGTAGCGCATAGAGATACACCTTGTGGACGCGCTTATCCACCACCCAATCACGCACCATGCCGAGCACGATCAGACAGTCTAAGGCGGGGAAGAAGAGGTTGTGGTTGAACATGAAATCGAATCTGCCGATGGCAGCGTCCATAAGTTGGCAACTCGCTATGAAGACAAGCCGCCGATGGTATTCCGGCTTCTTTCTCCAATAAATTGCCATCGCGATGCACGAGCCAAAGATGATCATGTCGGCGAACGGAATCGACAAGAAAGCAGCTGCGCCCTTCTGCTGTAGCACAACGGTATCGAACCGGGTCATCACCACCGCAATTGTGAAGCCCAACACAACCATCACCGTGGCCAGCCCCGCTCCAAACCAGCCGAGCAAGCGGTGCACGCTGACTCTCCGCGCGCGCACCAGAGCCGACTGAGCGATAAAGAAGACCACCCACGTTGAGAAGGCGGCGCCGTGTATCCACAAAAGCAGCGGCCTTGGCGGGTTGGCGTGGAACAGGCTGGCGTTGACCGTGCGGCTGAAGCCCGAAATCACAAGCGCGGCCAACACCAGCGACATGCAGAGATAGAAATACCGGCCCAAGAATATCTTGAACTGCTTCGCTGTGCTTGCTTCTTTCTCAATACGAGCAGCTAGCCCTGCGTTTCCAATGGTCACAGAATCTTGCCCCCTGAGAACGCCGCAAATTTGAGTCTTTACGCCATTTCTGCGAAAAGGGCGCGGTATAGGAAATGCGGAGTGGCGGCACTATAGCGGCAACATGGGGAACTGTCAAGAAACGGCGTGAAAGTCCAGGTAAACGCCATTACCGTACAAGTGGGTCCCGGTACCCAAGTTACCGGTTTGCCGACCATTCGTCACTCCCAACGGTGTTCCTCACCTTCGCGAATCTTCAGAGCCAATGATTCGAGGGGAGGAATGGAGAATGACGTAGTCAAGAAATGTTCAGGCGGTTGGGTTCCGTCCTGAATTGCCTTTGCGAGAACCTCCATCGCCTGTCCCGCAAGCGGCGGAATGTGAATCGTCGCCGCGAGCCATTTTTCGCGCACCCAGACTTGACCCGTCGCCTGCTGACCATCACACCCGGTGAATGGCAAGCTCAGCCATCGCGAACGCTCTGCTTCGTTGGTGATCTCCTGAAAAGCTCTGCGAGCGCCCATGGCCATCGAGTCATCCTGCGCGCCGATGAGCTTAATTGACGCGCTTTGTGAAGTAGCCAGTTTCAGCCAGGACCGCACCGACCGCCCGGCACTTTCCTCTGTCCACTCGGCCTTCAGCATCGCCAATTGAATGTTGGGCGGCTTCGTCTCCAGCATCCCCAGCTCACGCTCCCGCGCCGAGGGACTCTGCGAAGGTCCTTTGATGTAAAGAACAGAACCGCCTCCCGGCAGCAACGCTGCGAATTGTCTTCCTTGAATCCGTCCAATCTCGAAGTGATCGGAACTGACAGCAAAAATGGGTGCGGTTGCCGTCCTGCGGAGGTCCGACAAATAATCCGGCCTCTTGTTCAGGACCGCCCAGCCTATTCCTGCGGCGCTGGCGGCCCGAGCCACCTGCGGCATGGCCGTGCTCCCAACCGGTTCCACCACAATCGCATCGGGTCGAGACTCTACCGGGCTTTGGATTGCCTTCAGAAGTTGCGTGCTTTGATTCACCGCGTCGTTATCAGCAAAGACGATTTCCGCATCGCTCCCCAGTTTGCGCGCCGCATCTTCTGCGGATTGGCCTTGTGCCACTTGAAAATCGTTCTCGCGGGTGTGCAGCGATACCAGAAATCTGAGCTTTTTCATCATTTCGCGAGTTTACCCCTGACCGCCTTTTAACGATACGCATAGTTCGCTGAAGTCGGTCCCAGTACGAAGATGTCCAGTAAAACTGAGTAACCAGGAGTTGGACAGCGGAACGGGTTGTCGATTTCTCAAATATGGCTTACTGGGTCGAGAATGATATTGTGCTGAGTGGTAAGGAGGAGATAATTCTGATGCAGCGTAGAGATTTTATAAAAAGTACTGCTGCCGTTGCCGTAGCCGCAGAACTTGGAATGGGTAAAGTGCAGGCGAAGGTTCCCGCTCACAACTGGGGAAACTACGACTTCGGCTCCGGTCCCCACGTGACCGATCGCCTCAATCAGGGTCCGTTCCCTCAATACCCACCTGATGCCGTCATTCCCACTGACGATGTGGTGATGACCACTACTTCTTCGGAAGACGTCGTGCCGAACTATGGCATGGGACTGGTCACCTATATCACGGCAGACAGTGGCACGGAGGAAATCAAGTCAGACAATATTCCTCAGGCGATCGAAGACCTGGTTCGATTCCCTTTGGGCCAGCAGCTTTATGTCCGTCCGACCTGGAGGGAAGTACAGCCGCGGCCTGGACGCCTGGAGATGCCCGACTATCTGAAGCTCGTCTTTGAATTGGCGAAGAAGAACAACAAGCGGGTCGGATTGCGAGTTCAGATGTGTGCTCCAGACTATACACACGAAGCGGCCCTCCCGGATTTTGTCCTCGACAAAGTGCCGAAGGTTGATCTGGTGCTTAGCGATCAGGAAAACAGGGCCTCGGCGCAAAGATACTTGCAGAACCCGCATTCGCGTTATCAGCCCCGGTTTGACCATCCTTTTTTTCAGCAGGCATTCAAAGAACTGGTTGGCCTATTGGCAGCAGAATTTAACGGCAATCCGCTCATCGAGTTTATCGATACCTTCATGTATGGCTTTTGGGGTGAAGGGCACACTTGGCCATTTGGCAACAATCCTTTCCCTGATTACCAGACAGCAGAGCGCACCTGGACCAGCATGCTCGAAGTCCAGCTCGAACACTTTTCGAAGACTCCTCTACTGACCAATACGCAACCGGACTTTAGCCGGGTTGGTAATTCAGAACTAGTAGACCGCACGGTCCGCAGCAACAATTGGATTCGGAGCGATACCATCTTTATTGAGAACGAGCAGATTGAAGCGCTCAGCAATCGCCCGCCCTGGATCGCGGCATTACTCGAGCAGGGGCTTCCGGGTAAACCTCCCGATCCACGCGCCGCATATGAAGGGATATCCCCGGCAGAGAACATGATCGCTCATGTGATTGATGTCGGGGCGAATTACTGGTCGCTCTGGAACTTTCACCAGATCAGCGCAAAGAATCTGATGAGTTACTACCAGTCTTATCCGGCAGCGTTCGACCGGATCAGTCGCCGAATTGGCTATCGGGTGAGGCCGTCTTTCATCTGGAGCTATAAGGACGATGGTTACCTGGGGCTAATTGTCGGCTTCGCAAATGACGGCATCGCAGGTGTGCCGGGCATATTGAGGGCGACCGTGGAGAGCCAGGACGGAAGGGTGCTCAAGAGCGGTTGCCTGGACGCCGGTTACCCGTTACCGGGCAAGATTCGGCAGGCACAGTTCGTGGTTCCGAACGTCCCAGATTGGAAAGGATTGAAACTTAGAGCTGAGATTGAGGTAAAGGGAATGCGCTATCCCGTGCGGTGGGCTTGTCACCAGAAGCTGAACGATGACGGCTCGCTCACACTGCGTCCCAACCTCCGTCAGCAGGTCTAGGCTGTGGCTGTTCTGATCCAAGAGACGCGCGAATTCCTCAACGGAAAAAGTGAAGACTAGCGCGCAATGCAGATTGGTCCAAGCAGCCTCAAGTCCTGGTTAACGCGGTGGTCTCAATGGGTCAACGCAACACTCAGGTCGAACCAAACCTGCATTGAAAACAAAGGCTAAATCGCTTGCTAGGGTTAGATCAGCCGGAACACTACCCTGGCTAGGTTTTGATCGAGTACAGGCAAACAGATCGCGTCTTTCAGGGAAGCGTTGTCGGATCAACACATTAGATGGTGTTGCATCGACCGGTTGAGCCGGCAGCGCTAACCGGAGAAGTGGGTCCCGGTACCGTCGCACGATAGTGATGACAGTCCACCGCCATTCATCGTAGGGTACTAGCAGTGAGAAGCGCGCCACGGCGCGTGTCAACGATCTTGAGACACTTGCTCACGGAATTTAGTGAGTTTTTTCATGTGAGTGGGACTGGCTTGTTGATCCACGCCTCGGTGGGAACGGCGGGTGGTCTTGGGGCGCTTCGCACGAAGCGTTCCGGATGAAGTTGAAAGGCGGCATCGAGTACTTGTTGGCGTTGTTCGAGAACTCGGCCCGTCTGGTTGTAGTGGACCATCGCCGGCGTGCGTAGGCCGAGGCTCGAGTGGCGGTGTTCCCCGTTGTACCAGCGAAAGAATCCCTGGCAAAAAGCACGACTGTCCTGAATGCAGCCGAAGCGATCCGGGAACTCCGGACGGTACTTCAGCGTGCGGAATTGGCTTTCCGAGTAGGGGTTGTCATTCGATACGTGTGGGCGGCTGTGGGTCTTGGTTACGCCCAGGTCCGCCAGTAAGAAGGCTACGGGTTTGGATCTCATCGAGGTGCCGCGATCGGCATGCAGCGTGAGCTGACCCGGTTGGATGCACTGTTTTTGGCAACTCCCCTCGATCAACCGCTTGGCAAGTTCGGCGCTTTCCCGCATGGCCACCATCCAGCCGGTGACGTAGCGGCTGAAAACATCCAGGATCACGTAGAGATAGAAGTAGGTCCATTTCACAGGTCCGAGCAGCTTGGTAATGTCCCAACTCCAAAGCTGATTGGGGGCCGTGGCCAGTAGTTCTGGTTTCTTGTAGCGCGGATGTGTCAATTGATCGCGACGCTCGCGGGACTCCCCGCGCTTCTCGAGCAAACGATACATGCTGCGGATAGCGCAGAGATACTGCCCTTCATCGAGTAACGTCGCATAAACAGCGGCTGGCGAGCGATCCTGGAAGCGTTCTTGGTGCAGACAAGCCAAGACCGATTCGCGTTCCGCCGGACCCAGTGCGCGTGCTGGCGAAGGCCGCGACACCAGCTCCAGAGGAAAAGAAGTCTTACGGCGATCCCGATAGTAAGAAGCACGAGGCATGCACAGCGCCTGGCAAGCCGCGCTGGCGCCCACCTCATTCGCCAGTTCGCTGACGGCGGCCATCAAGATTTCTCCTCGGGGTCGGGGTCCGTCTCCGGAAGGGGATTCCCCAACAGCGCAGCCACTTTTTTTTGGACGTCGATGATGATGTGAGCCTTACGTAGATCTTCGGCGAGACGCGCGTTCTGGCGGCGAAGTTTCTGGTTCTCCTCTTCCATCGGATTACGCTTGGGCTTCGGCCCACGCTTCCGCGGAGTCAGAGCCTCACGGATTCCATCGGCTCGCTCGCGCCTCCAATAAGTTAGCAGCGACGAGTACAGACCCTCGCGACGCAGCAGAGCGCCAACGCCACCTGGTGTGGCAGCAGCAGCCTCGGCCTCGATCAAGATGCGTTGTTTGTACTCCGCGGTGTAGGTGCGCCGCTTGGGTTTGGCAACCACTTCGGAATCAGGAGGCAAGTCCAACCGGGCGCCGGCACCCGCTTTGGCTGCCGCTGCACTCCGCTGCGGCTCGCTTCGCTCGCCTTCGCTCCGTTCCGCGCCAGCCAAAGCCCCTGAGGAAAGGACAACACCAAGAGAATTCCCGTTCATCTCTTCTTTTTTCTTTCTCGCCCTGCTCATTAATTAAGAGTACTACCGGTGCCTAAGGAATGTTGGCACGGAGGGGGCCCTCCAATCTGCGCGGTAATAAATGCCCCGTCTTCCGGCAGTTTTTGGTAGATGAATTTCACTTTTCTGCCGTCTCCAAGTGTTTTGATCCACTCTTCGTCCGGCATGTTCGTAGCTCCTCAGGCGGGGTCAGTGTATGTCGCAAGTATACATTGTTCGGTGCGAGAAATTGCGGATCGGGAATGAGAGTTCGGCATTCCAGAAAGTGCCATTCGACTTCGTGCTGAGTTCTCTCTGACCGGAAGTTCCTGCACCGTGCGGCCTGGCCAGCACGCATCGGTTCGCAGCACTCCTTGCAGCCTTCAGAATCTCCCTTTGCTTCGCATTGCATGAAGGAGGAAACGCAATCCTCCGCAACGTCTCTCGCCCGCACCCCAGGATGGCTTAGACTCGTCATATGCAGTTGCACTCATTCAAGCGCTGTTCCGGCACGTTGCTCTTGCGCCTTGCCGGAAGCGGCCTCGGGAGAAACAAATGTCAAAGGTCCTTTTGATCAGCGGAAGCCCAAAGCTGGAAGGGAACACGGCACAGCTCATGGAAGAATGCGCGAAAGTGATTCGCGGGAAAGGCGTGCAGGCCGAGATCGTTTCCTTTGCCGACATGAAGATTGGGTCCTGCACGGCCTGCGGGAAGTGCTCCGAGTTGGGCAAGTGCAATATCGAGGACGGCTTGAACGGCGTCATGGATAAGCTTCGCGAGTCGCAGGGATTCATCGTGAGCGCTCCCGTCTACTTTGGAACGGCGCGGGGGGACGTGATGTCGGCGCTGCAAAGAATCGGCTACGTCTCCAGCAAGACGGACAAGTTCCTGTCAGGGATAGTGGGAGGTGCCGTCGCCGTGGCGCGACGCGGTGGGCAAACCTTTACACTCCAGGAAATGCTGATGTTCTTCCTGATCAACGACATGATTGTTCCGGGATCAACGTACTGGAATATGGTCTTCGGCCGGCTGCCCGGGGATATATGGAAGGATACGGAAGGTATCGAAACGATCCGGCACTTTGCCGCCAACGTCGCTAACCTGGTGAAAAAGCTTCATCCTGAAACCACCAACTGACGCGGCGATATCCCTTTTACCAAAGTGCCAGCTGTGACCGGAGAGGCATTCCGCTTCCGTGGATTCCGCCATTTTCGCATCACGTTCCTGGCGACCAGTGAAGTAGCCCGCTGGATTTCGGAAGCGTGGGTCGGCCACGAGCGGAAAAAGATCGTGGAAACACAAAGTCCTACATCCTTTTATTAGAGGGTGTGGGCCTCCTTGTGTGCTGGGTCGGGCCTGGAGGGCGGCATAGAGCAACCCGCCAATGAAGACTAGTTTCCGATTCAAGCGTCATTTCCGAGTGGCCCGTCATCCGACCAGAATCGTCGACAAGCTCGAAATGGAGCTTCATCGGCTTCATCCTGATATCATCCATTACGCCCAAACGGAGCAACCATGCGCAAGCTGATTTTCTCTCTCTTTCTTCTGGCCTTATCAACCCCCCTTGCGTCAGCACAACAGTTCGATCTCGTGCTGGAAGGCGGACGCGTCATGGATCCCGAAACCGGCGTGGATGCCGTGCGCAATGTTGGCATTTGCGACGGAAAGATTACCCGCATCTCGTCCGAGGCGTTGAGCGGACGCCGTGTCGTCCATGCTAGCGGGCTGGTAGTCGCTCCCGGATTCATTGACCTGCACCAGCACGGCCAGGACCTCACGAGCCAGCGCGTCAAGGCGCTCGATGGGGTCACCACAGCACTGGAGTTGGAAATCGGTGCGCCCGACGTCGCTCAGTTTTTGAAAGCTAAAGAAGGACACTCGCTGATTCACTACGGCACTGCGGCGAGCCATGTCGCGGCGCGAGCTCTAGTGTTCGGCGCGCCGCTGCCGGCTGGGACCATCCTGCCTAAGAGCGGACCCGCGACCGATCATCCCGCCACGGCCGAACAGATCGAGGGCATGCGGGAGCGCCTGCGCGCGGAGCTTAGCGCTGGCGGCTTGGCCGTAGGGATGGGGATCGAGTACACGCCTGGAGCAACTCGGCTGGAGGTGATTGATATGTTCCGTCTCGCCGCCGAGCGGAGGGTGCCGGTCTACACCCACGCGCGCAGTTCGGGCCGCGTCGAGCCCGGCCCCACCGTTGAGGAGATCAGCGAAGTGATTGGAGCGGCTGCCATCACGGGTGCTTCGCTGCACATCGTGCACATCAACAGCACCTGCCTGCGCGACGTTTTCGAGTGTCTCTCCATGGTAGAAGGAGCGCGCGCCCGCGGCCTCGATGTGACCACCGAGGCGTACCCCTACATCGCCGGCATGACTTCCATAAACTCTGCGCTATTCAACCCCGGCTGGCAGGACAAATTTGGCATCGACTACGGCGACCTCATGCTTCCCGAAACGGGCGAGCGCCTCACCAAGGAGCGTTTCGACGAACTGCATAATTCCAGCACGACGCACTGGGTGGTGACCTTCAACAATACGCAGGACGTACTAGACAAAGTGATTCCACACCCTCTGGTGATGATCGCCAGCGACGGCCTCGAAGGCCATCCCCGTAACGCCGGGACCTTTTCACGCGTTCTGGCCCAATACGTCCGCGGAAAGGGAACTATCACGCTGATGGATGCTCTCCGAAAGATGAGTCTCATGCCGGCGGAGATGCTGGAGTGTTCGACTCCCGCGGCACGGCAAAAAGGCAGATTGCAGGAGGGCGCCGACGCCGACATCGTTGTGTTCGAGGCTGGGAATATCAGGGACCGTTCCACTTTCGAGAAGCCCATGGAGCCGAGTGTGGGTGTGCACTATTTGGTTGTAGGAGGAACCGTAGTCGTCGACGAAGGCAAGATCGTGCCAGATGTGTTCCCGGGCCAAGCGCTGCTGGGGCCGGGAAAGCGCTCAGCATCGCACGACTAGCTATGGCCTGCGCTACGGTCTACCCACGCCCGTGTAACGAATCCCATGGCGCGCAGGCAGTTACCCTCGGATTGTCGGCAACCCTTCCTTTATCGGTAAGGGAAGGGTTGCCCGTGATTCGACCGGTATCCTGATTTGCCAATTCAGATAGTCAGCTCAAACGGTTGTTAGCAACAGTTTGGATTTCTGCTGGAAGCACCGGTGGAAGAACCGTGCATCGGCAAGACCTGATGCTGACCATCGATCCCGAAGACACTTCGGCGGTTACACAGTCGCGAGGAGTTGCCGGAGAACGGGAGCTGGGAGGCAGGATTGTTCCACAAGGTCCTTCAGCTCCCTTGCGAGTTGGAACATCTCATCCGGTGCTTGCGAGCAGTGCCAACCAGCGCCAATTTCGGCATATCTGGAGGACATGAACGCGCGAAAGAAGCTCGTCACGACGAATCGTGGAAGTACATCGAGGAGAACTGCACTCTGGGGAACGATGCGGCGGCCGTTTGCGCGAAGCACGGCGAGCGTCTCGCGCATCGCATCCGCGAGCATTCCCATATCCTCCCGGGAACGAGCCAGGGCGTAGGTATCGCAGCCGTGCTTGAGAAGAAACATCGCCAGAGGGGCTACCATGGCAGCGTGTGTGACAAGCCAGTCGGGCATGTCCGCAATCGCCTTGGCCTTGAGGCCGGCGCGGTTGAGGATGCTGACCAGCCTGGTCAGCCTCTCGGTAATCGCACCATTTGCTTCTCCAAATGGGGTGCCATGCCCCCTCGCTCGCATCGCCCGGATCAAGTTGCCCTCGCGCCTGCCCCCGGCGAAGACAAAGCCCAGCATCACGCGTCTCGCGCCGAGCGCCGCAATCCACTCATCAAGGCCCGAAGCGGTGTTAACCATGAATACCACCGACTGCGACTGGTTTTGAGCGAGAAAGGGCAAAAGATCCCGTACCTGATTCTTGCGAACGACGACGAGTACGTATTCATAGATGTCTTCAGACGCCAGTCGGTCCACGACCGGCACCTGCGTCACCGTGCGCGTGCCTTTGAGCGGGTCCTCTATTTCGATACCCCTCTTCTGTAGTTCTTCGAGCCGCTTCTCACGGGCAAGAACGGTGACATCGTAGCCTGCCCTGTGCAGCGCCGCAGCACAAACAGAGCCATTGACCCCTGCCCCAATTACGAGTATTCGGCCGTCCGGTTTCATGGGTCTCTCCTTGCTTCACCGCCGTTTTGCTCGAAATTCTACAACTCCCTAGGCCTAACAGTAATTGGTTGGTAGTCGGCGTAACATTCGCCATTGCACTTACAATCCCAGAATCGGCCGGCCAGTTGGCGGTTGGTCGGCAATCCGGAAGTTGGCCAGCAACAGCCCTCGAGGAGATCAGCGGTGATGTCCTCCAACGGGACTTCTGGACTATTTCGCACCCATCGGCTCGGAATCGTTCAGGTCAAAGAGGTTGTGCACTTTCGCAGTTGGAGGCGGCAAAGGATCGATTCCTGTTGTTCCTTCACCATGATCAAAAAGGACGGCTAAGCCCCGATTAGAATGGTAACTGAGGAAGGGCGCTTCCGATGGTGTATTGGAAATTACGCCTCAACGAGCTCAAGCGCCAACCTCGCCACTTCAGAAGGAGATGGGGAACTTCGGGTGGATGCGGGAGGGCTCGCCAGTGCCAAAACCCACATAGATGCGCATTACTTCCCGGTTACCGATGCGCAGATAACCTCCGAGGCCGATGTCGTGTCGGAGTTGACTAATAGACAGGTCCGAAGGAAGCAACGCGACTTTCCCTAAATCGTAAAAGGCAAGTAGGCCAAACGGTCCCCACAGCGGATGTCGATACTCCACCTGAAACAGAATGCTGCTGGGCCCCCGGAAGCGGTAATCGGCGAAGCCACGCAGCGTATCGTTTCCGTTGATGTCCGTACCGCCAAGAGTCTGATCGAAATAGAACGGCACTTGGCTGCCGGCTCCTTTGTAGGATGCGGCCACGGCTCCAACCAACGTGAGATTACCTAAGGAGCATCGAGTGGCGCTCCGGAGGCTCGGACAGACGGCGTTCTGGTACAAGTGCCGATGAACTGGTGTGCCTTGGGAGGGCACCCAAAGTGGGATGAAGGTGGAACTCGTGGCGGATAACCGCTGAAACGAAAATGTGTGGTCGCCAAGCGCCTGATAGAAGGCGTACCCGACGTGCAAAGTCGTGAATTGAGAGCGGTAGGGAGGGATGCGGAATTGTACGTATGGCTCGTAACGGATAAAGTCGTCGAGCGAGTTGAGGCCAGGGGCCGTTGTTGCGTCGTAGGCTGTGTGAATTTGCGGAATTCCGGTGTTGATGGAGGAGGTCACACGTGGTTGTAGGAAGGCCATATTAAATCCGATGGAACTCCACGATGTGAGAGGGTTATCGATTTTCACGTAAGTCTCGGAGAGCAGCAGTCCGTAGCCGGAGATGTCAAACCGTGTGGTTGTCGGACCCAGTCCATAGAAATCCTGCTCGCGGGCGTCGAAGTGGCGGTAACCCAGTGTCACCGAAGCTTTCTCGTCCAGCGGATCCTCCCCCATGGGTCGCTGAACTTTGTAGATTCCATACTTCTCGCGCGCAGATGACGAAGTACACGCGATTTTCTGACCAAAGCTCAGCGAAGGAAGTCCAAAGGTAATCTGCGCCGCGGTGACGTAGGAACCGTCGTCGGCAATCGCGGCCGTACCCGCCAGAATAAAATCCCAATGGTAGATGCGCTGAGTCTTGCCGATTCCCGGCCCAAACGCCGCGGTTCCCGCACCGGGCGCAATGGAGGTCATCGTTACGTGAACAGGTGAGGCCGTGAACATCTCCTGGACGCACTCTTCGAGCCAGTGAACACCCTTGTGAAAATTTCCGCGCTCGATGCACGCGCGCCGGATATCGGTAAGGTCATCGGCGCGCGCCACGGCCCCAAATAACAGCGCGACTGCTATGAGTTGGATGAGCTTTCGGTACACGGCTTCTCCAACATTTCCCTGAACTTTGGCCCCAGGTGACGCACGGTGGTCGACACGCTTTGCGTGAAGTGGTCTGCATCCTTGGGATCGATCTTGCAGAAATCCGAATCCGGACCATCGTTTTTCAATCCCACAAGGGTGGGATGCGGCGCCACCTGGAGGCTCTTCGGCAATTTCTGATTCAGGCACAAAGCCTGTTTGAGGTGGCTGATTTGCAGGTGATTCAGGCAGTACGACTTCTGCAAATTCGGCTTGCACATGGGCGCGTTAATCGAAACATGATCCTTCCGCGGCCCATCCCGATGGTTAAGGATCGTGTCCGTATCAAAGGTGTTGGCGCACTTCGCCCGTTTGCCCAACCGATCGTCCGGGCCGTTCGTGGTTAGAACCTTGCGCGCCGTCGCAATCAGCGATGTATGGTCGAACACATCCTTGCAAACCACGTGGCTGGTATACGCGGAAACGATAACAGCGGGCACACGTACGCCGTAGCGATCGAAATTGAATTTCGGGTCGAGTGAGGGTTTGTCATCTGGGGGTGTCGCTTTCGGCGGTGGCACGTGATCGTAAATTCCCCCATGCTCGTCATACACGATCACGAGCATGGTCGAGTTCCAAACCGCGGGGTTGCTGCGTATGGCCTGATACACGCTGTAGATCAGGAGCTCCCCCTGTGCCACGTCACTGTCGGGATGCTGGTCGTTCTGAGGCCGGAAGGTTCCGTCGATCACGCCGGGGCTGTAGCGGGGTTCGAGGAACGAGTAACCGGGGAGATTGTAGTCGTAGCAATCCTGGAAAAAATCGTCAAGAGTGCCGAAGTATTGGTCCTGCTCCTTCATCAGGTTCCAGAAGGTCGAAGCCGCTGTCCAGCCGCCCGCGTAGATCGTGGAACCCACGTTCGATTCATTCAAAACTTCGTAGATCGTCAGCGGCGTTCCAAATTCCTCGGCGGAAATGTCCAGGCGGCCGCTCGCGGTTCCCGCATGAGCAAACAGACGATTGGGAAGGGTCGGTCCCGGAATCGAGGAAAACCAGTGATCGCAAACAGCGTACTCCTTTGCGAGCGTCGTGATGACGGGGATGTGGTTCGGGTCAAAGCATTGCATGATTTCGCGGCCTTCGTCGTCGCCGTACTCAGCATACGAACGAATGAATCCCTGCATCTGCGGATCGGCCGCCATCGTGCTTTCCGCCTCGCAATCCACGTCTTGACCATATCCACCATAGAGTTGCATGCACACGTCCTCGAAGTCGTGGCCCGGGTCTGTGAGGCCGGAGGGCTCCGCAACAGGCTTTGTGGGGCAGTCCTTGCCGTGCTTATCTTTGTTGGTGCAGTTCTTCTGCAGCACGTTTTCCAGGCCCTTGATATCCAAGTAGCCCAGCATGTGGTCAAACGAGCGATTTTCCAGCATTAGCACAACGAGGTGTTTAATCGGGGAGTCTGGCTTGGATTTGGCGTTCTGGCTTGAAACTGGGCCAGCAAATTCCTTCAGGTCGGACACGGCATCCCCCCGGTGCATGGCTCTGAAAAACAACAGGACAAGGGTTTATCATCTCTGGGTACGTGAAATCAAGGGCAATAACAGTGACGTGATCTAAGAAGCTGGATATGACTCCACCGTCCCAGAGGGTTCCATGCGGGAGGCCCTAAGCCGACCAGTCCCTCACCGAACGGGCAGCAGGTTTAGATCGATTCCCTCGAAGCAATTCTCTGAGGAGCTGGGAGATGTCCGATAAATACAGGCGCCTGAGATGCCAGCCGTTCGACCGGCGACATAGGACTCTGGAGGGACAATCAAAAACCGCGCTCTTTGAAAACCTCTCCTCAAGAGGTTTATCATCCGTTTCTGGAACCAGTCCGGCCCTCCAGAAGCTGGACATGGTGAGATAGATTGGTGGCTTGAACGGAAATCACCAGTTAGTGCCTTCAAATGCTGCCAGCTTCCACGAATTGCCCTCTTGTATCCAATAAAGAATGGCGGTCTCACGCAGTAGGCCTGCTCCTTTGGTGGAGTACAGAACGATGTATAGCTTGTTCTTGTAATCTTGGTTCAAATGCCAGAGGTAATTTGCGACCGGGTCTTTGCCCGAAGGCTTGTTGGCAGGAAGTACAGCACCTTTGGGTAACTGTCCCGGCTTGCAGAGTGCGAATTCTATCGATGCCATACAGCTCAGCTGGCCACTTGAAGCCGTTGATGCGGTTTTCTTGGCCGGTGCGTATTCAATCATTTCGCTGAGAGTTTTCGGCCTGGCAAGTTCGGCTTTGGAGGTTCCCTTTGTAAATGCGTCTGTGAACAGCCGGTTCACTGGATCGGTCGCGGTCGCTGCCTCGCGACCACCGGTGGGCTGAGCCTTCTGCACCAAATTGAAGCCATTGTCTTTGGCGATGTAGCTCTTCAACTGTTCAGGGCTTTGCCTGTCGACATACCAAGCTTGTAAGAAGTCCCGGACCGTCTTTTGGACCTCGGCCTGAGCATGGAGAGGCCTAGGCTGTAGAAGGAAACTGAGCGCGAGCCCGAAAGCGATGTATTTGAGGCTGCGTGCATGTCTCATGGGAAGACCACCTCACCTGCTTTTTTAGATGCCCGATTCAAAGAAGGAGAGCAACCCGCACAACCAAAACTCAAGAAAGATATCGGGGGGGAAGACTCGAGTTCACGGTTGCGGCAAAAAGCTGTCCACGAGACCATACCATCTTTCGTAGAGCTGATAGTTTTCCGCATTTCCGATATCTCCATTCTCCGGCTCGTAGTGCCCAAAAAAAGATCTGAATCCAATGTGAAATTGGCCGCCAGGTTGATTCGGGTCGGCAGGATTCTCGTCGAACAAAACAACCAACCCCAGGAACGGGTCGCCGTCCCGGTTCTCCTGGTAACCGTACTGACCAGGATGAAGCAAGGCAATGTGTGTGCCCCAGCAAGGCAGTTTTTTGAAATGTGTCACAGCGTTTTTGTCCCACAATACTTCGTTGTTGAACTGCTGCTCTGAGGGGAGGCTGGGGGCGCTTCCATGAATCTTCGTCACTGTGGTAATTGCCTGCCAGTTGTGGGCCTTCTCGATTTTTTCAATCGCCAAGACACCACCGGCAAACTCGATGCGTTGCGACAGGTCAAGCGAATTCGTCCAGAATGCTTGTGCGTTCGCGACGCTCACGCCTGGATAGCTCTGGAACAAATTGTTTTGCCGGGTATCGAGCACAGTGTAGGAAATGTCCTGAACCGGATTGGCCGGTGGCGGCGGCACATGCCCAGACCGGTGACAACATTTCGCGGAAGCGGTCAGAAGCAAACAGCTGAGAAACGCTGCTTTATGCATGGGAGACTCCCAATGAGAACTACTATATGCAGGACGTCAAGTGCCGACATCGTACCAAGGTGAATTGCTGTGATCAATCCGCGGACAGGCGAGTTGCAGGGCAGAGTTTGGCGTCCGATATTTGCCAACATCGCGGAAGACGAGGAAACCAGCATATCTACCGTCGTGATCCCCATGTGATGCTCGCGATCCGCAAACGGGTGTGTGGGAGATCTGAGCGCGAGCAGCACCCCAGACAGCCCGAATTTCCTCGAACGGGACTTCGGGACAGCTTTGCAGAGCTGCGGCCAAGTGCCGCTCCATGGGAGACGACTCGATGAACCCGTCCAATGTTTTGCAATGTCATCGCGCGCGAGCGAAGGAAACCCACCTGAGTTTTCTACAAGCCGTCCGCCAGTTGGTAGAACAGGCGCAGCCATGCTGACGTCGGGATTCCGAAAGCAAAACCATTGCGGACAATGATCAGCCTCTTCTGGGGCGAGACGTAAATGTATTGTCCCTTGTTACCCACGGCGCAGAAGTAGCTCTTGCCCCCGGGTCGTTTGCTTCCCCACCAGAAGTACTTGTAGTAATGGCTTTGGGCGACGAAGAAAGGATCGTCGCCATAGTAGCTGGAGGGCCTGTCTTCGGGTTGAGTGGCTTGCTCGAGCCAGGCTTTCGAAACAACTTGCTTCTCCTCCCACTGTCCATTGTTAAGCATCAGGCGCCCGAGTTTGGCGAAATCAATCGTCCGAGCATTTATGCCGTTTTCCATTTTTTCGAGACCGTCTTTGTCGCCGTTAATACTCCACGAGCCGGGGTATTCCATTCCCAGGGGCTCCCACAGCTTTTCCTGCAAGTATGCGGTTACAGACATGCCAGTCACGCGTTCCAGGGTCATGCCCAGCAGAAGCGGATGGTAGTTGTTATAGAGCCAATGCTTCCCGGGGGCATCCACTATGGCGGTCTTTTCCAGGGCTGCTTGGCGCAAGTCAGATGCGTGATAGGTCACATCGTTGTCTTGGTCCGGCGGGTCTTCATTGTAGCGCATGCCGGATGACATCAGCAGCAAGTCTTGGATCGTGATTTGTGCAAGCCGCGGATCTCGTCTTGCCAGCTCGGGCAGATACTTGGTGATCGGATCGTGCACGCTGCTAATCTTCCCCTCATCAATGGCAATGCCGACCAGCGTTGAGTCAAACGACTTGGCCGTAGAAAACGAAGTGACAATCGAGTCCCTCTTGTAACCGTTGAAGTAGTTTTCATAGATCACCATGTCGTCCTTAATAATTACGATGAGGGAGGTCGTGGCGCTTCTGGTTAGGAACCGATCCAGGTCATCGACTCTTCTTCCGGATGCATACTTCATCCTCTCGAACTGGGTTGCCACCTTGCGGTCCTCTTGCGCGCGGTTAAAGTGGAAAGGATGATCGCTGGCCTTGAGTTCCTGCGATTTATAGATGAGATAGTCAAGGACCGAGGCGTCGCCCCACTTGTGGAGCTGTTCCTGGAACGCCAAGGTGTGCAGTTGCAGCCGGTCGCGCCTTAGGTTCTCCAGCCCCTGCCGGTAAACTTCGGAGGCGGGCAGCGACGACGGGACAACGTCGCGTAGGACAATCTCGCGATACTGTTCGTACTCGGGCCGTTCCGGGTCCATCTCTGGGAGGTTCTCTTCCTCTCCCTTCCTGCTTATGAAGCGCGCTACCTTGAAGCTCATGGTGACGCGATCGCTCCCTTGAAAGGCCAAGCTTCGCAATGGAATCGCCATTTCCGCGATCCAACCGTCGTCGACGACGCTGGCCCGGCTTTCCCATTTCATGTTCAGCGTGAACTGGGGCTTGTTGTTGTAATCGAGAGTGCCGCTCGACCGAAGATTCCTGAGCGTTACCAGGAAGAACAGGCCACTCAGGGCGTCGTCATAGGTATTGAGGCAGAGGACGGCCCAATCGTCTTTCCAGGCATCGTCCCCGGTGGTGGCTACCGCACGTATCTTCTTGGGTTCATGATCGAAACTTCGAATGGCGACATAGAGGGTTGTCGCATCGTACGCGAGGTACACCTCGGTCCGCTCCGAGGGTGGTTTCCCGGCCTCGGGGTGGCGCATTTTGAAATCTGCGAAGAGGGTAGCCGACTTCCAGCTCGGGTCCCCCATTTTGCCGTCCAGGGCGAGCGGCTTTGCAAGACGGTGGATGTCGTTCGCGTCCGTGGGTGCCGTTTGTGCAGTCGCATTGCAAGCAGCCAGGAGGACACACAAGAAACCTACCAGGGTCCAAATTCGTGCCAGCAGTTTGTTAAACAGAAATTCAGCAGCCGACGCCGCACGAACAAGCATCGCATTCTCGAGCATGATGCTCCTTTCCAAACACTCGATAGAGGCTTCAGTTACCGGCTAATTTCCCCTGAAACATGGTGTCCACCAAGCCAGTTTTTTCGGTCAGCTCTATGCCGACGTTGTCGTGGACAAACGTGAGCCGGAAGCGACAGGAGTTGATGTTGGCAACTTCATCGTAGTCAAAGACAAATGTGCTGTTGCTCTCCCACCAGCCTTGCAACGCTACCGACAGGCCAAATCGGCCGCCAGGTGAGAGACGGGGAATCCCATCGAGACCGAGCGGCCGCTCCTCAACGCGGCCATCAGCTGATTCCAGATGCGCAACCGCCTCGGCCTGTCCTGAAAAGGTGAGCGAGAACGATTTCAGTCCAAGAGGATTGGTTTCAACGATGTACTTCCTGCCGGAGATGACCTTGGAGATCGGAGTCGCCGGTACTTCCGGCGGCCGAGCAGCGGCGCTGACCGCTGCCGCCAAGCGAGTGGCACCCGCTTGATTCTCCGGCAGACGCGGGTTGGATTTGATCGAATCTCCGATAAATTTCCCGATGTCTCCCGGTTCGAATTCCCCACCGGTAAACACGACGATGATATTTCTGGCTGGCGTGACGTTGATACGCTGTCCGCCGCGCCCCAGTGCTTCGTATTGGCGTAGATTCCTTTCCGGATAGACCCAAAATCCATACCCATATTCCCCGCTGCCAAAGTTGGGATGCGAATGTTCTTGCGTGGCCGCCCGCATCCAATCCGTCGGGACGATTTGCCGGCTTTCCCAGCGCCCCTGGCTGAGCCACAAGTACCCAATCTTGGCCATGTCGCGCGGCCGCAAGTGGAGATCACCCCAGCCGCGGCTGACTCCTTGAGGATCGGAAGGCCAGATGACGTCCTCAATTCCCAGAGGCTGAAAAAGCTCGCGTCGCGCAAATTCGAGCGCACTGCTGCCCGTGGTTTGAGAAATAATTCCTGAGAGCAGGTGCATGCCCCCGCTGCAATATTCAAATTTGCTGCCGGGCTCCGCAACGATGGGCCGATCAAGCATGAATTGCACCCAGTCCGTGCTTTGCATCATTTCCCTCAGGGTGATCTCGCCGTGATCGACGTGGCAGTCGAGACCTGAGGTCATGCTGAGAAGGTGCTCAATGGTTATGCGGTCCTTACGGTTGTCGTGGTTGTCGAATTTGCGTTCAGGAAAGAGCGAGAGCACTGGCTGTTGCACGCTGCTGAGCTTGTGTTCAGCGATGGCAATTCCGATGAGCGTGGAAGTAACGCTCTTGGTCACCGACGCCGCGTCATGCACTTGGCCCGCCTGAAAAGGGATGAAATAGGCGTCCAGCACAACGTAACCGTTGCGCACAATCAACAAACTATGAACGGGAATCTGGTGTAGCCGGACGTAATCGAAAGCGAGCGCAAGCTTCTCTGAATCCATGCCTTGGGCTTCCGGTGTGGAGGACCGCCATCCATGTGTCGGCCAATAAGTCTGCTGCACAATCGGGGAAACGGTCTGTTCTTGCGCGATGGTCGCGGCACTGAAGAATGCTACAACCGGGAAGAGAACAGCTAGAGTCGCGCGTTTCACCCGCCCTCCTAGTGAAGAGGAAAATTCTCAAGGATTCTCGGCCGAGACCGATGAGAGTGGGACGACCGGCCCCGATAACCAGACTCCAAGCGTGATACAGGGACGAAACCTTTATGCCTCAGCGCCACTATAGTAGCGCTTGATGGTCGCAACACCCCTTGGAATCCACCAAGGCTCGCTGAGAGGTTAGGCTCATAAAGATCGGCTGAAAGAATGATCTCGATACATGGTTGCCCAACCGGGGACTATTGTTCCCGTGCGAACGAGCCTCATCAGTTCGCGAGAATTTCGAGGAATCCACTCTCTTGCCATGCGAAGCTGTCACGCGGACGGGCGACCAAATCCTCATGAGTGTCAGTTGCGGGCCAGAAACGGCGTTCGAGGAAATCACCGAACGAGCAGAGCCCCGTGGGACCACATTTTCCCTAACCGGCTTCGTGCTTCGCGGCAAAGAGGGAAGGGATTGCGCCGGAGTTCATCGTGCGCCATGTTCTGGGTAGCGTGACTTACGGCGGGCAAATGCCTATGTCGAGTCCGGCCTAAATGAATCCCCTGGCACTGTACGCTCGTCGTCCTGGGCCTCGGGCGGCTCTGCCGGGCCTCTTCGTTGCATGACAAACCTCAGAAGCCTGTCAGTCCTGGCAGAATCATGCCTTTTAGAGCCCCATGTAACTGCTGTGTTTGCAATAAGTTATCAATTTCACAATCGATCGTTCGCCCAAAGACAATACTAACAAGGGGAGATGATGGATTTCATCGTCAAGGCTGTCTGTTCCAGTGGGACAGAGAGCCGTCAGAGGTTAGCGATTGATCCTGGGCACGTCAGCACTCAGCACGCCGGGGCGATCCCGCCGAGTGAAATACTGAGAAGGAATTTAAGAGGCGACGTAAACAATACAGGTGATCTCCTCCAGTTCAATCGTGTCGGTTCTGATTGCAGTCCCAGGGACCACGCGCAAGCTCAGACCCTTCCGACAATACAGAGATCGGGCTATCGCCTCGCGGCGACCACACGGATACAACGAGTCATCCATTAGCGCCCGTACCGCGGTTAGGTATAGGTGCGTCTGCCAGCCGTTGTCCAGATGTATCCATCTGTCGGAGCGGAGTAAGGCTGGTGGACGCAGGTATCAAGGAGCCAAACGATGCTGGCCGAAATGACAAATGTAGAGAGGTATGGTGATGGCAAACAAGGCCAAGAAAGTGAGGAAGCCCCAGATTGTGCTGTGGAGACTCCGGCATGATCTTCGCACGAACGTCATAGCAACGCACTGCTCTCCGCACGTCGATAGTTTCTGCTGGCTCTATCAGGGCGGGGTTCCTCTCGGTAGCGGATACCTCGCGGTGAACTGGCCGAAGAAGAACGGATTGGAACACGCACATGTCGCCGCATACAAACTCTTCAAGGGCAAGATTCCTCGGGGGAAACGAGTGGTCCAGAAGTGCGAGACGCAGCATTGCGTTCGCTATGACCATCTCAAGTTGACGAGTCGGGGGAAGTAGAAATGATTGGACACAAGCTAACACCGCAGAATTATGGGAGGAACGTATGAATACTTCGTCACAGCAAACAATGAGGATCCATGAATTCTGCAAGCTCTACCGCCTTAAGTTGACAAGAGATGAATGCGGAGAGGAAATCATCCCCGGCGAGCTGGGGCATGTATTTGATCACGGAGATGGGCGATTCGGAATGGTGCTGGAGGATACTCCTTCTGGCCCCTCGCGGGCCCGTTTGCTATTGAGCCGCAAGAAAGCTGCACTCAGGGCAGGGTTTTTACCTAAGCAAAACGGCGAATGCGAATCCGTTTTGTTGTTTGACCCACAGAATCAGAAGCAAGCCGAGTTGGCAGCAAAACTGGTCATGGCTAAGAAGGAGCGGACTGTCCGGGTGAGTCCAGCATCGCTTTTAAACTTAGTTCGACCCTCGACTCAGCCCCCTTCCCAGCCGCCAGGAATCGATATATTGGCGGAGGTGAAGCCAGGAGGCCTAGGCGCTAATCAGCCCGTGGAAATTCCTGATGAGGGCTCTCGAGCCGAGGGGTTGCCAAAGGCGGTTGCAGCCTAGCAACCGCGAGAAAAGTCGCTCCCGTCTTGGTAGGGTTGCACTCTATTCCTGGCTGAAAGTGATGGGCCTTTACTTTCTTGGGATACTAATGGGCTTGACCTATATTCTGTTTTAGGTGCAGTTCGCAAATTGGAGGCTACATGAGCGAGGCATGGGGAAAGTCTTGGGAGCGGAATACGGCTTGTTGGAGGCCATGAGCCACCGGGGCGTCAAGGGGTGAGACGTTGCCCGGATTTGATAACCTCAGCATCCGTGACTTGCCCCCCGCTCCCGCAAACACCGCTGATGGCCACCTTTGGGCCAACGGTGAAACTTGCTTCATGGCGGCGTCCCACGTCCTCTTTCCCATGTCGTCGGACGGTGGGACAGGACTCGCGTCCTGCTTGTCCCATCACTTGTCCCGCGTCCGCATCAAGAAAAGGGACAAACTCTGCGTCTTGCACTTGGATGTAAGGCGTTTGTCTCACTGCCCACCCGCTAAAGAGCGGGACGCTGGGACAGAGTCCGGTTGACCCTTTCGGCGTCCCACTTCTGGCGGAGCAGCACCTACTGAAACGAGAACGCCCAACTGGCACCGAGCGATAAATCGCTCAACAAAGAGTGCGAATGGAAGGATGGCGACAGAGGCGGCTCGGCTGAAGGGGAACAGACTCAAGGAAAGGAAAAAGTAAAGTGTGCCTTGACATCAACCGGCCTTCTCATGGAAGGACTTGTGCCGGGTTGTCTGGCGCCGAACGAGCTCAAGCCAGTGCCTTATCGATGGGCGGAGGCGTTACTCACGAGCAGTTTAACGGAAGCAGAGAAGACAGAACGCAGTTCAGCCTGATCCTCTAAAGGGACCGCCTTTGAAATCAGCAGCATCGCAGTCCCATGTATCTGGGCCCACAAGCCGAGTGCCAGGCTCGAATGGTCCTCGGGAGATCCGCCTAGCCATTCGGCAAATCGTGTTTTCAAATATTCAAAGTTGGGTCTCGGTTTTTGGAACTTGGAAAACCATTCAGAGAAAGCAAGGCGATATTCGCGGGGACGAGCCAGAGCAAACTCAAGTATGCGTTCGCAGGCCTCCTGAGGAGAAGTGCACGGCTGGAGCGCTTGATAGAGATCCTGCTGATACCGCCCCATGAGAGCACGCAAGATCGCCTTTCTGTTTCGAAAGCGACGGTAGACTGCCGGGGTATTCGTATGCGCCAGTCTTGCCAGAGCTCGCATCGAGAGAGTCTTTTCTCCTCCTTTCATGAACAGTTTCCGTGCAGCTTCCAGAATGCGACCCTCCAAGAGAGGATCCGGTGGCCTTGGCATGACACCCTCGCAGGTTATGAAACTCCAATAATTACGTTGACATCGTAAACATAACAGCGTATACATAACTAGACTAACTGATTTTGTGCTGTTTGTAAATCTAATTTCGGAGTCAGAGATGTGTTCTTTGAGTACGATGCGTGTATGACGAAGTTCATAAAAGAGATGCCTGCCAAAATTACAACCCCGACTATTCAACACTTCTCCGACAGCGAGGAGAGTGCGTGGCGGTCGCGCGTCGTGCAACGGATGGCACTGGCGGTTTTTGTAGCGGCTATTCCTGGAATTATCCACAACTGGCTAGGGCGAGGGTATTACACCGTGCTCACCCTGGCGCTGGAACAGGTCCTCGTGTTGATCGTACTGTGGCTGCTCCGGCGCGGCCGGCTCAACTGGGCCACCAACCTTCTGTGTTTGAGCTGCCTGGGTTGCCTGACACTACTGATGACCTCGAGCGGCGAAGGCTTTCACGACGTCGCCATGCTGGGCATGCCGGCGGTCCTGGTCGTCGCAGCTTTGCTGTTGGATCGGCGCTTTTTCCTGGTGCTAACGGCCCTGGCGATCGCGGTCGTGAGCGCAGTTGGGCTGGCCGAAATACATGGGTTAATGGCTGCCACCATGCTTCCGCGCACCACCTACTGGACTCTCTTGGATGTGCTGGTAATTTTGCTGGTGACGGCAACCGCAGTGGGATTGCTGGCCGGTGCCTTGCGCGACAGCCTGACCAGAACTCGGGAGCAAGTCGCCGCTCTAGCCAAGTCCGAAGACCGTTTCCGCGGGCTGATTGAACTGGCCGTCGACCCCATCTTCCTCATGGAAGGGGACGGGAGCATTTCCGATGTAAACCAGCATGCCTGCGTAATGACCGGATACAGCAAGGAAGAACTGCTGGGCAAGCCCCTGAGCTTGTTGTTTCCAGCAGCGGAACTGGAGCGCGCACCTTTCAGCTTCGCCCGATTGGGGCAGGGTATGGAGGAAACGAACACGCGGTCGTTCTGCCGCAAGGACGGGGTCACGGTTCCGGTGGAGATGAAATCCGGGATGATGCCTGACGGCAGCTTCCAGTCGATCATGCGCGACATCAGCGAACGCATCCGGCTTACCGAGAAGCTACAGCGGATCCAAAAAATAGAGTCCATTGGTCTGCTCGCCGGCGGCATCGCCCACGACTTCAATAACCTGCTCACCGTTATGCAAGGCTACACCGACCTCCAGCTCGCAAGGACGGCATCTTCCAATCCTATCCATGGTTACGCCGAGCAGATTAAGTCCGCTACGGATCGCGCCGCCGGGCTCACCCGCCAGTTGCTGGCCTTTAGCCGCCAGCAAGTCATGCAGGCCCGCGTCGTAAATCTCAACTCTCTTCTCCTTGATTTCCAGAAACTGTTCCGCCGCCTCATCGGCGAAGACATCGAAGTACGCACCGTGTTCGACGACCAACTCGGCAACGTCAAAGTCGATCCGGGCCAGATGGAACAGGTCATCCTGAACCTGGTCACGAACGCACGGGATGCCATGCCCGAAGGCGGCACCCTCACCCTCGAAACCTCCAACATTACGCCCGATGGTCTTTATCTCGAGCGCCATCCCTACATCCTTCCCGGTCCGTACGTCCGCCTCGTCATCAGCGACACCGGCACTGGCATGGACGCTGCCACCCGCACCCGCATCTTCGAGCCCTTCTTCACCACCAAGGAACTCGGCAAGGGCACCGGTTTGGGCCTCGCCACCGCCTATGGCATCGTGAAACAGAGTCAGGGATTCATTGAGGTCTACAGCGAAGTCGGCGTGGGCTCCACCTTCGAGATTCTTCTCCCCCGTCTCGGTTCCGATACGAACCCGCTACCTCTCGAAAAGCAGCTCCTACCGCAGCGCGGCACCGAAACCATTTTACTCGTCGAGGACGATGAGCAACTCCGCTCCCTGGCCAAAACCATCCTTGAATCCTACGGCTACACCGTTCTCGCCCTCGACGATCCCAACGAAGTCGAAACCGTCTGCGATCAGCACTCCGACCATATCAATCTGCTGCTCACAGACGTGATATTGCCCAAAACGAATGGCCGCGAACTGGCTCGCCGCGTAGCTTCTCGCATCCCCGCCATCCGCGTCCTCTATATGTCTGGATTCACCACCCATGCCATCGTCAACAAAGGATTGCTCGAATCCGGCATCTTTTTCCTGCAAAAGCCCTTCACCGCCGTCGCCCTGGCCACCAAAGTACGTGAAGTCCTCGACCACCCCACAAGCGTCCAAGCCTAGCCCGCGTGCCGGCGACTACTCGCGTGTTGGGATTGGAAGGCTGTCCTTACCCCTGGTGCCGCGACGTGGAGGTCAGTGTGCGCAGCAAGGGCCAGGTTGCCTTGGCATGACACCCTCGCAAGTAGCGGGACTGCAACAAGTACGTTGACAGCGTGAACATAACAGTGTATACATTATAACATTAACTGGTTCTATGCTGTTTGTAAATTTAATTTAGGAGTGATGGATGCGTTCTTTGTCTTATTCGTGGCATCTCGCCCGGCCCGTTCCAGTGAAAGGAGAACCCCGGGCGAATTGCGGGGAAAGGCGGAGCGAAGGAGAGTGCAAGCTAATCGAGGAGCAAGTTATTAATGTGCTCGCACGCGTATGCAGCTACATGTGCGGTCAGCGGGAATATTACCTATCTTTTGGCAAGCCGCTCGATAAGGAGCATGTGGCGATGATGAGACCTTTCTTTTCGCCCACGCTCCTTGCCGGCACCAAGGTTGTGCAACTGGAGGGTCAGCGTATAAAGGAGCCATCGTACTGCCAGGAGATTAGAGCTTTGCAATTTCGCTGCTTTCAAGATTTTGCGCATATGGCCTCCATGACGTTCGAAGATGTCTTGGTCTTCAACGACAAGATTACAGAGCGGTTGCTCTTCCACGCGCTGGTGCGATCCGTCCAATTTCAAGTGTTGGGACTGGATCGCTACGTCGAGTTGTTCTTTCGAGTTTTTCTTGCTACGGGTTGGCGCTTCAGCGCGCCGCTTGAGGCACACGCTTTCGAGTTGGAAGCGAAGTTCGTGAAGAACCGAGAGATACCCTTTTCAGTCGAGGAGGCGGTCCGAACGCGGGCAAGCCAGAATCGTTATGAGTCATTATGACTTCGGGGGGCGACACTCAAGCCCCGCGGCGTAGCTGGGAGTCCCTTAGGCGCGCTCTGTTAGTGGGGTCGGTTTGCGTGCAATCGCGAGAGCGAGTTATCAGATTAAGAACGCAGGGACCGATCTTCTCAAGCGCGAGAACAAGGTCCACAGCGCCTTTGGCAATGGCTTCGCGGGGCATGCCGAAGACCACGCTGCTGGTTTCATCCTGAGCAATCGTGACTGCGCCAGCGGTCTTCATTTCCAAGAGGCCTTGAGCGCCATCATCGCCCATACCTGTCAAGATTATTCCGATAGCGCTGGGACCCGCCGCAATTGCCACTGAGCGAAACAGCACGTCCACGCTGGGACGGTGACGGGAGACCAGTCCGCCGGGAACAACCTTGACCTTCAGGCCGGAGCCCCCGCGCTCGACGAGAGTGTGAAGATTCCCGGGAGCGATCAGCGCTTCTCCTTGCCGCAAGGTTTCGCCGTCACGAGCTTCCTTAACTTTGATCAGGCATTCCTTGTCCAAGCGTTCCGCAAACGCGCGGGTAAAAACCTCAGGCATGTGCTGGACGATCGCGATTGGCGGGCAGTCTTGCGGCATGGTGCTCAGGAATGTGCGGAGAGCCTCGGTGCCTCCCGTCGATGCACCTACGGCAATCAATTGCAGAGGGGAGTCCTGAATGTGGCGGCTGCCTGGGACGGAGGCAACGTCGGCAGCAGACTGCTTGGGCAACGAAGCGCGTCGCCGTGGAAGGGCACGGGCCTGAGCGGCGCTCCATACGGCATCGAGTAGTATCACGGCGGAATCGTTCAGAAACTCGCGAACGCCAAGTTTGGGTTTCGAAATAATCTCTATCGCGCCTTCCTCGAGTGCGCGAAGGGCCATCTCTGTGCCGCGGGCGGCGAAGCCGGAACAGATGACGACGGGGAGAGGGAATTCTTCCATGATTTTCCGCAAAAAACTCAAGCCATCCATACGGGGCATTTCGAGATCGGTAACAACGACATCTGGGAGGCGTTGCTGAATCTTTCGCAGAGCGATCAACGGATCGGCGGCAACGCTCACTTCAATGCGCTCATCAGAGCCAAGAATAGATTCCATGACCTGGCGAACCATGGCGGAATCGTCCACAACCAGGACATGGAGTTTTGGAGGATGGCTGGAAACGGGCATCGTTCGGCATCTCCGACTAAAACGATGAGTTCGTTCGCAGTTCAAGAGCTATGGAATCTTTCTCGCGCAACGCGTAAATCGTCGGCAGGATCGGCAGCAAGCGCGAATTGACGCCACAAAGACTTTCCGCGTGCCCGCTGAAGAGCAGGCCACTGGGCGAAAGATGCTCGAGCAAGCCTTCGACGACACGGTTTTTCGAGGCGGGGTCGAAATAAATGAGCACATTGCGGCAGAAGACGGCATCGAACGGTTCGCTAATTGGATAAGGCCGGCAGTTCAGATTAAGGAAATGAAAATCCACGAGCTGTTGAATTTCGCGGGCAACTTTCATGTTCCCCTTCCGTGAGGCGGAGCCCTTGAGCATATACCTGTGGAGAAACTCCGGGGGAATGGCGCGCGATTTAGAGATATCGTAAACGCCTTCACGAGCAGTGGCCAGCATGCGGCGAGAAATATCCGTTGCGAGAATTCGGGTTTCCCAGCCTTCGGCCGGCGGAAACGATTTCGCAAGCATCATGGCCAGGGAGTAGGGTTCTTCACCGGAAGAACAACCAGCGCTCCAGATGCGGATTCTTCTAGGGCGACGCCCCGCCTCGGCCTGCCGGCGCCAAATGGGGAATATGGATTGAGCCAAGAAAGTGAAATGAACATTTTCACGAAAAAAATGTGTCTCGTTGGTGGTGATGGCCTCGATCATCAACGCGCGTTCCTGCTGTTGCTCTGGATCGCTGACGAGCGAGTAATAATCGGCCAGAGTATCCATACCCAGCGCGCGCAGGCGGCGTGAAAGCCGTCCGCAAAGCAGGGCTGTCTTCGAGTTGCCCAACCAGATTCCGGTCTCGATGTAAATCAACTTCCGAAAGTGGTCGAACAGTGCGCTGCTTACAGCGGGCAAGCCAGGAATTGGCTGAGTAGAGGCTGACAGTTTCGGCGAATTGCGTGCCGAGAATCTTGTGGAATGATAGGCCGATACAGCCACGGCTAGACCTGGGGTCCCGAAGGCGGGGTTTCGCACATTTGCGCGCTTTCGATGGAATCGGTCGCAGCGAGGAATTCGTCAGCGGAAAGGACCTTGTCGATGTCGAGGATCTGACAAAATTTCTTGCCCATCCGTCCCATGCCGCGGAGATATTCAATCTTCACGCGAGTACCGAATGGAGGCGGTTCTTCGACGTCTTTCGCTGTGAACTCGATGACCTGGCTGACGGAATCAGCAAGCATGCCCATGGTCATGAACACGTCGCCGCACGCGACTTCGGCTACAACAACGCAAGAGAACTTTGAGATGGAACTAGGCGGCAGGCCAAACTTCACGGCGAGATCGACGACGGGGAGGACGCTGCCGCGCAGATTGATGACGCCGCGAATCCACGCGGGAGTATTGGGGACAACCGTGATGGTGTCAAACTCAACGACTTCGCGGATTTTGAGAATCGTGGTGGCATATTCCTCACCCGCAATGAAGAAGGTTAGGAATTGGCCGGCCATCGGCTCCTGAGGCTTGGTTTCCGACAGACTCATCACTGACTCCTTAGAGAACTGCGCTGCGCGAATGTAAGCGGCGGCGTTGCCCGCACTGCACTCGAGCAGGGCGTGTATGACAGCGGCCGCTAAAAACTGGAAACATCAAAAGCGCGAAAAGTCATCTTCGGAGGCCGCTCCTAAGGGCACAGTCGCGGCTCCCGCAGTATTTGCCTCGTTCTCGCGGGACGACCGGGCTGACAGATGACGGAATGTCTTTTTACTGGCCTCGCGTGGCGACTGCAGTTCGCTGGTGACGCGGAAGAAGGTCATCAACTGCTGCAATTGCTTGGACTGCGCAGCGAGTTCTTCTGCGGTGCTGGAGAGCTCCTCCGCGGAAGAGGCGTTGCGCTGCGTGACGGTGTCAACCTGGTTCATCGCCTTATTGATCTGGTCCACACCGGCGGACTGCTCCTTCGAAGCGGCAGCCACGTCCTGGATGAGCTCGGCGGTTTTCTTGATTGTGGGCACGAGTTCGGTAATGAGCACACCCGATTGTTCCGCCACACCCACGCTTTTCGTCGCCAGGTCACCGATTTCCTTGGCGGCCGACTGGCTGCGCTCAGCAAGTTTGCGGACTTCAGCAGCCACGACGGCAAAGCCTCTGCCTTGATCGCCAGCGCGGGCCGCTTCGATGGCGGCATTGAGGGCGAGAAGATTGGTCTGATAAGCGATTTCCTCGATGATGGAGATCCTCGTGGCGATCTGCTTCATCGCTTCCACGGTCTCCTTGACGGCGTGGCCACTCTCCTCGGCGGATCGCGCTCCCTTTTGCGCCATCTGTTCTACCTGGCGGCTGTAACTCGCGTTCTGCGTGATGGAAGCGTTCATCTGCTCGAGACTCGAACTGGTCTCTTCGACGGATGCGGCCTGCTCACTGGTACCTTGCGAGAGGCTTTGCGCTGAGGAAGAGAGTTGCGAAGACGCCGACGCGACGGCGGAGGAGCCCTCGCGCACGTCCTTGATGATTCCGGAAAGCGTTGCGGTCATCTCCAGCATAGCTTGCTGGAGTTTCCCTGTTTCCGAGCGACTGGTTACGGTGATTTCTTTTGTAAGGTCGCCGGCGGCAATGCGTTCGGCGTGCTCAACGACTTGTTCGATGGGCACCGTGACGCTCTTGGTGACAGAGAACGCGGCGAAGCTGGCCAGAAGAAGGGTGATCACCAAAATGAGCAAAGCGACACGGCGGCCAGTGGCATAGGCTGCGGTGCTTTCTTTTATGCTTTGCAGGACGGAATCGGACTGCAAATCGAGGAATTTGTTCCACGTCGCCCGATAATCGGTTAGCGCGGGTATAACCTCCTGGGAAAGGGTGGCCAGCGCCTGGTCACGTTTTTTGTCCGCGAGGAGTTTCTTGGCTTTCTGCCGCGCGGTGATATAGATCTCGCGTTTGGCTTGTACAGTCTTGAATAGATCGCGCTCCTGCGCAGAGCTGAGATTTTCTTCGATCTGCTTGGTGTTGGCGCTGATCTGGTGACTGATGGAATCGTTCTGCTGGAGGAGCGCTTGCTCTTCGGCGGGATCGGTAGTCAGGAACAACTGCATGGTGATGCGAGCGTTGTCAATCGAGTGCTCAATGGTCTGATGCGTGAGTTCGACGGTGTTGTAGTGTTGCTGGATCAGGGCGATGGTTCTGGCGTTCAAGTTACCGAGCCAGAGCAATCCCAGCCCTCCCAGCAGGATCAAAGCCAGCAGGATGGAGCCGAAGAGAATCCCGAGGCGGGTACCGATTTTCCAGTCATGCCAGTTCATCATTAGATTTCACCTTTCGTAATCGGCTGCTTGCCAAGATTGGAACGCAACGCGGCGGGCGTAACTTCCTGGAGGAGCCTTGGAACATCCACAATTAAGCCCACGCGCCCATCATCCAAAATGGTGGACCCGGCAATTCCGGGAACGGCGCGAAACGCTTTGCCCAGTGGCTTGATGACCGCCTGCATGCCGCCGATAAGCCGGTCAACAGCAATGCCGGCATCGAAATTGCCGACTTTGACGATCACAACATTTTCCCGATCAGGCGCCTGCCCCGCGACATGGAACGATTCGCGCAATCGGACGTACGGCACAGCATGTCCGCGGAGATTGAGAATGCCGCTGCCCTCTGAATTGCGGGCTTCCGGGGCAATTTCCGCGCATTCGGTGACGTAATCGGAAGGAATAATGAAATGCTCGGCCCCGACAGCGACGGAAAAGCCATCAATAATGGCCAGCGTCAAAGGCAAGCGAATCGTAAGGCTTGTGCCCTTGCCCTCTTCGCTGAACAATTCCACACTACCGCGCAGCGACTCAATATTGCGTTTCACCACATCCAGGCCGACACCGCGGCCCGAGAGATCGCTAACGGTCTTCGCGGTGGAAAAGCCGGCCAGGAAAAGGAGGCGAAGGAGTTCCTCATCGGAGAGCTGGTCGTTACGGAAGAGCAGGCCCATCTGGGAAGCTTTGTCGATGATCTTCTGACGATTGATTCCGGCGCCGTCATCTTCGAGCTTCACGACGATGTTTCCGTTTGCGTGAACGGCAGAGAGCTTGAGCACTCCGCAGCGGTCCTTGCCGAGACGTTCGCGAACTTCCGGAGGTTCAATGCCATGGTCAATGGCGTTGCGGATCATGTGGAGGAGCGGATCCTTGAGATGTTCGAGAACTGTGGTATCCACTTCCACATCACCGCCGCCGACTTCGAGCCTGGCGATTTTGCCGTGGCTGGCGGAGAGGTCGCGGACAGAGCGCTTCAACTGGCGAAAGCTTGGGCCGATGGGGACCATGCGAATGCGCATCATCTCGCGCTGCAATTCCTTATAGAGGCGTTCCGCATCGCGGTGCAGGTCCAAGGCCATGGCGGCTTGCGGGTGTTGGATTTTCTCGAGAGTATTGCGGACGCGGCCCTGAGCAATCACGATTTCGCCGATGAGATTGAGCATGTGGTCGAGGCGATCCACATCGGCACGCACCGTGTGAGTGCCAGCGCCGGCGGGGGCCACGGATCTCGTGAGAGGGGCTGGCACTGCGGATTCAATGGATTGATGTTTTTCGGGAGCGCTGGCTGCCTGACGTGTATGTTGGGCGATTTGCGCTTTGAGAGTCAGCTGCGCCTTGGTGAGCTTGGTTTTGCCGCTGACGGCCCCCGGCAGGAGGGCGCGAAATTCGTCCACGGCGGCAAGCAGGAGGGAGATGCCTTGCCGGGTGAGCAGGGTGCGTTGCTCGCGGAAAACGTCCAGGAGGTCTTCGGCGGCGTGAGCTAGCTCTGCCAGACCGTCGAGAGAGAGGGCAACCGCGTTGCCCTTGAGGGTATGGGCAACACGGAAGATATCATTCACGAGCTCGATATTGGAGGAATCCGACTCCAGCTCAAGGAGCGACTGCTCCATTTGATCGAGGCCTTCCTCGGTCTCGACGAGAAAAGATTCCAGTGCGGCTTGGCGGTCAAAATCCATTCGAATCTCGCTTTGGCTGGTCAAACACCTTGATAAACGTGGCGCCGTCGTGAGTTTGAAAAGAGAGACGCCGTCCACGGCTGCCCGAAACATCCTTCAACAAAAGCGGAATGCCATTCTTGTAAACGAATTCTTCGGCGAGCTCGACGTTTTTCTGCCCCAAGGACTCTTCCGGCCGGATGGAGAACGCGCTGGCGCCACCAAAGATTTTTGCTTGCAGGTCCGTGATTTGACTGCCAAGCGAAATTAACTGTTGCAGCAAGGCAGGATTGGCGTTGTTCCCGTAACGAAAACGGTTTGGGCCATCGTCCTCGCCATCCGCGAGGAGGTAGTGGTTCATCCCGCCAATTCTTTGGCGTTTATCCCAAAGGCAGACCGCCGCACAGGAGCCGAGAATAGTCGTGATGGTGGTGGGCTCAGCGGTGGTGAAAATCTGACCCGGATAGAGGAAATGAGTTTTGGTTTCAGGATCCAGGGGTTCTTTTTCCCGCTCGAAGGTCTTCATGTATTCAGCGGAGAGTGCCGCGGGATTAAACTTGGAGTGATTGGTGTTCATAGTTTCGGTTCCGGACTTTTTGCTACGGCTGCACCGGCTTCCTCGTAAAAGAGGATTCTGCCGGCTTCTTCGGAAAGGATCTGGAAGATCTCGTCGTCGATTTTGTCGAAGCCCAGCTTTTGCGGCAGAAATTGCGGAAGAGCCAAAACTGCGGTGACTTCGCCGCGGAAGCGAATGGGAACGAAAACGTTGAGCTTGGGGTGATGTCCCTCGCTGCTCTGGACTTCCAGGTCTCTCGCAATATAAGTCGAACCTAATGCCGCACAGTAGGATGCCGGTTCATCCAGGGCATCAATCATTGACCGTTTCGCCGCATGGATACCAAAAGACCAAAACGGGGAGAGCTCGCCTGTTTTGCAGTCAAAACGCAATAGGTGCATGGTTTCGCACCCAAGGAGATTGGATACGATCTCGCGAATGGCTTCGAGAGTCTCCGCTGCATCCATGCATTCGCGTAGTCTCCTCCTGGCAGCCTCAACCTTGGCATCAGGGAGGGACCGGGGCTTGCCGCGATTGCCACGAGCGTTCCGCAGCTGAGCATCTTGTGCGGGATCCATGAAACGCATGAACTCCTTCCCGAAGATCCAAGTGCATTTGGCCATAAGTTACTCACCCAAATAGCTCTGAAGAAGTTTCAGGAATTCCTGGCCGTTGATGGGCTTGGTGATGTAGTCATTGCACCCGCTTTGAAAACCGGCCTCGATGTAGGCTTCTTCGCCGCGCGTGGTTACCAGGATGATGGGGATCGCACGTGTTTTTTCGTGTTCCCGCATTTTCTTGCATGCTTCGAAACCGTTCATCTGCGGCATCACAACATCCATCACCACGATATCCGGGCATTCCGACTGCGCCTTTTCCAGCGCTTCTATGCCATTTGAGGCGGTGAGGCATTTATAGGAGGTGTGCCTTTCGAGCATGGACCTCTCCATCAAGAGAGCTGTCTTTGAGTCGTCCACAAGCAATATTTTTCTTGATGCCATGAATGTCCTTCCCGTTTTTGGGAGCACGCGGAAAAGAATGGGGCAATTAAGAGGCCAAGTGAGCCATAAAAAGCGGTCGCGCTAAACTAGCAGTTCTACGCAACTTGGGGGATAGCTGCGGCAGTGGGAGGAGCTGATTGCGGGGAAAGTCTGAAATCGGGACGCGATTTACAGAATTGGGAACAAATATCCGCTCAGGGATTACGGCTGATTCGCAGCGCCTTGATTTTTTGATAGAGGGTGCTTTTCGGAACTCCGAGGCGCATCGCGGCTTTGGCGACGCTGCTCATCTCTTCCTTGAGGACGGTCTGAATGTGCAGCTGTTCGAGTTCTGCCAGCGTCAATCTGCCGTTATAGTGTCCATTTGAATTCTCCACATTCTGCTCAAAGAGGAGATCCTTGGCATCCAGGGCCTGCTTCTTGGAATACAATGCAGCGCGCTCCAAAACATTTCGAAGCTCGCGAATGTTTCCCGGCCACGGGTGCGATTGCAGGCGCGCAATCGCGGATTCGGATAATTCACGGTGAGGCTGGCGCAAGTCGCTTGAGATTCTAGCGAACAATTCCCTGGCGATGACGGGGATATCTTCAACGCGGTCGCGAAGCGGAGGAATTACGATCAATAGCGTGCTGATGCGGAAATACAGGTCACTGCGGAATTTTCCTTCCTCGATGAGCCGGCTGAGATCCTGGTGCGTGGCAGCGATGAGGCGCACGTCCACAAAGCGGTCGCGAACATCGCCGAGATGCCGGAAGCGTTTTTCTTCGACAACTTTCAGGAGTTTGGGTTGAACGGTGAGGTCCACATCGCCAATTTCGTCAAGGAAGACTGTGCCGCGATGGGCGACTTCAAGCAGGCCAGGCTTGGGATTCACCGCGCCGGTATAGGCGCCCTTTTCATAGCCAAAAAGCTCGGTTTCCAGGAACTCACGCGAAAGACCCGCGCAATTGAGATCAACAAAGGCCTCATCGCAGCGGTCTCCGTTTTCATGCAGCCAGTTCGCAAGGACGCCCTTACCCGTGCCAGTTTCGCCGCGAATGACAACGGGGCAACCGCTTGACGCGACATGGATGGCATTCAATGCCAGTTCGCGGATGGCTTCACTTTCACCGAGAAAGGGATCGACGCCAGTGCGTTTGCGCAGGCTCTTCGAGGCGATTTCCTTCTGCTGATTGCGCTTGTTCTGCAGGATTTTTTCAACGATGAGGCGGAATGCCTGGATTTCCAAGGGTTTGGAAAAACATTGTTCGGCCCCAGCCTTGACGAGCGCCACGCCAAGGTCCATCGAGCCGTAACCCGTCATGACGATGATGGGAACAGCGGGCTCCATCTCTTTCAGTACGGGAATCAGGCCGAGCGCGTCGCCGTCGGGGAGACGATAATCAACGATGGCGATATCGGGGCACGCGGACCGAAAACGCTCGAAGGCGGCCTCGCACGTTCCGGCCTCTTCCACAACAATGTCGGGCGTTGAAAAGCATTCGACAATCAACTTACGCACAGGCGCGTCGTCGTCCACCACGAGAACAGTTTTTCTTGCCACACTTGCACCCAGGGTTGTTCAGATTTGAGCGAAAAACCAGTCTAGCCGTAGGAAGTTGCGGTTTCTACTTCGTCGAGGGGAAGAGTTTCCATCGGTAGACGTTGCGATATTAACGCCAGAAATCCTGTCCTTTTTCGATTTCTGGAAAGATGTCTGAGCGCCAGAAACTCGGCGATTCGCCAAGAGTCGCGGAATTCGAGATCTCAAGTATAAGTTCCCCGTTTTCTGCAGATGGAGCACGCCGGACATTCGCAATCGGCTTTGCCGGCTTAATTGCCTGCATGACAGGCGTACGCTCGCTTCGTCTTCCACCAAAAGAATCCTCTTGACTGACACGGTGGTTCACCCGCTTTTGTTTTCTTTCATCTAACTCTACGCGCCACGCTTTTGGCTCGCTACTCCTATTCCCGCGATAGTTTCCATTTCCTCTGCTGTCTGGAAGGACAGGACTGGGAATCCGCATCCTGTCTTCAAGTACAGGAGCGCTGGCGCTGACCAATGTGCGGACACCGACGCTTTCGTTTCTGAATTCTAGAACGCCGTCTGAACGTCAGATTCCTCGGCTCATCCGAATGCATGCACTCTGCCTCGCTCAGGAGAGTTAAGTTTGTCAATCTGTGTCGGTTGAACGAGGCGTATGTCCGCGCTCTGTTTTTGGTCCAGCGATTGCTAGTGCATGTGTTCATTGAAAACCGGCTCCCTGACTGTTCTTAGTTTTTTCGGAGCTTAGGTTCGGCCCAGGCAAGACGGATGAATGAGAGTTTATAGTGGAGGATTGCCGTGAACCAGGAAAACGTCACTTTCGTTGATGATTTGAAACACGATAGTGCCGATAAACGTGATGACTTAGCTCAGCTTCGCACCGGGAGGGCCACTTCGGACACGTCTGTGTCGGTGAACAGCGCGGTTCGGACTAGCGTTCCCGGCGCCAAACGCACCTTGAGCGAGCGGATCAAGGGCCTGCTCTCGAATTTAGATAAAGCATTGGAGGGCGATCACGATTTTCACAATTATCTTGGAGGGTGATTCGTAGATTCCGCGGTCGAGTACCCAGGAAATTGTTCGACAGCTCTCCTCGGAGCCACGCTCTAGCCCCGCCAACCTGTTTTCGGCCGCCGGAGTAGCAGTGTGGTGCTCCCGAACGAATTTTGGAAAATGTGCCGAAGTGCACCCTCTTCCTCGACTTTTGATTCTTTAAACTCTCTCATTCGTTCTTTCGAGTCTTCCGTTGGCCGATGCCGGGACCGCGATGCCTCGTTTCTTTTCTTGATGGAAGTGTCGGTCTCATGTGTCATTCATGGACGGTCTAGCGTAGAAATGGTCCCATTTTGAACACATCCGGTCTCACTTTCGCTGGACGCACTCTCCCGCTCAGACCAGTGGTTCGCACGGGTTCTTTGAGCGCAAACCAGGCGGCGGGCTCACGTTCTACGTTCCGGGCGGCGAGCTCACGACCTACGGCAACCTGGATGTCTCCCTCGACGCAACCACCGAGGGCATCGCGGGCGAAATCGGTCCCGACGGCAATCCTCCGGTAGGCAACATGGGCTGGATGCCGGCGCTCTCCAGCAATCTTTCTTATATCGGCATTCGCGGCTTCCAATCTCTAAACAGTCTGCCTTTCAAATTCATCTACCAGCTCGAAACACAGCTCGACATTGCTGCCACTTCCGGCACGGCCGAAACAAACAGCAACCAAAGCAACGTGGTCAAGGGCGGCCTGACTTCCCGTAACAGCTACATTGGAATCTCCTCCTCGAAATGGGGTTCGCTTATGCTGGGCAAGACCGATGCGCCCTACAAGAACTCGACCGCCAAATTCAATCCGTTCTTCGCGATGATTGGCGACTACCAGGTCGTCATGGCCAACACCGGAGGAGACAACCGCGTGGAGTTTAGCACGCGGCTCGACCACTCCATCTGGTACGAGTCGCCCAACTGGCGAAGCTTTGTGATCGATGCGTTGGTTTCGCCTGGCCAGAACCGCGCGGACAACAGCGACAACATCGCCGCCGGAGAAGCGGACTGCACCGGTGGTAATATCCCGGGCAGCGGCGGTATCACGCCCGTGAGCTGCAGCGACGGGTCTTTTGGCCTGGCCACCAGCGCCAGCCTGTCGTACAGCAAAGGAGGGTTCTACGCGATTGCGGCGTACGACCGCCACGAAAAAGTGAATCGGTCCAGCGACATTGCCGCGATCTACGCTTCAGGGAACGCGTATTCGCAAATGTTGGTGGCGCAGGATGTCGCGGCGGAGGACGCCGGCAAAGTCGGCTTGCTGTATGCCTTCCCAAGTAAGACGACCGTCGGCGGCATCTTTGAGACCCTGCACCGGTACGTCGCCGCGGACCTGCAATTCCAGAACGAACGCCAACGAAATGGCACGTGGTTCTTCGCCAGTCAAGGTTTGGGCCACAACTTCAGCGCCCACTTCGGCTGGGCTCACGCGTTCCGAACGCCCGGCGATCCCGGACAACACAATGATTCCAACGCCGTGCCTCCCGGCGGCGATCCCGCGAGCGACGCCACCGCGGGGGCGAACGCCGACAATTCCGCCAACATGTTCACTTTCGCGCTGAAGAACAAGCTGAGCAAAAATCTGACCGCGTACTTCGACTGGGCCTACACCGCAAACGGTCCGGCCGCTCACTACGACTTGGGCGCTGGCGGGCGTTCGGTGACTACCGACTGCCACGACGCTTCGGACGCCACCGGCGGTTTTGCCCCCTCTAACCCGCACTGCTGGACCGGATGCAATCTTATGGGTGTCTCGGCGGGTCTGAATCTGAAGTTTTAAATGTGTACGGGTAAAGGCAGGGACGCCTGCAGTGGGGCGTGCAGTACTCATATCTCGAGAAGTTCGGTTGGTCTGGAGACAACAATTTCACGGCGCCTGGGGCGCAAGTCGCTCCTAGTGGCCTGTACCGACTGATTGCGTACTGATGTGGCGCGATGGATCGGCATATTTCCACTTCACGGTACGGGGCGATTTGTTGTACTGACGAATATATCGCAAGAGCTTCCTCTTCAGATCAGAGACGGAAGTGAATACGCCTCGCGCGATGACGTCGCGCTCGATCTTGCCGAACCACAGCTCGACTTGATTCAGCCACGAAGAGTAGGTCGGAGTGAAGTGCAAGTGAACTTTGGGATGCACCGCCAGGAAATCTGTGACCGGCCTGCTTTTGTGAGCTGCGAGGTTGTCAGCGATCACATGGATCTCTTTGCCGCGGGGCTGAGCGATCACAATGTCGGTGAGGAACGCGGCAAATTCGGACGAAGTGTGCCGCGCGGCCGTTTTGCCCAGCACCTCGCCGGTCTTGGTGTTGAAGGCGGCATACAGCGACAAGGTGCCGTGACGAAAGTACTCAAAGCCGTGCCGTTCGGCGCGTCCCGGGGACAGCGGTAGAACCGGATCCTTGCGATCCAGGGCCTGAATGGCGGTCTTTTCATCCACGCTGAACACCGCGGCATGCGCCGACGGGTTCAGATACAACCCAATAATGTCGGCCGCCTTGGTCTCAAAATCCGGATCGTTCGAGGCCATGTAGCGCTCCATGCGGTGCGGCTGGAGTCCGTGCTTACGCCACACCCGTGCCACCATCATGTGGCTGACGTCCAGATGCGCTCCGAGTTTGCGCGTGCTCCAGTGGGTTGTCCCGCCCCTCGGCCCACGCCGGGTCGCCTCCAAAATCCGTGCTTCCAGTTCCGGGGTGAGCACGGTGGCGACTTGTCCCAAATGCCGGCTGTAGAGTCCCGCGATGCGCTGCTCGGTAAATCGTTTGCTCCAGCTGGCCACAAAACCCCGGCTGCAGTCGATGCGCTCGGACACTTCATCCCAGGTATGGCCCTCGGCCAGCAGCAAGATCAGCCGCGCCCGTCGGGCATCTTCGGCCCGATCCGTCCGGCTATGGGCTCGCCGCGTCAGTTCCATAAGCTCCGAATTCGTCAACTTGATCGCGTCTCTCACGGACGCGATTATAGTCTATAAATGGATGTTACAGTCAACTAGGCGTGTACAAAACAGAACCAGGGACTTTATAAATGTGGAAGACAATAGAATGCGTTTGTGTTCACGGAGCCTGTGAACATCACGGATACGTGGTTGTTTTCGAGGACGGGATGCATATGTATTTTGAGGGGGACAAGAAGGTAGGCACGGCGTTTCCACCGAGGCCACTGGAATTACCATACCGCTGCGCGGAATGTAAGAGGGTGTCACTGATTGATGCAGAGTTGTCTCATTTAGCGGACAGTCCCGCGCCCTAGGATTTTCTTGGACACCGAATTGTGATGAAAATGAATCAGAGATCACGAGGAGGTGTGTATGAGCAAGGAGAGAGAACCCGCTTCGGGAGGCCCGGAAGGAGCCCGGAGGGCGCCTGGAGGGGCTCCCGAAGAGCGACGTGACGGGCGGGGCCGCTGGTCGGCGAAACGCAAGTTTGCCGCGGTGCTGCGGCTGCTGCGTGGGGAAGACCTCGAAACACTTTCGCGCGAACTGGGGGTGACCGCGGCAACGTTGTCCGGCTGGCGGGAGCAGTTCCTGGAGGGCGGCACGGCCAACCTGAAAGCGCGGGAAGCCGATGTGGACAACGAGGAGACGCAGCGGCTGAAAGCGCTGGTGGCCGATCTGAGCATGAGCAACGAGTTGCTGCGGGAGAAAATTCACCGCATGGAGGCCGGACGCCCTTTGGTCTGGCGGAGGTCGAAGCCATGAGCCGCGCCGCTTCGCCCTTCACGGGACGGCATTACGGCGTGGTGCGTGTCACGCGGGAATGGGAGATGGCGCGTTCCAGCTTTTACTATCGGCGAGAAATTGCCGCAAAACCTGGGCGAGTGTTGGGACGGCGCGGACCGAAAACCACTTGGAGCGATGCGGCGTTGCTCGAGAAGATCCGCGAGGTCATCGACGCCTCTCCATTTTACGGCGAGGGCCATCGCAAAGTGTGGGCCCGGCTGCGCTTTGCGGAAGTGCGCACATCAAAGGCCCGGGTGCTGCGGCTGATGCGCGAAGCACGGCTGCTGGCGCCGTCACGCACGCTTCCCAAGGCCGCGAATCCTCATACCGGCACGATCATCCCCGCGCGGCCTAACGAAGTGTGGGCCAGCGACCACACCATGACAGCCACTGTCGAGGAAGGCCAGGTGACGGTGTTCGTGGCGGTGGATCACTGCACCACGGAATGCGTGGGCCTGCACGCGGCCAAGAAAGCTACGCGCTTCGAGGCTCTGGAGCCGCTGCGGCAGGGAGTGCGCGACTATTGCGGCGGTTTCCGCGCCGGCGCGGCTGCGGGCATCCGCAACCGGCACGACCATGGTAGCCAGTACATGAGCGACGACTATCAAGCTGAAATCGCTTTCCTGGGCATGGAGTCTTCGCCGTCGTTCGTGCGCCAGCCGGAATGCAACGGTTGCGTCGAACGGTTCATTCGCACGCTGAAAGAGCAGTTGCTGTGGGTCAGGGTGTTTCGCAACGTGGAGGAACTGCGGTGCGCGCTGGCGGAATTTCGTGAGCGCTACAACCAACGCTGGATCGTCCAGCGCTTGGGCTACCTCACGCCCGCTCAAGCTCGCCAGCAGCTCCTTGCACTCGGAGCCGCTGCATGAATACACTCAATTCACTGTCCAACAAATCCAGGGCGAAACACATTTAGCGGACAGACCTAAGAGGAAACAAACGATGGCGGATTTGGTGAAGCTCAGGGAGAAATGGAAAAAGAAGCTCGGAGATAAGTGGGCGGGGCCGGACAAGCTAGAACGAAAGTGAGGCCGCACTCAAATGTTCAGTATGTTCAGTGAGAAACGCTAGATTGGCTCCCCGGGCTAGATTCGAACTAGCAACCCTTCGGTTAACAGCCGAATGCTCTACCATTGAGCTACCGGGGAACCGCGAAGGAAGGATTTCGTTTCTACTTTAGCAGTCTAACGAACACAGAAGAGCAGTGTCAATGCAACCCGACACGGCGCAATTCTCATTCAACTATATTCAGCGGCTCACAAAACCCGTTCAGAAGTGGAAGACGACGCCGGCGGCGCCCTGAAAGTCGTTTTGGTGCTGGCTGAAGAAGTTGTTGAACACGTAATCGCCTTCGACCCGCAGGGACAAGCGCGCATTCACCCGGTAGTCCACGCCCCCGCCGGCCTGCACCATGAACGCGTTCCTGCTGCTGTCTGCCGTCTGCGGCTGCAGGTGCCCGCCACCCACCAGTACGTGCCCCCAGGGCTCCCAACGCTCCCGCCGCGAGCCAATCCGTACGCCCCCGCCACCTCCAAAATACTTCACATGCTCCCGGTCGTAGATCTCCGGCGCAAAGCCCGTCACCAGGT
>Ga0316363_10000632_pt1 | contig 42015 bp, 38 predicted proteins | sample Sb_taG_3_FD_200459 | JGI IMG/M metagenome (GOLD analysis project Ga0316363, IMG submission 200459) | Peat soil microbial communities from Weissenstadt, Germany - Sb_50d_a_PC metaG (v2) (version 2) | ecosystem: Environmental > Terrestrial > Soil > Wetlands > Peat | place: Germany: Weissenstadt...
CGGCCGCCCTGAACTCAGCCCAGTCGAACTGACCAGGTTCGCACCTTACAATCAAAGTTTCGCGCTCACCTTCTCAGATGTCAAGAAAGAACGCGACTCACGGCAAAACTTAGGTGTGGCCCCGGTGAGACTCGAACTCACGACCTCTAAGGTGCGAACCTAGGGCTCTATCCAGGCTGAGCTACGGGGCCACTTCGCGTGTCGCGCCCAACCATCAGAACCTGTTTCGCACCCCACAACGTTCGAACTCACGACTTGTTTCCTTCTGAATGCCTCCATATAGCGCCGTTGCTTGACGGTGACCAATGAACATCGCCAGCTGTGGATTTCCTAATTCGGGAAGGCGCCAGGAAGAAAAAAGCCCCGCTCTCGAGCGCGGGGCTTGGCCGCTGCCGGCTGACGCCTGACAGCGGATAAGACCGAGATCCTTAGCTCCGGCTGAAAAACGGCTTCGCTCAGGATGACGACCGAGGTGTCCGATCCACATGGACCGTAGGAACCTCGTCACAAGCAAACGTGCTCCGGATCACTGACGGCACCCGAATGGGGTGTTAATGAGCATGTGATTCTCAAGCGGCGATTGGAGGATGGGCCCTATCGGGGCCGATCATCGCGCCACCCACCGCTTCCTGTTGGCTGAGAAACGGGAGGCCAGCGAACCGATCTGCGGGCCCCTTCTACCTTCTTGATCCTCCCGCAAGAACCCGGTCTGAACGTGGTCCGGGGCATCTCCGTTCGGACTGGAGAAGCCGTGAACGCGCTCGGACAGCCCGGCCCGAAGCCCTGTCCTACCTTTCTTTCAAGGAGAAAATCTAGTGCGAACTCATCTTATGGGCCTCGCTACCTTCTGGAAACGTGCGGGAGCAGTGCTGTTGGTTGTGCTGCTGAGCGCCGCTGTCCACGCGCAGATCACTCCCAGCTAGGATGCCTATACCAGCCGCCTCTATCCGAAGACGAACTACGGCGCCGCCACCCTGCTTTACGTCAATGGCGCCACCGACACGACATACATCCAGTTCAATCTGGCTTCCATTCCCAGCGGTGCGACTGTCAGCCAAGCCACGCTGAAACTCTATGTGAATGCAGTCACCACTGCGGGCAGCTTTAATGTGGACTACGTCAACGGCTCGTGGTCGGAGAGCACCCTCACCTACAACCTCGCTCCGGCGCTCGGGACTACGATTGTCTCCAGCGTGCCGGTCACCACCGCAGCAAAGGACGACTACATCCTGATTGACATTACGCCTGCCGTAGTGGCCTGGCTGGATGGAGGTCAGCCCAATGACGGCATCGCGCTGGTCGCCAGCGGGAAGTTCAACGCCAACTTTGACAGCAAAGAGAACCCCGGGACCAGCCATCCACCGGAGCTGGATATTGTGTTTGCCGGCGGCGGCACCATCACCGGAGTGACCACGGCGGCGGGCAGCGGCCTGATGGGCGGAGGCACAAGCGGAACGCTTAACCTGAGCCTGGCGACGAATTGCACCAGCAATCAGGTGCTGGCCTGGAACGGTAGCGCCTGGGCCTGCAGCAATGGGGGCGGCGGCGGCACCGTCAGCGCCGTCGGCCTGACGGCTCCATCCACCGACTTCATCGTGACCGGTTCGCCCGTGACCACGAGTGGCACCTTGGGATTGGGATGGCTGGTCGCTCCTGATTTCAATGACACGCCAAACGCAATTGTGAAGCGTGACAGTTTGGGAAACTTCAGTGCCGGAGCCATCAACGCTAATACCAGCTTTAATCTGTCAGGCAATGTTTTCGACCAGGGTTCCTATGCGAGTTTCAATGCGTTTCTGGGATTTGGAGGAAATGCGGCGGCGACAGGCATTGCCAACACTGCCAGCGGATATCAGGCGCTGTTTTCCGATACCACGGGCGAGGGTAACACGGCCAACGGCACATACGCCCTTTTCAATAACTCCACCGGAAATTTCAACGTGGCCTTCGGCGGAGGCGCACTTTACTCCAACACGACAGGGACATTAAACACGGCGACCGGTGGGCGCGCACTCTACAACGCAACCGCGACGGGCAACACGGCCAACGGCCACTATGCGCTCTTCGCGACCACCACAGGCGGCGACAACACGGCCGTCGGGTTGCAGGCGCTGCAGTACAACACGACCGGCAGCTACAACACGGCGTTAGGTTTCAACGCTGCGGCCGACCAAGCTTACACCGGCCTGACCAATGCGACGGCGATCGGAGCTTACTCGGACGTGACGCAAAGCAATTCGCTGGTACTGGGCAGCATTGCGGGCGTGAATGGCGCAACGGCCAGCACGAATGTCGGCATCGGCACTACGTCCCCGCAATACATGCTCGATGTGCATGGCACCGGAAATTTTACTGGCTTGGTGACCTTCGCTCCGGGCCAGACTTTCCCCGGCATCGGCACGATCACCGGGGTGACGGCGGGCACGGACCTCATCGGAGGCGGCACTACCGGCAATGTCACGCTCAGTCTGGACACAACCAAAGTAATCACGGGAGTGCTTCCCGGGACGGCTCTGACTGGAGGCGGCACCAGCGGCAATGTCACGCTCAATCTCGACACCAGCCAGGTTCCGCTGCTGAACTTCCCCAACATCTTTACCGGCAATCAGACGGTGAACGGGAACCTGAGTGCAACTGGTCTGGTGACTGGCGTCGGGTTCAACATCGGGAGCAACCTTTTTGCCATCGGTTCTTTTGCAAACTCCAACGCTTTTCTTGGGTTTGCCGGAAACACGGCGACACTCGCCACCAGCTCACAGAATACTGCTGCTGGTTGGGAAGCGCTGTACGCCAACACAACGGGCAGCAACGATACTGCCATCGGAGTTAACGCGCTAGCCTCTAACACGACGGGCAGCGGCAATACGGCAACCGGCGGCTCGGCCCTCTACTCCAACACCACGGGCCAGGGCAACACCGCTACGGGTGCCCTGGCGCTCCTTAACAATACCGGCGACTACAATACGGGCGTCGGGTCCGACGCGCTCGTTCAGAACACCACGGGCGCATCGAACACCGGAGTCGGGTCGAGCGCTCTGCAAAACAACCTCACCGGCCAATACAACACCGCCGTGGGCGCTACTGCACTCCTATCTAACACTACGGGCTGGGCCAACGCTGCCCTTGGAGTGATCGCGCTGACGATCAACACGACCGGCAACGCCAACACCGCGGTCGGCTACAACACGCTGACGCAAAACACCAGCGGCAGCAGCAACAATGCGGTCGGCGCTGCCTCACTCTCGGCGAACACCACCGGCTCTTCCAACATAGCGTTTGGCAATAACGCGCTGCAGTCGAACATCACGGGAAACGAGAACGCGGCTCTGGGCAACGGTGCTGACGTTGGCTCCCCCAACCTCAACAACGCCACGGCGATCGGGGCCTACGCCCAGGTGACTCAGTCGAACTCACTGGTGTTGGGCGGGATCACCGGTGTCAACAACTGCATTGCGGTATTTAACTGCGCCACCGTCAACGTCGGCATTGGCACTACCGCTCCCACCAACGTCTTTACCATTGGCCAAGGTGCAGGCCAGGCGCTCGCCGACGGATGGTCCACCTACAGCTCCCGCCGCTGGAAGACCAACATCCTGACGCTCCACGGAGCGCTGCAGAAAATCGAGCAACTGCGCGGCGTCTCCTACGACCTGAAGGACTCGGGCAAGCACGAAATTGGCGTGATCGCCGAGGAAGTGGGCGCGGTGGTCCCCGAAGTCGTGAGCTGGGAGAAAAACGGCACCGACGCCCGAAGTGTGGACTACGGCCGCCTGTCCGCGCTGCTGATCGAAGCCACCAAAGAACAGCAGGAGTTGATCCTCCACCAACAGGAGCAGATACGTCTGCAGCAGAGGCAGATCAATGCTCAGCAGGCGCAGATTGCGCGGCTCGGTTTGCAGGTCAAGGCCATCCAGGCTGCGGTCAGAACGAATGCCGGGGCCGGCTCGGAGGTACGCAGGGTAAGAAAGCAGGTGCCGACCGTGCAGCAGTAAGCTGCATTGTTCACGACCGAGCTGCAAGAACAAAGCCCCGCTCGCAAGAGCGGGGCTTCTTTCGGCCATTTCACCCTTTCAACATCCACCACGCCTCCCGATACTTCTCAAACTTCGACCCCCTCCTCCGGCTCCGCGGAAACAATTTCATGGACTTGTACTTCCGGAACTCCGTCACCGGAAACACATACCAGATATCCTCCGGCACAACGTACGCCACCAGCACATCAATCTCGCTAGCCCGGTACACTCGGCTCGAATTCCCATGCGCGTGGAACGTGTATCCCCCATAATCCCCCGCCCGATGCGCCGACTTCACCTGCACCCGCACCAACTTCTCTCCAATATCCACAATCAGGTCATACCGCGAACTCTCGCCCCAGGGTTTCGCCACACCGTATCCCATGCCCGCCGCCTTAGCCAAAAACGCGCCCTCCGCCATCTCCCCGCGCTGCTTCCGCGACAACCGCCTCCCCTCAATCCCGCGTCCCGCCCCGCTTGCCCGGCGCGGGGATTTACCTTTCTGCCCCCTCCCATTTTTTCCCTTCTCCCCGCCACCTTCCGCCTCCTCCGCCCCCGCCATCATCCGATCCATCACCATCCCCGATTCCATGCTTCCCCCGATTCCATGACCTCTACTCTCTTCTTCCCCGTTGTCATCCTGAGCGGCGTTCTTTGCCGCGAAGTGCCTGCCGTGAGCGAAGCCGAATGGACCTATGCCTTGTCATCCTGAGCAGCGTTCTTTGCTGCGAAGGACCTACGCACCTGCGCCCTATCCACATCCGACACAAGCTCCGCCCACCCCAACTCCCGCGTTTCAGCGAAAGCCAGGGATCTTTCCCACCCCCGAATTGTCAAAGACCAAGAGGATCAATGTGGGGACAGCCGCCCTCGGCTGGCTTGCCCTGAGCGAAGCCGAAGGGTCGAGCAAAGCTCGACTGCGCCGGGTGCCCCATTTCTCGCGTCCTTTGCGAGAAGTGGGGCTTTTGACCTTTGATGCAACCGCCGCCCCATCCCCCGCGACTTTCGAAGGATGGGAGCCTCATCCCCGCTCCAAATACAAAGCCCCCACTGGACCCTGCGGTCCGTGGAGGCTCAAGTCAGACACTTTCTGACTATACTCAGCTTCCCGGAATCACCCACTCCCGGTCAAGCAGATTCCGCAAAAGTTAGCATCCCCATTCCCAAAACGGGAATCCCGCGTCTCTCCCATCCTTATCCTCGAAGCGGGTGCGGGTGCCCCATTTCCCGCGCTCTTTGCGGGAAGTGGGGCTTTTGACCTCGTGGCCGGTCCACCATTCGCGGCTCGGGAAGGGCACGAGTTTAGATTTTGAGCCTGCCCTGAGCGACTCCGAACGCAGTGAGGAGAAGTCGAAGGGTGCCGCAATAGTGCCCACAGGACGAACCGGCTTCAGCCGCTGAGGGGCGGCTAGCTTCGCGACTCCGGAAAGAAGAGTCGGGGAACGTCCCGTCTGTCCCCGCTTTTCGAAGGGCGCGTCATCACGATGGATGAATGAGACGCATACGCGTGACTTCGCGTGGCAGGAAGGATACGGCGCGTTCACCGTCGGAATCTCGCAGAAGAGTCATACGATCGCGTACATACAATCCCAGGCCGAACATCATCGCATACGCAGTTTCGAGGAAAAGTTTGTAGCATTCCTGAAACGCCACGGCGTCGAGTACGACCCACAATATATGTGGGGGTAGGGTTCAGGCGTCCCTCCAGGACGCGGTGCCGTCGTCGTGCAGGCGACCCGGCGTTGGAAACGCCGGGCTATTGTCAGAGGTCCCTCCGGGACCGAGTTCGATTGCGGCGCCATCGTTCAGCCAAACCAAGACCGCAAGGTGACAACGAACGCTCGATTCAATCCGCCGCAGGTCCCGGAGGGACCGGGTGACAACAGCTCGCCAGTTCCACTGGCGGGAACGCGTGACCCCAAGAGACAACCGTGTCCCGGAGGGACACCTGAACCTGCACGCGAACGATCCCGCCCGTGATCCCGAAGGGGGTGCGGGTGCCCCATTTCCCGCGTTCTTTGCGGGAAGTGGGGCTTTTGACTTCGTGGCCGGTCCGCCATTCGCGGCTCGGGAAGGGCACGAGTTCACTCGTGCCGCAACAGTGCCCACTAGACGAACCGGCTTCAGCCGCCGAGGGGCGGCTAGCTTCGCGACTCCGGAAAGAAGAGACGGGGAACGTCCCGTCTGTCCCTGGGTTCCCTGTCCAATTCCGAGACGAGATAGACGAGCGTATATTGATGCCGTGGGGTCAAGGAGATGGAACATGCCAGACCCTCATGCCGCAAAAGTTACTCACCCGCCCGCGCCTCACACCCATAGCGACCACAAAGAGCGAAGACCGCTCACGGGGGACGACAAGGTTGTGATCTGCTTCTCACTTCTTGGTCTAATTGGCAGCGTAGTCTTGTACCGTCTTCGGTTTCCCTCAGTGATGGTTGCAGTTTTGCTGTCCGCCGGCATTACGGCCTTGGTCTACCGTTTTCTCGGCGGAATCGGAAATGCCACTTTCACCCTGGGACATTTTCTGAAGTTAGGAGGCACGATAGCTGCGCTGGTGGGCATAGCCTATTGGGCAGATGCCACAAACCAATTGCAACCAGATTTTCATCTAGTGTCTAACGACATAATGATAGGCACTTGGGAATGGGACTATGCTGGACCGAATTCCAGTTGGGCCGGGAATCTGTACTTCACAAGGGATCACGGAAAACTTACGTTTAAGGGGTCGGAATACAACGTGGAGAAGGTAATAGGTGGCGAGAAGCGCACACTGCTTTACGAAATGGCGAATGGCCAAGCAACCATAACCAACGGCAACCTCTTGGCTCTGGAATCAGATGTGACGGATCACCAATACAACCGCAAATTTCACTGGAAATCAGTCGGACGATTTGTGCTTATTCCTGCATTCGTGGGAGAACTTCAGCCTGAGAAGTCGGACCCCAAAGATCCAAACCTAGAAAGCAAGCCCTACGGAATGGTGATCTACAAGAAAGCGAAATAAGCGTAAGAAGAGCCCCGTCGGTGCGGAGTAGTAAAACGCGGCTCTTGCGACTGGGGGGCCGGCCCACCTTTCTTGGACGCTCATCACACTGGCTGCCCCAGGCCTTCGCGGTTTTCGAAGGCTGGGCATTCGTGCCGACGGCAGCCGGAGATTTTAGACTCCGAGACTTCAGCGTGGCATTGAACGTCAGAATCTCTAGATTTCTACAGCATCGTGCCCACGCTTCGAACACCGCGAAGCGTGGGGCAGCCAAAGTTGAGGGATCCCAGCCCCCCGAAGCGGAGCAAGGGGGGCGGAGGGAGCACAGCCGCAACGAGCTTTTCCACAGAAAACGAAAGCTCTGCACAGTTTTTCAAAACATTCCTTCGCCAAAATGTTTTTCGTGTACTGTTCGCCTGCGCTAGACTTGTATTAGAAGGCAAAGGTGCAGCCCATAACCCCGCTTTCGCAAGACGGCAATTTAGATCTCAGTCGCGAGACTTGCGGCCTTGAGGTCGCACGATATGGTGTCTGCGATCAGATCGTGTGCGGCGCAAGGTCGACCGTTGTCTGCGCGTCCGAAGATTGCTCGAACTGCCCGTGCGAGAGGCACATGAAGCTGTGTCCAACATGCGGGAAGTATTTCTGCGAGTCATCGGATAAAACCTTATGGACGTGTTTTTTCGAGCACGTGCGAGAGGGGAAATGCCAAGGGGAGATTCTTCGCGAGCCATTCAGCAAGCTGACCACGGCCTTCACTGCCCAGCAGCACCGTGCGCTCTACGAGTTCGTCTGCTGCGACTCTGATGGTCTAGGAAACCCGCTACCAAAGGAGGTGTGCCTTAACCTTGGGCTTGCAGTCGCGTACTCGAATGACGTTATCCCCGAATACAACAACGACGTCCTCATCGCAAGGAATCTTAGCAATCGTGCACGACGCGCACGACTGCAGAAACTCCGCAGGTCCGCGAGACGGTTTGGAGTGTCACCGCCAGCGTCTCCGAAGCCCGAGTCGACACGACTAGCTCGCCATAAGAGCTCAACCATTCATCTTGTCACCGGAGCGCTGGTCGTGCGGCACTGGACTGGCAGTTGGCATTATCGGCAGCAGATAGAGATGCTCAGTATCATGGGTCTTTCAAAGGGCGAAGATTTCGTCAGCGACCGCGTGGAGTTTCTGCTAGGGACCAATCAAGCCTTGTTCGAGAAGATAGAATCCTGGGCCCGTGCCATAAGTGGACACGGACGCAAGCCCAGGTGAGGCCAAGTAACTTTCGGATATTGAGCCCGAAATTGTCCCTTTGATCCACAGGACCCTCTCGAAATAGGTTTAGACCGCGGCAGACACCAACAGGAGATAAGCACAGATGGCTAACTTTATTGCGAGGGTTGAATTGCATTCAGCCTCGTACACCGACTATGAGAACCTACATGTCTACATGCAACAGAGCGGTTATGCCCGGACCATCAGGGCCGATGATGGAAAAACCTACCAGCTCCCGACAGGTACCTACGTGAGCGGCAGTTCTATATCTTCGACCAGCGCTGCTCTGCAAGGAGCGGTAGCTGCCGCCAACGCTACGGGCAAAACGTCGTCCGTAGTTGTCGCAGACTGGAACTCTGCCAGATGGCAGGGACTCCCGACGGTTAATGCAGCACGCACAGCATGACCCCGTTCGAGACGCAGAGGCGGAGCAGGGACAAGAAAAGCCCCGCTCTCCCGAGCGGGGCTTCGATTTTGCTGACGGCTGAAAGCTGAAAGCTGACAGCTGCCTTAGTACATGTCGCCCATGCCGCCGCCGTGTCCGCCGCCGCCGGCCGGAGCTTCCTTCTTTTCCGGAATCTCCGCTACCAGGGCTTCGGTGGTCAGCATCAACGAGGCGATGGAGCCGGCATTCTGCAGGGCGGTGCGCACGACCTTTGTCGGGTCGAGCACGCCGGCCTTGACCAGGTCCTCGTACGCGTTGGTGAGTGCGTTGAAGCCGTAGTTGGGCTCCTTGGACTCGAGCACCTTGCCCAGGATCACAGCGCCTTCTTCGCCGGCATTCTCGACGATCATGCGCAGCGGCTCGGTGATGGCGCGCTTCACGATGTTGATGCCGATCTGCTCATCGCCTTCAGCCTTCACCTTGTCGAGGGCTGCGGCGCAACGGGCCAGAGCGACTCCGCCGCCGGGGACAATGCCTTCTTCCACGGCTGCGCGGGTGGCGTGCATCGCGTCTTCCACACGGGCTTTCTTTTCCTTCATTTCGGTTTCGGTTGCGGCGCCGACTTTGATGACGGCCACGCCCCCGACCAGCTTGGCCAACCGCTCTTGCAGTTTCTCGCGGTCGTAGTCGCTGGTGGTCTTGTCAATCTGGCTGCGAATTTCTTTCACGCGGCCTTCGATCTCGTTGTGCTTGCCCTTGCCTTCGACCAGCGTGGTGTTGTCCTTGTCCACAGTGATCTTCTTGGCCTGGCCGAGGTCGCCGATCTGAACGTTCTCGAGCTTGATGCCGAGATCTTCCGTGATGGCCTTGCCGCCGGTCAGGATAGCGATATCCTGCAGCATGGCCTTGCGGCGATCGCCGAAGCCAGGAGCCTTGACGGCCGCGACCTGCAGCGTGCCCCGCAGTTTGTTGACGACCAGCGTAGCCAGCGCTTCACCTTCGACGTCTTCGGCGATGATGAGCAGCGGCTTGCCGGACTTCGCAATCTGCTCGAGCAGCGGGAGCAGGTCTTTCATCGAGCTGATCTTCTTTTCGTTGATCAGGATGTAGGCGTTCTCGATGGCGACTTCCATGCGCTCGGGGTCGGTGACGAAGTAGGGCGAGAGGTAGCCGCGGTCGAACTGCATGCCTTCCACGACTTCGAGCTGGGTTTCCAGCGTCTTCGACTCTTCGACGGTGATGACGCCGTCTTTGCCGACCTTCTTCATGGCCTCGGCAATGATCTTGCCGATGGTCTCGTCATTGTTGGCCGAAATCGTACCAACCTGTGCGATCATTTCCCCGGTTACGGGCTTGGAAAGTTTGTCGAGCTCGCCGTTGATGCGGTTGCCTTCCTTGTCGAGCTTGCCGGCGATGATGGTGACAGCCTTCTCGATGCCGCGCTTCATGGCCATGGGATTGGCGCCGGCGGCGACGGTCTTGACGCCTTCGCGGTAGATGGCCTGGGCGAGAACGGTGGCGGTGGTGGTGCCGTCGCCGGCGACGTCGGAGGTCTTGCTGGCGACTTCGCGAACCATCTGCGCGCCCATGTTCTCAAGGGCGTCGCGAAGTTCGATTTCTTTGGCAACGGTGACGCCGTCCTTGGTGATGGTGGGCGAACCGAATTTCTTTTCGATGACTACGTTGCGACCCTTGGGGCCGAGAGTGACCTTAACGGCGTCGGCCAGAAGGTTGACGCCGCGGAGGATCGCCTGCCGGGATTCTTCTCCGTGAACGATTTGCTTTGCCATTTGCTTTATCTCCTAATCTAGTGTGTGCAGGATTGACCTGCTTGAGTTCTGAGCTGTGAGCTGCGAGCTATGAGCTTCTAGCTACTAGCTTCCAGCTACTAGCTTCCAGCTACTAGCTTCCAGCTAACTACTAGCTTCCAGCTGAGTCGGACGGCTCGCCGCGGGAGACGTAGCAAGCTACGTCTCTACGGGTGATTACTTCCTGGAGCCGGCGAGTTCTTTCTTGGCCGGGCTGGCGGCGCCGGTGAGGATGCCGAGGACTTCGTCCTCTTTCATGATGATGAATTCCTCGCCATCAATCTTGATCTCGGTGCCGGAGTACTTGCCGAACAGGATGCGGTCGCCCTCTTTGACGGCCAGAGGGAAGGTCTTGCCTTCGTCGTTGGTGCGGCCTTTGCCGTGGGAGATGACTTCGCCCTCCTGGGGCTTGTCTTTGGCCGAGTCGGGGATGATGATGCCGCCACGAGTGGTGGAAGCTTCCTCCACACGACGGACCAGAATGCGGTCATGGAGCGGTGAAAATTTCGCCATGGTGTGCAACTCCTTTCAGTAGTTGGAAGGCTGAGGTGCCTTCGGGTGATCTGTGTAAACCTATGATTTGTATGGGTTAGGCGACTGTGTTAGCAGTTAAGCCTATCGAGTGCCAATTATAGGGATGTGAGTGGGAGGTTGTCAAGGGGGTGGGAGGACCGGTAGCGGCTGAACTGACGTGCCGTACCTGCTGGACTTGGTTCCTTTTTTCTCTGGCTTAGCCCGGACTTGCGTCCGGGTTAATTCGTACCGCCGCTTCGCGGCTGGGGTCGGGTCAGGCGGGGGTTCGAGGTGCCCACCCTTCGGCTTCGCTCAGGGCAAGCTCTTTGGCAGGCGCGAAAGGTGGGGCAGCTTCGTTTATAAGGTGGGCCCGCCCCCGAAAGGGTCGGGCGGAATCAGAACCAAGGTAACAGGATCGAGGAGGACATGGAACTTAGGATGAAGGAGATATCCGGAGGGCATCATGTCGAAGTGTGCGGTGCGTTGGTTCGCCTCGCTTCTCATCCTGGGAGTTGTGCTTCCTTTGAGCCTTGCGGCGCAGAGTGCGCCTAGGCCGCTGCGGGCGAGCGAAGTGATGGCGCTGGAAGCGGGGGGAGCGTTGCAGGCTAACATCGCGCACGACATCGCCACCCGCGGGCTGAAGTTTCAGCCCGATGAAGAGTTTGTTTCGCTCATGAAGAATGCGGGGGCGGATGAGAGCGTGCTGCAGGCACTGAAGGCGGCGAAGGTGGAGGCGTCGGCGGAGGCGCAGCCTGACCGGAAACTCCTGCGCCAACTGAGCGACGCGGCTGTTTCCATGCGGGAGAAGAAATACGAGGATGCGACGGCGAAGTTGAGCGAAGCGCTGGACACGAGTTTCGCGCGCATGGAAGCCGGATATGCGATGGCGGAGTTGCTGCGGCAGCAGGAAAGGTTCGATGCGGCGCTGAGCGTTTACAGTGAGATTCTGGAGACTGCCCCGGGCTTCCCGGAAGTGCACGTGAAAGCCAGCTATCTGCTCTACCGGCTGGGAGACGCCGACAATGCGCTGAATGAGGCGAAAGCGGCGCTGGCGGAAAATCCGAACGACGCCGAGGCGCATAAGAATAAGGGGCTGGCGCTGGAAGAGGCGCAGAAGTTCGATGCGGCGATGGCGGAGTACAACGAAGCAATGCGCATCAAGCCGGACTATGCCGCGGTGCGTTACGACCTGGGCAATCTCTACTATCACGCGCACCGCTATGAAGAAGCAATTGTAGAGTACAAGAAGTGCATTGCGATTGATCCGAAGGAGGCGAACGCGCACGCCAACCTGGGCCTTGCATACAAGAACAAGGGCGATGTGGCGGCGGCCATCCCAGAATATCGAGAGGCCAAACGGCTCAAGCCCAACGATCCGGCCATTCGACAGAATCTGGCGTCGGCGCTGATGACTGTATCGCCGGGAGTGGCCATTGTGGAGCTGCGGGAGCTGGAACAGAAGTTCCCGAACTTTGGGATGTGCCACATTTGCCTGGGCCGGGCTTTGGCATGGCAGGGAGATGTGAAGGGGGCCGAGGAGGAGTTTGGCAAGGCGAACGAGGCGGATCCCGCCGATCCCGAGGGTCACCTGGGACTGGGCAGCATTCAAGAGAAGCTGAAGAACTACGATGGGGCGCTGGGAGAATATCGCGCGGCGGAGAAGATCAGCCCCGACGATAGCGAGACGCACCAGGACATAGGAAGACTTCTGTTGGCCAAGAAAGACTTTGCGGGGGCGGTCGAGGAATTGAAGCAGGCAGAAACCCTGGCGCAGACCTCGTGGGAGATCCATGAACTGTACGCGCAGGCCTTGCAGGCCACGGGAAAGAATGATCTGGCGATTGGAGAGTTCAAAGAAGCGATCGCACTCGATGCGACCGAAGCACATGTAATGACGGAGCTGGGGACAGCGCTGGAAAAGAAAGGCGACTGGGTGGGGGCGCTGGAGCAATACCGGAAAGCGGTACTGACGGATGCAGGTGTGAGGATGAAGGCGCAGCCGGGGCAAACTGTTCAGCAATGCGGAGCGGAGTGCAGCCAACAATACACGGCAGCGCAGGGGCGTTTCGCCGATTACCTGGTGTCGTTGAGAGCGGCAGATCGCGGGGCCGAGGCTGGGGAACTGGAGAAGAGAGTTGCGATGCTCGATACGTCAGCCGGGACGGTAGAAAAAGTGCAGGTGGCGCTGAAGGCGGGCGATGAGGCGTTCCAGGCGAGAAAGATTGAAGACGCCGAGAAATCCTACAAAGAGGCAGTTCATCTGGCGGAGGGCTTGCCGCCGGGCGACGAGAATCTGATCGTGGCGCTCGGGCGACTCGGGAATGTTTACGGCATGCGTCAGGACTTCAGCGATGCGGCAGCAACATTCCATCAGCAGTTAGCGCTGGTGGAGAAGACTTTTGGGCCGGGATCGGAACGATCGGTCCTGCCGCTTCAGTTTCTAGGTCGTCTCGCCGCGTCGCAGCAGAACTATAAGGAAGCGGAAAGCTATCTGCTGCGGGCGCTCAACATTGACCTGAAGGCATCCGGAGACAACAATCCCAGAGCGGTGGAGAGCCTGCGAGCGTTGGCGGGGCTTTATGAGACGCAGAGCGATTGGCCGAAGGCGGAAACCTATTTGCTGCGAGCGGTAACGGGCGCGGAGGCGAGCGATGGGATGGTGTTGATCCCGCTCTGGGGTCTGTGCGACATGTACGACCGCTGGGAGAAGCCGGAGAAATCGCAGCCCTGCTGGCACCGAGCGACGGGATTGCTGGAAACGCAATTTGGGCATGATAGTCCGCGGCTGGCCGATTCTCTAACCAACGAGGCGCATGCACTGCGCCAGCTTGGCCGCAAGGCCGAGGCAGAATCGCTGGAGGGGCGGCTGACGCAGATTCGGCGGACGGCGCAGCATTAGAGGGCAGCAGCCCCTTTTTCCCGGCACCCCAGGGCCGTCCCGCGGGACTTGGTTCCTCTTTCTCTGGCTTACCCCGGACTTACGTCCGGGGCTAGAATATGCCGCCGCTTCGCGGCTGCGGTCGAGTAAGGGCAGGGGCTGGCCCACCTTTACCCACCACGAACGAGACTGGCGCAGCCAGGCCACCCCCCAGTAGTCAGAGCCGAAAATCTCATCACGAAGGACGCGAAGTTACACGAAGGAACCCGGTCACGTTTGGCCTACGGAGCCTCTTGGGGAATCTTTCTTCGTACTTGTGGGGGGCTGCGCTGGACACTGAAACTACAGAGACGGAACTACAAGGACGAATCAGTCACAACTTCAGGGGCAAGGAAGGAACGCGTGCAACCCATATTTTGTTTGCGCTGCCGGCGCGAGATTGAGGTTGGGCACAAGTCGGTGGCGGTGTATATGTTTGCCCAGACGGTGGGAGTGAAGCCGCGGCAGAAGTCGTCGGCGCAGAGGATCTGTTTTTGCCCGCAATGCGCGGTGTCGCTGGCCATGGGGCTGCCGCCGGAGGGGGCGCTGAATATGGCGGCGTGGGATATGATCCGCGACGTGGTCAGCGCGGAGCCGTCGCTGAATCAGGCGGCGTGGGAGAATCTGCGGGGGGTGGTGGGGTTGCTGGGGTCGGGAGAGGACGATTCAGAGCGGGCGGGGGCGAGGTTTCGGCGGGCAGGGTGAGCCGGGCTTCGATTCTTGCTGGTGGCTCACGCGCGGCAGTTGACCAGACTGAGATCCTTCGCTCCGCCTGAAGAACGGCTTCGCTCAGGATGACGGCGCGGGCGGGGTGGCGGAGCGCCTCAGGGGCTAAAGCCCCGACAGAAAAGCAATATCTATCGCAGCGCTGAAGCGCTGCGCCACCCAAAATCAGGTCTGAGCAGCGCGGCTGAAGCCGCGCCCTTTCAAGGCAAGATCGCGCGGCTCAAGGCAAGATTACACGGCTAACGCACGACGGCCGAGAAGACTGAGATCCTTCGCTCCGCCTGAAAAACGGCTTCGCTCAGGATGACAACACGGGCGAGGCTTCTGCCGAAGCCGCGCCCTTTCAAATCCGTCTATGGCTTCTGGTCGGCTTCGGGTTTCTTTTTGGCGAGGGAGCGAACGTAGTTGACCAGGTCCCAGTTCTCGTCTTCCTTGACGCGCGGGCCTTCGGGGGGCATGTCCTGGTGGCCGTTCTTGATGATGTAGTAGAGTTCGCCGTCGGTGCGGTCTTTGAGGGTGGCGGGATCGGTGAAATCGGAAATCTTGAGTTTCATGTCGGCGGCGGTCTCACCTTTGCCATCGCCGTCTTTGCCGTGGCACATGGCGCAATCGAGTTTCCACCATTTCAGAGCGCGGGTGATGGATTCGGGTGTGGACTTGACCGGATTGGGAACCTTGGCGGCTTCGACTGGAATCGCCGCGTAGTTAGAGGCCTTTTGCGCGGCGGCGGCGGCCGGTTGTTGTTGCGCTGAGACGGCAACGGCGGAGAGAAAAAGTGCGGGAAGCACCAGTGCGAATCGGGACACAGGAACCTCCTTCTTTTTTGGAAAAGTCATTCTCGAAGAGATTGTAGCACCGCCATTTAGGCTCGGTCGTTACTCTTCGTGGTCGAGCGGCTTTCCGTCGGGACAGCAGGCAGAATCCCCATGCTTCGACAAGCTCAGGGCAGGCTGTCTCGGGCAAAGAGCGCGCAAGAAATGGGGCACCCGGCGCGGTCCGCGTATGATAGAAAAGTTTTCCCGACAAAATCTATGGACAAGACATTTCGTGTGTTTGCCACCAGCGATATTGGAGAGGCGATTGATGTGCTGCGCAAGCGGGGATATGAAGTGGAGGTGTATCCGCATCCAGAGGCGCCGCCGAAGAGTTTGATTCTAGAGAAAGTGAAGTCGGGCATTGACGGGCTGATTACGACCCTGCGCGATCCGATTGACGTCGAGGTGTTTGAGGCGGGCAAAGGCCGGCTGAAAGTGGTGGCGCAGATTGCGGTGGGGTTTGACAACATCAACCGGGCGGATGCGAACCGGTACAAAATTCCGTTCACGCACACCGCCGATGTGCTGACGGAAGCGACGGCGGAGTTCGCATTTTTCATGATGGGGACGCTGGCGCGGAAAATGTGGGCGGCTGAGCACCTGACGCGCGAGAACCAGTGGGGATACTGGCATCCGTACCTGCCGTTTCTGGGAGATGAGGTGACGGGCAAGACGGTGGCGGTGATTGGGACGGGGCGCATCGGGCTGGCGTTCATCAAGAAATGTGTTGGGTTCGATATGAATGTTTTGTGCTACGACCCGGCGTATGAAAATCACGCGTTCGTGAAGACGATTCAGGAGATTCACGACCTGCGGCATGCGCGGGGGCTGGTGAAGGAGAAGGCGTGGATCAAGTACGTGCCGTTTGAAGAGGCGCTGCGGGAGGCGGATTTCGTCAGCGTGCATGTGCCGCTGCTGCGGGCGGGGGAGAGCGCGACGCCGACTTATCATCTATTCAACGAGCAGAACTTGAGTCTGATGAAGGCGACGGCGTATCTGGTGAATACTTCGCGGGGTCCGGTGGTGGACGAGGCGGCGCTGGCGCTGGCGCTGCGGGAAAACTGGATTGCGGGGGCGGCGCTGGATGTGTATGAGCAGGAACCGCTGCCGGCGGACTCTCCGCTGCGCGATCCGGCGATTGCGGACCGCTGCCGGCTGATGCCGCACTTTGCCAGCGCGGCGCGGATCACGCGGCTTTCGACCGATCCCGATAAGGGGATGGCGGGGCGGTGCGCGCAGGGGCTGATTGACGTGCTGGAAGGGAACTACGGCGGGGACGTCACGAAAATGCCTTATGTGGTGAACAAGGAAGCATTTGGGCGGTAATGGCCGAGGTTCCGCGGACTACGCCAGAGGGGGACTTGCGCGTTGACACGAGGCGGGCGAGGGCTTAGCCTTCCGTGGTATGGTCCGGGGTTGCTTGTTGTCAGGGAGCCTGGCCCGAAAAGAGGTAAGGAATGGGTAAGACAGGGCGATTATTGTTGTGTCTGATGTTGCTGGTTCCGGTTGTGTTCGCGATGGACTCCGAGGGCGGGCCGGCGGTGACGCTGGTGCCTGCGCCGAAGGAAGTACAACTGCGCGACGGCGGTTTCCGGGTGGGGCCGCGGACCAGGATTCTTGTGCAATTCGGGCATCAGACCGAGGATCGCATTGCCGCGGAAACGCTGGTGGAACAAGTGGCGGAGCAGTCGGGCCTGAGGCTCAATATTTTAGGCGCGAGAAGCGGCCGCAAGGCGGAAGAGCACGCGATCGTGCTGGCGCGACTCGACGACTCGCGAGTGCGGCGGTTCCTGGCCCGGAAAGGGCTGCGGGCCGACGAGTTGGTGGGAGATCAGGGATATCTGCTGTTCTCCGACAAGTCGCATCTGATCGTTGCGGCCAACAGCGGGCAGGGACTGTTTTATGGAGTGCAGACCTTGCGGCAGTTGCTGCGTCCGGCGGGAAAGGGATTACTATGCCCGGCGGTGGGGATTCGGGACTGGCCGAACCTGGAGAAAAGCGTAACGGAGAAAGACGTGAGCAGTGAATCGGCGCCGGTGATGGTGAAGAATTTCCTAAAGCCGCAGGCGTAGAGGTGGGTTTGGGGTTAAGTTTCAGCCGTCCCTACAGGACGGTTTCTTTTTTTGGTGTCTGGACCCGGCGTTGAAACGCCGGGCTATTGTCGGATGCGCCTCCGGCGCGTTGTTTGGCTAGCGGTGCCCCAATCAGACATGGCTTGCCTTAGGTATCTCAGGGGCTAAAGCCCCGAACTCTATGGCGGGCTCTTGGGCCCGGCTGAAGCCGGGCCCTTCCCGTCCTTGCTCTACCAGACTGCGGATCCTGATTCAAATCCCGGCCATTCAAAAACTTCGGAGTTGGCCAAGTCCCGTGTTTGGGGCGGCTTCGAATCACATAGAATCCAGGCATGTTTTCTGAGAGGACGAACTGGAAGCTGGCGCAGAACCGGCTTACGCAGGCGCTGGCAGAGGTGCGCGCGGCGGGCGGGAAGGTGCTCGATCTGACGGCTTCGAATCCGACGCGGGTGGGGCTGGAGTACGACTCGCGGGCGATTTTGGGGGCGCTGGGGTCGGCTCGGGCGCTGGATTATGATCCGCAGGCGAAGGGGCTGCGCGAGGCGCGGGAGGCGGTGGCCGGTTATTACCGAGACAGGAGTGGTCGTGGCGAGAGAGACGTTGCGAGCAACGTCTCTACGACGGGGTGCGAGGTGGATCCCGAACGAATCGTACTGACTACCAGCACTAGCGAGGGGTATTCGTTTGTTTTTCGTTTGCTGTGCAATGCGGGGGATGAGTTGCTGGTGCCGAAGCCGAGTTATCCGCTGTTTGAGTTTCTGGCGGAGTTGCAGGATGTGAAGCTGGTGCCGTATCCGCTGATTTATGACCATGGCTGGCAGATGGATTTTCCGTCGCTGGAGAAGGCGGTGACGGCGCGGACGCGGGGCGTGGTGGTGGTGCATCCAAATAATCCGACGGGATCTTATGTGAAGGCGGGGGAAGTGGAACTGCTGAATGCGTTTTGCCGGGCGCGGGGGCTGGCTTTGATTGTGGATGAGGTGTTTTTGGATTATGGGCTGGAGGACTCAAGTACGTCGGGGGCTAAAGCCCCGATTCAGGGTGAGCTCGATCGCAGCGCTGAAAGCGCTGCGCCACCCAAAATCTCCTTACCACTCAACGTTTCTTTGCCGCCCAAAGGCGGTGCGGAGGGGTGGGTGGGCAGTTTTGCGGGGAATGGGGAGGTGCTGACGTTTACGCTGAGCGGAGTGTCGAAGATTTCGGGGTTGCCGCAGATGAAAGTGGCGTGGGTGGTGACGAGCGGGCCGCAGAAGTTGGCGGAGGCGGCTATGGGGCGGCTGGAGGTGATTGCCGATACGTATCTTTCGATGAACGCGCCGGTGCAGTGGGCTGTGCCGGTTTTGCTGGAGCAGAGGAAGACGATTCAGCGGCAGTTAATGGAGCGGGTTCGCGCGAATTTAGCGGAGCTCGATCGGCAGCTAGCAGGGCAGAAGACTTGCTCGCGCCTGAGCGTGGAAGGTGGATGGTATGCGGTGTTGCGCGTTCCGGTGACGCGGTCGGATGAGGAGTTGGCGATCGAGTTGGTGCGGGAGAAGTGCGTGCTGGTGCATCCGGGGCATTTTTATGATTTTCCGGGGGATGGGTATTTGGTGTTGAGTTTGATTACGGCGCGGGCGGAGTTTGGGGAGGGGATTGGGAGGGTGCTGGAGAAGGTTGAGTTTGTAGGTAAGTAGTTCGTCCATCCCATGGGAACGGAGGAGGAATGTTCGCTTTCAATTGGGGAGTGTTTTGGGCGATTCTGGCGGCAGCGGTAGTATTTTGTGCGTTCGCCGCGTGCTACAACTTCGTACAGCGAGTCAGGGCAATCCGATTGGTCAGCCAGCCCTTTCCTGAGTCCCCTCGCGCTCAGGCACTCAAAACGGCCAGAGAGAAGCTAGGGCCGGAAGCCACCGTCCAAGAGATCATGGCGGAGGCTGACAGGATGGTGGAGAGCAGCAGTCGGAGTCACAAAAGACCATGAGGTCGCGACCCGCTTGCTGCTTTCAGTATCCCGCAGGGCCAGCGGGCAGAGGGCCATGCGACCTGTTTTTGCGCAGGTCTTTCTCATCGGGCAGCGGCAGAACTGGTCCCAGTGGCGGCGATGATGGCCCTATCCCATCGTCCGGCGGTCTTGATTGCGACCTTCTGATATCTTCGCGTGCTTCGTCCAACGACTTGTACATGGGTGCATCCTCCGGCAGGGCCTGCGGTTTCTCTCAACTCCATCTAATTACACGGGGGGCGTCAGCCGCAAGTAATCATTGTCGATCTCCGAGTCTCACTTCCGTACCAGGAACGGGTTGCTCTCGCGCTCCTCGCCGATGGTGGTCAGTTCGCCGTGGCCGGGGATTACTAGTGTTTCGTCGGGGAGGGCCAGGACTGTGTCGTGCAGGGAGCGCAGGATTTTTTGCGTGGAGCCGCCGGGGAGGTCGGTGCGGCCGATGGAGCCGGCGAAGAGAGTGTCTCCGGCGATGAGCTTCTTTTCCGGCTCGAAGTAGAGGCAGATGCTGCCTTCGGTGTGGCCGGGGGTGTGAAGGATCTGGGCGGTGTGGGATCCGGCGGCGATGGTTTCTCCAGTGGTGACGCTGCGGTCAATTTCGACTTTGCCGGGCGCGGGCATGCCAACCCACGCGGCTTGCACGTCGAGCATTTTGAGCAGGGCGTAGTCGTTCTGGTTGAGGAGGATGGGTGCGCCGGTGGCGGCGCGGAGTTTCATGGCTCCGCCGACGTGGTCAATGTGGGCGTGGGTGATGACGATCTGCTTGACCTGGAGATTGTGTTTGCGGATGAGGGCCTGGATGTCTGCGATGTCGTCGCCGGGGTCAATGACCATGGCTTCGCGGGTGGTTTCGTCGCCGATGATGGAGCAGTTGCATTGCAGGGGGCCGACGGGAAGGATTTCGTGGATCATGGGGATATTGTAGCGAGTTGCGAGTTGCGAGTACCGAGTACCGAGTACGAAGTCCTCAGCGGCTGAAGCCGCTACTGGGAAAGGGCCGTTATCGCAGCGCTGAAGCGCTGCGCCACCCAAATTTCTGGGTCCTCGGCAAAAATCCCCACCCTGTCGCAAAGAACGCGACAAGGGTGGGGCACCCGGCCGCTTTGGCAGAAACCCAGGTCCCACGCATCGCTCGGGATGACATGCCTCGCCGACTTTCACGCACCGCGGCATGGCGCGCGGCACTTGCCGCGGGGGTGGGGTTGGGTACACAATACGGGCCGTGCTTGGGGAGGGTTTGTGGCAGCGAAATACCGGCAGCATGGGTATCAGGACCGCGATCGAGAGCCGCGGAATGAACGGCAGGGGAATGAGCAGCCGCGGAAAGCGCCCGAGGAGCGCAAGAGTGGTCCGCCGAAGTGGGACCACGCGCTGGGACCGAAGCCGGTGAATCTGCCGGGGACGCGGACCGTGTCGCGGTGCGCGCAGTGCGGGACGGTGCTGCAGGGAATGGCTTCGGATGGGAAGTGTCCGAAGTGCGGGTTCGAGCTGCATTCCTGCAGGCAGTGCATGTATTTCGATCCGGGGAGCCGGTTTGAGTGCATGCAGCCGGTCAAAGAGCGGATCGCGAAGAAGGATGAACGGAACGAGTGCGCGTCGTATGAGATGCGCGTGACGCGGGAGAAAGAAACTTCGACGCCGGCCAGCCAGCGGCCGAATGATGCGCGGGCGGCGTTTGAGGATCTGTTCAAGAAGTAGGGAAAGAGCATAGCCACAGAGGGCACTGAGGTTCACGGAGGCAGGGCGAGCGGAGCTTCGCTCCGCCGGACAGCCGAGGGCGGCTGTCCCCACATGAGTTTTTCCCATGCTCGCTTTCTGCCTACGGTTTCTGAGTTGGCCTGAGAAGGATCTCACTGACAAATGATTGCGGGGCTTGCGTCGTCAGCATGGCGACGGCGTGGGCGATGTCGTCTGGCTGGAGCATTTTGCTGGGATCTTTTCCGGCGTGTGGGCTGAGCTCGGTTTCGGTGGAGCCGGGGCAGATCACGGAGACGCGGAGGTTGTGAACGCGCAGCTCTTCGGCCACGGAATAGGTGAGGCCGTTGAGTCCCCACTTGGAGGCGGCGTAGGCAGCGCCGTTGGGGAGGGCGTTTTTTCCGGCTAACGAGGAGATGTTGATGATGTGTCCGGAGCGGGCGCGGATCATCAGCGGGGCGAAGGCGCGAATGGCGAAGAAGACGCCGCGCAGGTTGGTGTTGAGGATGCGGTCCCAGGCATCGGGTGCAAGTTGGTGAAGGGGGCTGCTAAAGCCTCCAACGCCGGCATTGTTGACCAGAATGTCGAGGCGTCCGAAGGTGCTGTCCACGCGGGCGGCGGCGTATTCGAACTGGTGCAGGACAGTGACGTCGCAGGGAATGACGTCGGTTTTTCCGCCGGCATCGAGGATAGTGCGCGCGGTGGCGTCGAGCGCGGATGGAGTGCGGCCGCAGAGGACGGCGGTAGCGCCCATGGTGGCCAGCTTGCGGGCGATGGCGGCGCCGATGCCGCGTCCGGCTCCGGTGATGACGGCGACTTGCCCGGCGAGAGTTTGTGCGGTGTCCATAACAGCAGGGTCTCCCGCGTCCGCGGTGGATGGCGGACCGGCAGGTGGAGAATATCCGCCAAGTCCGCTGGACGCATCTTAACAATCAAGCATCTTAACAATAAAATGGAGGACGAATGGGAAGTCGCTTGCCTTCGGAAGAAGAGGTACTTATAATCCGGCCAACCGGGAATAGGGTCTGCCGCCGAGGCGTTGGAGCAGGTCACCCCTTGTCCCCGGGGCCCCTGCCAGGAAGCCCGGTATTCCCGAGCAGGACCCGAACGCAAAGCGGTCCCGGCGGAATGCGGTTGCTGCTGAAGTTGAGAAAAAACGTTTCCCAATAAAGAGAGCTATTTCCCGAAATGTCCAAGGAGCCATTCTGATGAAAAAGATTCTGCTTGCGGTTGTGCTTGGGATTGCTGTAGGAGCGGGGGCACAGAGTGCGCAGCCAGCACAAGGACAACCGGCCACGCCGCCGACCTCGAGCGTGAACCCGCCAACGGGGAGTGTGAACCCGCCAACGGGGAGCGTGAACCCGCCAACGGGTCAGACTACGCAGACGCCGGCTGCGGCGCCAGCTGCGGCGCCGGTGATCAAGGATCCTGCGGAGTACAACGCGTATGTGGCCGCCATCGGCCAGAAAGATGCGGCCGCGAAGATCAGCGGCCTGGAAGCGTTCGTCACGCAGTATCCCAACAGCGTCATGAAGAACCAGGCGCTGGAAATCCTGATGGGCACCTACCAGCAGAGCAACAACGTGAAGAAGACGATGGAAACCGCCGCCAAGCTGTTGGCGGCCGATCCATGCAATGTGCGCGGCCTGGCGCTGCTGACCTATTTTGACCGAGTGCTGGCGCAGGGCGGAGATCCTAATGCGAAGCAATTGTCCGGCGATGCCGGGAAGTATGGGCAGCAGGGGCTGGACTGCGCGCCGAAGTTTGTGAAACCCGAGGGAACCACAGATGCCGACTTCCAGAAACTGAAGGACCAGACGAAGGGAATCTTCAGCGCGGGGGTAGGGTGGGCTGCGCTGCAGGATAAGGACTATCCGAAGGCCATCCAATTTCTGAAGGCGGCGGTGGACGGGAACCCGCCGGACTCTCAAAAAGACTTCTTCCTGGTGTATCCGCTGGCATTGGCGTATCTGACGCCAGTTGATGCGAAAACGCCACTCGACCCCGCCAATAACGTCAACGGCATTTGGTATGCAGCGCGGGCCGCGGCGTTGGCTCCGCCGCAGGCGGAGGCGGGAGTAGAGAAGTACGCTCGTTCGCAGTACGTGAAGTTCCACGCCGGCGACGACGGCTGGGCGGAAGTGCTGGCGGCGGCCAAGGCCAACGGCGCGCAGGTTGCCATCAAGCCGGCGCCCACACCGGCGGAGCAGGCGCATGCCATGGTGCTGGCAACCACGCCAGACAAGATGGACTTCGCGCAGTGGCAGTTCGTATTTACCAACGGCGCGCAGGTGGATCAAGATACGGTCTGGAATACGATCAAGGGCAAGGCGGTGCAGATGAACGGCACCATCATCAGCACGACACCGACCGAGTTCTCCATCGCCGGCAGTTCCGACGACATTGAGGCGAAGAAGGCGGACATTACGCTGAAGTTCGAAGACAAGGTTCCGGCCAAGATGATTCCGAAAGACGGAGCCAGCTTCGACTTCCAGGGCGAACCGGCGTCGTATACGCCGAACCCGTTCATGATGGTCATGGAGAAGGGACGATTGCTGAACGCCAAGCCGGCCGCGCCTGCGGCGCACAAGCCGCCCGTGCATCACAAGCCCGCAGCAAACTGAGGTCGTCAGGAACGTACGACAAGAAGAGGCAGCCCGCGAGGGCTGCCTTCTTGCGTTTGGCGCGTTGATGCGGCTGTTTAGGTGGAAACGCCCTTCGAGGTCTCAAGCCACTTGGCCGGCAGGGATCCTTCGACTGCGAGGATGCTTCCGCTTCACGGAAGCATCCTCTCGCTCAGGATGACAGAGGGAGAGATTTGATCTAGCGGACGATTTTCTTTTCCAGGGCGACTTGGCGGGTGCTGCGAGGCGGGCGCTTGACGCCGTCGCGGAGCTGGCGGACGTCAATCTTCAGTTCGGTGATGGTGCGGCTGAGGGTGTTGCGGTGCATGCCCAGTTCGCGGGCGGCGCGGCACTGGTTGCCCTTGTTTTCCTGGAGGACGGTGAGGATGAAGCGCTTCTTGAACTCGCGTACGCCCTCGGAGTAGAGGATGTTGCTTTTGTACATCTGCAGGACGAGTGCTTCCAGTTGATCTTTCACGATGAGTCTCTTTCGCTGTATGAATTGTTACTGCGCCGCGCCTATTTTGGAGCAGTCGCCGGGGCGCCAGTCACTTTCTGCGGAGTGTGATGGAGCAGGTCGAGACCCTGATAGAAGCGGGCGCGCAGTTCGGAAGGCGCCAGCCAGATGGCGGCGCGGCCCGCCACCAGGAAGTAAGGCGCTAATTGCGAATCGGCCAGAAGCTTCGAAGTGGGCGCGAACGCCGTCATACCCATCAGAATCACTGCCACCATCAACCCGCCCTTCAGCAGCCCCAACAACGCGCCGAGGAAACGGTCCAACCCGCTGAGTCCGGCTTCCTTCATCAGCCAGCGTGCGATCCTGGCGGCGATGCCGAACAGGATCAGGACGGTAAAAAAGATGACGAGAAAACTGACAATCTCAGCGAACCACGAATTCTTCAAATACGATTCCAACCACTGCGCCACAGTGCGGTACTGCCACGCAGCCACGAGATAACCGACCACCAGTCCGGCTATGGTGAGCGCCTCGGAAAAGAAGCCCTGCATGGCCGCGGTGACCACGTTCACGAACACCAACGCACAGATCATCCAATCCGCCGGGGTCATGCACCGCTCCTGCGGACAGGAATAGTACCAGACTGCAGGTCAGACATCCAACTTGTGCCCCGTAAGCTGGAAATAAGCCTCGAGATACTTCTCGCTGGTGCGACGAGCCACGTCCGCGGGAAGCGCGGGCGCGGGCGGTTGTTTATTCCAGTGAATCTGCTCGAGGTAATCGCGAACGTACTGCTTGTCGTACGATTCCTGCGCCCGTCCCGGAGCGTACTTGGCGGCGGGCCAGAAGCGGGAAGAATCCGGGGTAAGGACTTCATCCGCCAGCGTGATGCCCTTGGCGGTGCGTCCAAACTCAAACTTGGTGTCGGCGATGATGATGCCGCGCTGGCGGGCATAGGCAGCGGCTTTCTTGTAGACGCGCAGGGTGAGGTCGCGCAGGTGACTGGCGGTTTCAACACCCACGATTTCGCACATGGCATCGAAGGAAATGTTCTCGTCGTGTCCGCTCACAGCTTTGGTAGCCGGCGTGAAGATGGGCTCGGGCAAAGCGTCGGACTCCCGCAGGCCCGCGTGAAGCTCGATGCCGCAGACTTTGCCCGTGGCCTTGTATTCCTTCCAGGCTGAGCCGGAAATGCAGCCGCGGACGACGCACTCGACGGGGAACATCTCAGCGCGCTGCACCAGCATGGAGCGCCCGCGCAGTTGGTCGGCGTATTTGCGGACGGCCGGAGGGTACTGGGCGACATCGGCGGTGATCAGGTGGTTGGGGACGATGTCGGCCAGGAAATCGAACCAGAAGAGTGAAATCTGGCTGAGCACGCGGCCCTTGTTGGGGATGCCGGTGGCCAGAATGTAGTCGAAGGCCGAGATGCGGTCGGTGGCGACGAACAGCAGTTGCTGGTCGTTGACGATGTAGACGTCCCGGACCTTCCCGCTGGCGTGGAGGCGGAGGTCGGGGAAGTTGGTCTGTAAGAGGACGGAATCGAGAAGCTCAGGACTCATGATGAAAATTTTAGCGGTTAAAGAGCGAGGCGTATTCTAGCTGGCCAGAAAAATTTGTCAACGATCCTGATCACGGGGCACGGAGAGGGCTCGATGGCCGTTGAATGGAAAGACATTGACAGCCGGAGGAGCGGCCGGAAATGCCCACCGGACGCGGGTTAGGGCGGGTGCGGGCTGTGGAAAAGCTGAGGATGGAGGTGGATAACGGGGCAGCGGGACTATTTCTCGCGCTTAGGTTTGGCCCCTGCCGTTCTGGATCCTTTGCTGACCGAGCGACCTACTCCCTGGTCGCTGGCAAAGTCTCCGCGGTCGGCTTCTGCCAGAGCATTCTCGATTTCCGCGATTTGCCAATCGTTAAGCGACTGGTCCGCCTGAGGAGTTCTCATGCCGGGGCCCCGAAGCGCACCGAGACCAGTTTCGATACGCCGGGCTCCTGCATGGTCACGCCATACAGCACTGGCGCGATGCTCATGGTTTTCTTGCTGTGGGTGATGAGCACGAACTGGGTCTGGACGCTCATTTCGCGGACGAGATCGGTGAAGCGGCCGATGTTGGCTTCATCGAGCGGGGCATCCACTTCGTCGAGGATGCAGAACGGGCTGGGCGCGTACTGGAAGATGCCGACCAGCAGCGACAGTGCGGTCAGCGCTTTTTCTCCGCCGGAGAGCAGCAGCACGTTTTGCAGGCGCTTGCCGGGAGGCGAGGCGACCACGTCAATGCCGCTCTCGGCGCTGTTTTCTTCGTCGGTCAACTTCATGAAAGCGTGGCCGCCGCCGAACAGCTTCTTGAAAGCGGCCTGGAAGTTTTCATTGATCCTGGCGAAAGCTTCCTCGAACTTCTGCCGCGAGAGCAGGTCTATTTCGCGGATGGTGGCGGTGGTGTTCTCGATGGAGGCGATCAGGTCTTTGCGCTGAGTATCGAGGAAGGCGTGGCGCTCGGCCGATTCCTTGTACTCTTCGAGGGCCATCATGTTGACCGGGCCCATGGCTTCGAGTTTGGCGCGCATGTCGCGGTAGAGTTGATCTTCGGCGGCGAGTTCGTCGCCGGTGACGGGGGCCAAGGTGGTATCGGCCATGAGAGCGGCGCGCTCGATGGCGAGTTCGTTGAGGCAGGTCTCGGACATGTACTGGGCGTCGGACTGGAGCTTGGCAGCGGCAGCGGACAATTCGCCGCGGCGGTCGCGAGCCTGATCGAGCAGCAGGCGGCTGTGACGCAGGAGTTCGTCCACTTCGGTGAGGCGGGCGCGGACCTGCTCGGTTTCGAACTGCAGCAGGCCTTCGCGAGCCTGTGCGGCGTTGCGTTCGGCCTCGAGGTCGGCGGCGTGCTGCTGGAGTTGCTCGTTTTCCGTTTCCCGCTGCAGTTTCTCGGCGGCGGCGGCCTCGATTTGTGAAGCCAGAGTGTGGACGCGGTCGTCCATCTCGGCAAAGAGAGACTCGATGCGCTGCAGGACGGCGGCGGCCGAGCGATGGCGTTCTTCCAGCGTGGCGACGCGAGCGGCGTGCTGGGAAGTGGTCTGGACCGAGTCTTCGCGGCGCTGCCGGAGTTGGGTGAGCGACTCCTGAGCAGCGGCAATTTGCTGTTCCAGATGGATGCGCCGCTGTTCCACTACAGCGATTTCGGAGTGGCGGGCGCCCACGAGTTTCTCCTGCTCGGCGCGTTCGGCGGCCAGACGCTGCAGTTCGAGTTGCGCGACACTGAGGCGTTCGCCGACGCGGGTCATCTCCGAATCAAGCTGCTGCAGCAGGTGGCTGGAAGTCATGGCCTGATGCTCGGCCTCGCGCTTTTCGACTTCGAGGCGATCGAGCAGGGAAGACAGCTCCTTGATTTCACAGCTCAGGGTGAGAACGCGGGTCTCCTGATCGCGCAGGGCGCGCTCCAGATCGTCGAGCTGGCGGAGGACTTCGCGCAGATCGCGCTTCATGGAAAGCGGGCCTTCGGCGCGCTGTTTGCCACCGGTAACGGTCACGTTGTGGAAGCATTCGCCGGCTTGCGAGAGGAAGAATGCATCGGGATTTTCGAGAGCGAGGCCGCGAGCGACGTTGGCTTCCGGAACGATGTAGCCATCACGGAGCTTGGGCAAAATCACTTCCAGGGACTTGCCAAAGCCGTTGAGCACACGAATGGTGTGCTTGAGGGGAACGATCTGGGCCGCAGGCGGAGCGCAGTGCGCGGCCTCGTCGAGGACGAAGGAGAACTTGGCCTGCGCGTCCTCGGGATGAACCAGGAAGGTGGCGCGGCCGTCCACATCGGTGCGCAACATGCGCAGGCCTTCGTCGGCGGCGTCCCAGGATTTGACCACAATGTAGTTCAGCTCATCGCGCAGAAAATCTTCGACCACACGCTCGAAGCGGGGCTCGACTTCGAGAAAGTCGGCGAGCACCCCGACAGGGGCCAGGCCTCCGTGCATCACGCCGGACTGGAAGAGGCGGCGGACGGATTCGGTGGAGTAGCCGTGCTCGGCGATAACGGCTTCGAGCGATCCCTTCTTGCCGAGCGCAGTGGCGAATTCGGCGCGGAGAATGTCGAGGCTGGTCTTGGAGCGCGTTTCCTCCAGCTTCTTTGATTCGATCAGGCCGCGGAGTTGGCTGATTTCCTGGGTGATGCCGGCGACGCGCTGGCTGACGGTTTCGAACTCGAGAGCGAACTGGCCGCGCTGGCCGCCGAAGGCTTCGACCTGCACGCTGGCGTTGGAGATTTCGGCTTCGAGGCGGCGGGATTCGCGGTCCACTCCGGAGAGACGCTCTTCGGCCTGCGCGAGCTGGTTGCGGAGACGCGATGCCGACGAGACCGTGTCGAAGAGGGCTACGCGAGATTCTTCCTGCTGGCGTTCGGTCTCCGCGAGATTGGCGGAGGCCGCGGCGGCTTCCTGCTGGCAGAGAGTCAGATCGCTTTGCGCTGCGGCCAAGTCTGCCGCGGCGGATTCGAGGATCTGCCGGTTGGTTTCGCGTTCGGCTTCGAGCGAGGCGAGGCGATGGCGGGCTTGTGCCAGTTCGGCTTCGGACGATGCCGAGCGGACCAGCAGTTCAGCACAGCGCTCTTCATTGTGCCGGCGGCGGGCGTGGGCGCGGTCCATCTCGAGCGCAATCTGGCTGATGCGATCGCGGTTCTCGCGCAGTTCGGAGTCAATGGCGTAGCCGCGCTGGGTGCGCTCGGCGTGCTCGGACTCGAGCTGCTGCACGGCTTCGGTGCGGTGCTGCATTTCCTCGGCGAGAGCATTGAGCTGGGAATCTATTTCGGCGCTTTCGAGTTCGATGGCGGCGAACTTACTGGCCAGAACGACGCGCAGCTTGGCGCGCATTTCCTCGCGCAGGCGGGCGTAACGTTCGGCTTTGGAAGCCTGGCGCTTGAGCGAATTCATCTGGCGCGTGACTTCGTCGAAAATATCGTTGATGCGGGCCAAGTTCAGCTTGGCATCTTCGAGGCGGGCTTCGGCGAGGCGCTTCTTGGTTTTGAACTTGGTGATGCCGGCTGCTTCTTCGAGAATCGCGCGGCGGTCGGTGGGACGGCTGCTGAGAATCTGGCCAATGCGTCCCTGCTCGATGAGTGCGTAGGACTCGGGGCCCAGGCCGGTGCCCATGAACAGTTCCTGAATGTCGCGCAGGCGGCAGAGTTTGCCGTTGAGCAGGTATTCGCTGTCGCCGGAGCGGAACAGGCGGCGGGTGACGTGAATCTCGCCGTGGTGGAATTGCTGCTGATTGAACTTGCGGCGGCGGATTTTGAGGACTACGTGACCAGCGAGGGTTCCGAGGGCGGCCGCGGTTGGGGGCGCGATGACGTTGTGCGCGGGCAGGGCGAAGATAGGTTCGTCGTCGGGGAAGGCAACGGCGAGGGTGTTCAGTTTGGAGCGGGGAACTTCGACTTCTTCCATCCTGCCGGGCTGGGCGTCTTCGACGGCGCGCTCGGTGTCGTCGGCGGCGCGGGCGCGGATAGCGGCCTCGTCCCAGTCGTCGGTGATGTGGGCTTCGTCAACGTCAGAATCCCCGCCCTGTCCCGCCAAAGAGCGGCGGGACAAGGACGGGGCACCCGTTTCTTTTTCCAGACCCGGTTCTGAGCCCGGCATGTCGTTTTGAATCTCGATTTCTGTGGGGTTGTTGGCGTCGGGTCCGGCGTAGGCGTCGGGGTCAATCAGCGTGAGCGAGACTTCGGCCATGCCGGTGGGCTTGCGGTCGCGCGTGCCGGCGAAGATGACGTCTTCCATGCGCGAGCCGCGCAGGGTCTTGGCCGACTGCTCGCCCAGCACCCAGGAAATGGCGTCGGCAATGTTGGACTTGCCGCAGCCGTTGGGGCCGATGATGGCCGCAATGCCGTCCCCGTGGAACTTGAGTTCGGTGCGGTCACAGAACGACTTAAACCCCAGGATCTGAAGCTTCTTCAGTTTGAGCAACGTGGACTCCTTAGAACCAGTGGCCAGTGGTCAGTGGCCAGTCGTTTGCACTGGCACCGGCGTTGGTGCTCCGACGCGCTGTGCGCAGATGTTTACCAAACGGATTCCCCCGCCTTGAAAACGCTGTCTGCACAGACCAATGCCGTTCCATTTCTCACCCCAGGCTGGACAGGGCGGGCACAGATTTAAGCTACTGTAACGGTGAAAACGGGGCGGGGTCAAGCAATATAACACCATATATGGTGTGGCCTTACGAGCGACCGCGCTGGGTTGCACAGACATTGCAGCAGATGGACAGTTTATGGGTGGAGACGGAAAGAGAGGTGGGAGAACCGCGAGAGCAGGATAAGGCTAGCGCATTTGAATCTGTGGGTGCAATGAAGATTTATCAACCCTGGGCAGTTGCCTAGGAGTGGGGGCTCGGATAACTCCCGTTTGCCGGCGATCCACCCGGAACCTCATCGCTCCTCACAGGCTTGCCAAACCTGCATGCCTTGGTGGAGGAGAAGCGGACTGAGCAGCTAATGCCATAAGATCGTCTGCGTCGGGCAACTTCGCGCCGGAGCGGACCTCACGCGGGCCTCACACAGAACTCTTGCTGCTCTTTGAGCGTGGTATCTTCTGAGGGTTCATAGCGTGAGCTTTGCTCGTGGCGAATAGCGGCAATCTGATGGCTACATACGTCCCAGCCAACGAACCTCTCATTCCCCTGCGAATCGAGTCCGTTGCAAAGCGTTTCGGAGAAGTGACTGCGCTCGGCGGTGTCTCTTTCGAAGTCCAACAGCGCGCATGCTTTGGTTTGCTCGGCCCCAATGGAGCGGGCAAGTCTACGCTTATTCGCAGCATCGCAGGCCGCGTGCGCCCCGACACGGGCAGCATCTCGGTATTCGACGAACCGGCGAACTCTGCCGCGGCCCGAGCGGCAATGGGATGGGTACCGCAAGAGCTGGCGCTCTACTGGCTCCTCACCTGCCGTGAGAATCTGGAAGCCTTCGGCCGTTACCACGGACTTCGTGGCAAAGCACTGCGGGAAGCTATCGAGTGGTGTCTCGAATGGGCCGGGCTGGGGGAGCGCGCCGATGCCACTGTCAAAACTCTGTCTGGCGGCATGCGGCGACGGCTGAATCTGGCTGCCGGGCTTATTCATCGCCCGCGGATGGTATTGCTCGACGAGCCCACCGCGGGCGTAGATCCCCAGTCGCGCAATCGCATCTTCGAGATGGTTGAGGGCCTCCGCAAACAAGGAACAACCGTCATTTACACCACGCATTACATGGAAGAGGCGGAGCGTCTTTGCGACCGCATCGTGATCCTGGATCATGGCCGCGTGATTGCGGAGGGCACTAAGGAGGAGCTGGTCACACGGTCGTTTGGCGGACGCAGCGATGTCCTCATGCGCTTTTCCTCGCCGAATCCCGGCGCGACCGAATGGACTCTTTGCCACGGCGGCACACTGGACGACGGCGTCGCGCATTTCTCCCTCGCGCAGCCCGCAGATATCGCGTCTTTGCTTGAGGCCGCTAACGGCGCGAATCTTGAGGTCACCGACGTGACCCTGCGCCGACCCACGCTTGAATCGGTTTTTCTCCAACTCACGGGAAGGGATCTACGCCGATGATCTACACCATCGTGCGGAATGGCTTCCGGGCTCTTCGCCGCGACCGTGGCGGCTTGATTCTCTCGTTCATTTTGCCGATCGCGTTCTTCAGCATCTTCGGCATCGTGTTCGGCGGCATGCGCACGACCGGAACACCGCGCGTGAGCGTACTGGTGGTGGACGAAGATCGCAGCCCGGTTTCGGAGCGAGTGGTGCGTGGCCTGCAGCACGAGCCCGCCTTGCTCGTCAGCACGCGTCCCGATGCCAAGCCTGGGGCAAGAACGGACGAGCCCGTCCCCGCCGACTACAACGCTGCCACCGCTGAAACCGCGGTGAAGCAGGGCGTGGCGCCGGTCGCACTCATCATCCCGCCCGGTTTCGGCGCGAATCCCATCGCCTTCGGCCCAGCAACGGATCGCAAGGTCATCAGCATTCTCCAGGACAGCTCCGATCCCGTCGCTGCCCAGGTGGTGGCCGGCATGCTCCAAAAAGTGGTGATGACATCGTTGCCCGATACCATGGCCGAGATGGGAACGAAGTATATCGCCCAAGCCAGCGGCGGCTTGAGCCCACAGCAGCGCGAGAATATTGCGTCCAATATTTCCAGATTCCGCAGCCAAATGCCTAGTCACGACCAGCAAGACGACGCCGAAAGCGGCGAGGCCAGCGGATTCGTCGCGGTCAAAGTCCGTGACGTGGTTGGCGAGAAGAAGCGCAGCCCCATGATTTCGTTCTATGCTGCCGGAATCGGCGTGATGTTCCTTCTGTTCACAGCCAGCGGGGCCGGTGGCAGCCTGCTTGACGAAGCCGAGAGTGGTGCGCTCGACCGGATGCTGAGCGCGCGGGTCAGCATGACCACGCTGCTGGCTGGCAAACTGGCTTACTGTACACTGCTTGCGTCTTTGCAACTCGTCATCATGTTCTTGTGGGGCGCGGCGGTCTTCCACCTCGACCTGTTCTCCCATCTGCCTGGTTTCTTTGTCATGACCGCAGCCACCTCTTTCGCGGTGGCGTCGTTCGGGATGTTGCTGGCCAGTTTGGCGCGCACTCGGGCGCAGTTGGCGGCCATCTCCACGCTGATCATCCTGACCATGTCGGCCGTGGGCGGCAGCATGTTTCCGCGCTTCCTCATGCCCGAAATGATGAAGAAGATCGGGCTGCTCACGTTCAACGCGTGGGCGATCGACGGCTATACCAAAGTGTTCTGGCGTGACGAACCGATCTCCCACCTGATACCGCAACTGGCCGTACTGGTCGGCTCCGGCATCGTCCTTTTCTTGATTGCGCGCCTCTTCGCCCGCAGGTGGGAGTACGCGTAAGCCATCTCTCCGATTGATTGCTGTCGGATGCTTTAGGGGGGAGTGAATCAGTTTCGCTGCGGAGGAGGTTATAGGGATCCACTTCGGCAAGCTCAGGGCAGGCTTTCGACTGCGCTGAGGCATTCGCTTTGCGAATGCCTCAGCTTCGCTCAGGATGACATCCCCGGCTGAACGCGATTTATCCGCCAAGCTTCTCGAAGAAGCGGCAGATGGTTTCGATCCCGCGGTAGAAGTTGGGGATGTGGAACTTCTCGTTTGGGGCGTGAAGGTTGTCGTCGGGGAGACCGAAGCCCATCATCACGCTGGGAATTTTCAGCACATCCTGGAAGCCCGTGACGATGGGAATGGAGCCGCCGCTGCGGATGAAGACCGTTTCTTTCTTGAAGGTGTCGTGCAGAGCTTCGGTCGCGGCTTTGATGTAGCGGTTGTCGGTGCCGACGACGGCGGCCGGGCCCTTGCTCCAGACTTTCACTTTCGTGTCTATGCCTTTCGGCGTGAGCTTCTTTACGAAAGCCAGGTACTTCTTGAGGATGTCGTCCGGGTCCTGGTTGGGGACCATGCGCATAGAGACTTTGGCTTTCGCCTTTGCGGGAATAACGGTCTTGGCGCCGTCGGCGATGAAGCCTCCGGGCATGCCGTGGACTTCGAGCGTGGGACGAGCCCAAGTGCGGTAGAGAACTGAGTAGCCCGGCTCTCCGGTGAGGACCTTCGATCCGACTTCGGTCTTTCGGTAGTGCTCTTCGTTGAAGGGCAGGCGCTTCCAGGCCTTGAGTTCATCTTTGGTGGGTGCCTTTACGCTTTTGTAGAAACCGGGGATCAGGATTTTGCCCTTCGAATCTTTCAGCTTGCTGATGATTTCGATCAGGGCGAAGAAGGGATTGGGAGCGGCGCCTCCGTAGACACCGGAGTGCAAGTCAGTCATGGCGCCCTTGGCCTCGATTTCGGTGTAGACCAGACCGCGCAGGCCGACGCACAACGTGGGAAGATTGGGGGCGAAGAGTTCGGTGTCGCAGACGAGGGCGAAATCGGCTCTCAGCTTGGCTTTCTGCTTGACGATGTATTCGTCGATGGATTCGCCGCCGACTTCTTCCTCGCCTTCGAAGATCACTTTCACGTTGATCGGGAGCTTGCCGCCGCCGGCCTGCATCAGGGATTCGAGGGCTTTGACTTCCATCCAGAGCTGGCCTTTGTCGTCCACGGCGCCGCGGGCGTAGATGTTGTTATTGCGCTCGGTGGGCTCGAACGGCGGAGTGTGCCACTCGTCGAGCGGCTCGGCGGGCTGGACGTCGTAGTGGGCGTAGCAGAGAACGGTGGGCTTGCCGTGGGCGTGGAGCCAGTCGGCGTAGATGAGGGGATGTCCCTTGGTGGGGATGATCTCGACGTTTTCCATGCCGATGCGGCGCAGTTCGTCGGCGACGAAGCTGGCGGCTTTCTGAATGTCGGGCTTGTGCTCTTCGAGGGTGCTGACGCTGGGAATGCGAAGGAGATCTTTGAGTTCGTTCAGGAAACGCTGCTGGTTACTGCGGGCAAAATCCACTGCGGAGGAGGCCATAGGGTGCGTCCTTTCATGGGAGAACTTTGAGTTTGGAGGTGCTTGATGCCGTGGAAACGGACCAGTATAGCGCGGGGAAGGCGTTTCACCACAGAGGCCCTGAGGCCACAGAGGAAACCCCCCACTTCTCGCGCACAAAACGCGCGAGAAATGGGGCACCCGGATATTAGTGGAATCTGGCTGGTCTGAAGGGAGCGAGGTCGTATGCCGGGTTGCGGCCTTCGATTACTGCGGTCATGACTTCTGCGGTGATGGGAGCGAGGAGAATGCCGTCGCGGAAGTGGCCGGTGGCGACGTAATAGCCCGGGGTTGCGGTCTCGCCCAGGATGGGCAGTGCGTCGGGAGTTCCGGGGCGAAGACCGGCCCAGGCTTCCAGAATGCGGGCGTCGCGCAGTGCGGGGACCAGGGCCAGGGCTGCGTTATGCAGACGCTGGATGGTGGCAGCGTCGGTGCGCTTGTCGAATCCGGCTTCTTCGACGGTGGCACCGACGAGCAGGCGCCCGTCGCTGCGAGGAATGAGATAGACCTCGGCGCGGACGACGTGTTTGAGGAGAGTGCGCGAGGGCATGGCGAGGCAGAGCATTTGTCCTTTGACCGGGCGCGTGGGGAAGGGGTGGGGGGCGATCTGTCCGGACGATATTTGCCCAGCCCAGGCTCCGGCGCAGTTGACGACTTTGGCAGCATGGAAGGTCGTCTTGGTCGTCGTCACGCCGGAGGCGCGGCCATCGGAGAGATTCACGGCGGTGACCGGATCGCCCGAAGAAAAATCCACGCCGCGATGCTTAGCGGCTTTCCATGCGGCTCCCACAAGAGCGCGCGGGTCGGCGCTGCGCTCCTTCAGGTAAAAGGCCGAACGGTTGGTCTGGGCGAGGGCCGGTTCCAGTTCGGAGAGTTGGGACGGAAGCAGGATCGCGGGCGCTGACGCGGCATGTTCGTGGGCATGATCTGTAGCAGGGAAGACGATGGTTCCCTGATCCCGTAAATCCACTTTCATGCCCGACTCGACTTCGAGTTCGTGGGCGAATTCGGGATACATGCGGGCGCTGGCCGCGGCCAGAGGCTGGAGAGCGGGAGGAGTTTCGTCACCGCAGCCGACCAGCATGCCGCCCGCGGCGTAAGACGCTTCGCGGCCGGGCTCGCCGCGTTCGACCACCAGAACGGCGGTGCCCCGCTTACGCAGAGCGAGGGATAAAGAAAGGCCGATGAGGCCGCCGCCGACGATGATTACGTCCCAGGTCTTCACGAAGGCATTGTAAGGCCGGCAGGGCGTGCGATACGCGGACCGCGTCGCCGGGGTTTGGAAAGGGAGGTGACAGCGGAGCGCGAAGCTGCATAAAATGACACGCATGAGAAAGATCCGCATTGCCGGGGTGGTCCTGACGGTAGTCGTCATGGCGGCCGGAGCCATGGGGCAGAAAGACAAGGAGGAAGTGGCCGCGTGGGTACATTTTCTGGTGATCAAGGATGACAACGGGAAACCAGTGCGCAGCGCCGCGGTGATCATGCATCCCGTGAATTCCGAGGGAAAGCAGGGAAAAGGGGGCATGGAGTTGAAGACCGACGCGGAGGGGAAGACCGACTTTGACGGCGTCCCCTATGGGAAGCTGCGCGTGCAGGTGCTGGCGCAGGGGTTTCAGACCTACGGCGAAGATTTCGATGTGGACAAGGCGAAGATGGAAATCACCATCAAGCTGAAGCGGCCGCATGGGCAGTACTCAGTGTATGACGATCATTCCAAGGATTCGAATCCGCCAGCCAAGCAGGACGCTCCACCGCCGGATCAGAAGCCGAACTAGAAGGCGGCGCATTTCCTGGGTAGAAGTGCACTCACTCCACGAAACGGGGACAGCATGGATTATCTTCTGAAGACCGAACCCTCGACGTATTCCTTTGCCGACCTGCAAAGGGAGAAGACGACCACATGGGATGGAGTGTCGAATCCGGTGGCGCTGAAGAATCTGCGCGGCATGAAGCCCGGCGAGCGGCTGGTCATTTATCACACCGGGGATGAGAAGAGCGCGGTGGGTACGGCGACCGTCGTGTCGGTGGATGCGTCGGATGCGCGTAATCCGCAAGTGAAGATCAAGGCGGGCAACGCTATCGCGAAGCCCGTGACCCTGGCCGAGGCCAAGGCGAACAAGCTGTTTGCCGAGTCTCCACTGGTGCGGCAGGGAAGGCTGAGCGTGGTGCCGCTGAGCGAGGCGCAGTATGGGTTTCTGGCGGGAGAGTAAGAGTCAAAGCCCGCACTTCTCGCGCAAAGGACGCGCGAGAAATGGGGCACCCGCATGGTGGCGCTTACCGAGGCGCAGTTTAGGTTTCTGGTTGGAGAGTGAAAGTCAAAGTCCCCACCCTCTCGCACAAAACGCGAGAAGGGTGGGGCACCCGCTTCATTCCTGTTCCCTTTCATCCCACACTGATCCATTCTGGTCCCGCCGGTGCTTATGAGGCGCGGGCGTCGCGGCGGATCAGGGCCGAATCCAGGAAGTAGCCCAGTCCCAGGGTGAAGGGGATGGCGCCGAAAGCGGCGGCGATCAGGGCGTCCGGCTCGATTCTGGCGATGATGGTGAAAGTCAGCATGTAGCCAACCGCACCCGCGATGAGCAAAATGCCATGGCGGCGGGAGCGGGCCACTTCCGAAAGTTCGGGCTCCATGGGGACGTTGACGCCCCGCTGGATCGCGGCCATGCGCTCCTCGGAGCGCAATTTGCGCACGCGATAATACGTGTACATTCCCAGGATCGCCGTGGGCATCCCAAAGATCATGATCACTGCTGCGAGACCGGTGAGGCCTTCCATGGTTGTTCTCCTTGCCGGGGCGCCTGGCGCGCTTGCCGGAGATGAAGTCGCTATCTGTGGGAAGGTACGAAAGGCTGGCGGGCAAAGTTCCGGGGAATTTTCCAGATTCTGAGCGGGTTACTTGAGGGCTTGCCGCAGTTCCCGGCGCAGAATCTTGCCGGAGGCGGTCTTGGGAACGGCGTCAACGAAGTGCACTTCGCGCGGCTGCTTATAATGGGTGAGGCGGTCGGCGACGAAAGCGCAGAGCTCCCCACCGAGCTTGGGGCTGTCCACAAATCCATCGCGGAGGGCGACGAACGCGACCGGGATCTCGCCAGCGGCGGCGTCGGGGCGGCCGACTACGCCGCACTCCTTCACCGCAGGGTGTTCCAACAGCACGGCTTCGACTTCGGCCGGTGCGACGGGGAAGCCCTTGTACTTGATCATCTCCTTGCGGCGGTCCACCACGCGGTAGAAGCCTTCGCGGTCGCGGGTGACGATGTCACCGGACCAATACCAGCCATCGCGCAGGACGGAGGCTGTGGCCTGCGGTTCGTTCCAGTAGCCGAGCATGAATTGCGGCCCGCGCATCACCAGTTCTCCGGGCTGGCCGGTGGGGGCCTCGGTCATGGCCTCGGGCGTGTCGGCCGGGTCAATCTCGGACTGGGCCAGAACGCGGCAGTCGGTTGCGGCCAGAGGATGGCCGATGGAATCGGGGCGATAAAGATCGGGCTGGAGGAAGCCAACGTGCGTGACCGGCGAGGCCTCGGTCATGCCGTATCCCTGGCAGACAAGAATGTTGGTGAGGGCGGTGAACCGGCGCGCCAGTTCGGGAGCGAGCGGGGCGGCTCCGGACTTGACCCAGCGCACCTTGTGGTCGCGCGGGAACTGCCCGGCTTCGGCGGCCTGGCAGAGCGCGTTAATCGCCGGCGGGACCAGCGGCATCATGGTGATGGCTTCCTCGGTCAGCAGGGCGGTGAGTTGCTGTGCCTGAAAGCGGGGCATCAGGACCAGCGTGGCGCCGAGAATGAGCGCGGGGTTGAGCATCACGTTCAGGCCGTAGATGTGGTAGAGCGGCAGGCTGCAGAGAATGTTGTCGGCGGAGTTGAGAGCGGTGGCATTGGGGCCGATAAGCTGGTAGACATTGGCCACGAGATTGTAGTGCGAGAGCATGACTCCCTTGGGCAGTCCGGTGGTGCCGCTGGAGTAGGGCAGCGCCGCAAGGGTTCGCTCGGATGACCGATCGGGTTTGGGATAGGCTGCCGTCACCGACTTCAACAGGCTGGCGAACGGTTCGGCGCCCGTCGCGGGCTGGCGCGTGGTGTAGACGCGGCGCAGTTTGGGCAGGCCGGCGAGATTGATGCCTTCCAGGTTCCCGCCGTCCGTAATCAGAAGCACGGCGCCGGAGTTTTCAAGTTGGAAGCGCACTTCGCGATCGCGATAGGTCGGGTTCAGCAGGGTGGGAATGGCTCCGGCGAGCGTGGCGGCGTGGAAGGAAGTGCAGAACTCCCAGGAGTTCGCCAGGAAGATGGCGATGACCTCTCCGGGCTTGATGCCCGTGGCGATGAATCCACGAGCTAACGATTGGACTGTTTCGCCATATTCGGCGTAGGTGAGGCGGCGGCCGTTGGAGGTGTCTACCAGGGCGGTCTTGTTCGGGTTGCGGCGGCACGAGCTGAGCACGAGATCGTGCAGGAAGAGGTTGTGAGCGTCCGCGTAGAGTTGGGTTCGAAGCATGCCGGGAGAGATTGTAGCGGAAAAGGGTGCGTCAGTCGGAAATAGTGGTGGGAAAAGAAAAGGGGGCGGCTGCGTCCCGCCGCCCCCTCCCATCTCACCGCGGGCTGGGCCGCAGGGCGGCGGAACGGGCAGCGAATCGCTCCGACCAGCGAATCCGTCCGGTAGCCTGCATTACGACGAACAAAGTGATGATCGCGATCACGGTGATGGATAGCCCTGTGAATCCTTTCCAGAAGAACGCATAGGAGAACAGCACCAGATAGATCAACTGCGCGGTGCCGGCCTCGAGGGCGGCGAAGCGCAGTCCCACGACCAGCCGCAGATAGCTCACCACCAGCGTGACCGAAACGACCGAGGCGATGACCATGGCGGCATGGATGGAAATGTGATCCACCAGGTAGGCCAGCAGAAGATGAAACGCGAAGAAGGCAGTGGCCAGGAAGAAATAGTTCATGGGATGCAGGTCAATGTTGCGCGTGGTGGTGATGATGAACATCAGGAAGAAGAAGAAAAACAGCGAGACGGGCGCGGCGTAGCTGATTTCTCCGGCGAGCGGGCCGGGCTGCAATTTCTCGGGCATGGTCATGCCGATCTGAAATCCGGAGACCAGGTTCGAGTATTGCCAGGTGAGCTGCCAGCCGCCCGGGACGAGCATTCTGGAGGTCGGTGAAAGGGTGTCGTCGGCGAAATCAATGTCGCGGAAATTGGTTTGCATGACGAGTGAGAAATTGCGGGCTTGCGCGATGCCATCGGCCAATTGATAGCGCCACGAATCGAGTCCCTGCGAACCATAGGCCACGTGCAGGACGGCGGCGGCTCCTGCCGGCACCTCGGAGTGGCCGACCGTGCCCTGTTCGTCGGTTACGAGCGCGACCAGTTGATCGTTGACCTTCACCTGCAAGTTGTCGTAGAGCGCCTTTTGGGCGGGAAACTTGAGGCGGAAGGCGACGGTCTGGGCCTGCGTGGTGTTGTTGCGAAAGGTGTAGTCCCCGGTGAATTCGACCGCGTAGGTGCTGTACCAGAGGAGTCCTTTCTGGCGCGGGTCGAGATGAAAATTGACGCGAATGCGGCTGGCTTCCAGCGGGAGCGGAATCTGATGTTGCACCTTATCGTTGTGGACGACAAGCTTGCCGTTCTCGACCGTGGTTGAATTTGAGGTTTCAGTCACGGTGTAAGTCGCGGTGGGTGGGGATTGTTCCTGCGCGGTGCCCCAGGTCGAAGCCACGTGGCCCTGTAGTTGCTGGTTGGCGCCGTAGGTGCGGGAGAAAATGGTCGCGCCGAGAACGACCCACGCGATGGTGGTGCAAACGAAAATGAAAGCGAGTGCAAGAATCTGCCGTAGCAAGGTTTTTTCCTCCTAGGGTGGAGCAACTTGTCGAGCAACGCACTACTTTGTTTGCAAGGAGGTCTCCGCGGCAGATGCATTGACAGCAGGCGGGTTAGGGCGAGGCGGCCACGATGGGTGTGTCAGTGACGACACGTGTGTGTCATGAGGGAGACGCGGCAGAAGCGGAATTTTAGCGGGCTAGCTGGCGAGTTTGCGGAGGAATTCTCGCTCGTCCATGCGGTACTTGAAGGCCTTGCAGCCGTCAATAAAGACGACGGGGACTTCGTCGTTGTACTGGCGGCGGAGTTCGGGGTCGGCGTCTACATCAACCTCGCGCCAGGTGAAGCCGCCGCGGCGGGAGAGCTTGTCGAGGCTTTCCTTCACCACCTCGCAGAGATGGCAGCCTTTGCGGGAATACACCACGACGGTGCGGGTCTCTGGCATGCGGGAAGATTCTAGCGCGTGGGGTTAGGAAAGTTCCAGCACGATTGCTGTTACGTAGGTATAAGGCTTAGGCCAGCCAATACCGCCCCGGCCGGGGAATTTCTGGGCCGTTCGATAAGGCGGTAGAATCCCTGCATGCAAGATCTCCGCGTAAAACCTCTTCAGGGAAAGACTGCGCTGGTCACGGGGGCAGCACGGCGATTGGGGCGGGCGTCGGCATTGGCCCTGGCCGGCGCCGGTGCGGATGTGGCTATCACGTTCAGGGACTCGGCGCGCGAGGCGCGAGAGACCGTGGTGGATTTGGCGGGGTTGGGCGTGCGAGCGTTCGCCCTGCGCTGCGATGTGACCGATGAGGGCAGTGTTCGCGCCATGATGAAAGAGGTGGGACGCGAGCTGGGCCGGATTGACATACTGGTCAACAATGCCGCGAACTATGAGACGGCAGAATTCGAGAAGCTGACAGTGCAGCAGTGGGACGCGATCTTTGCCTCCAACGCAAGGGGGCCGTTTCTGGTGTCGCGGGAGGCGCTGAAATGGATGCGGAGGAAGCGTGGCAAGGGCCAGGGCGCCATTGCAGCCAAGATCATCAACATGGGATCGCTGGGCGGGTTGAGGCCGTGGGCGACGCACGCGCATTATTGCTCTTCGAAAGCCGCGCTGCACATGCTCACGAAAGTAATGGCCAAAGCTCTGGCTCCGGAGATCGCAGTTAATGCAGTGGCTCCGGGCATGATTGATCTGGGGGAGAAGGCGGCGGCTGCATTCATGCGGGGCATGGCCAAGGAGACGCCGATGCGGCGGAATGGGCGCGGGGAAGAGATTGCCGAGGCGGTGCTGTTCTTTGCCACCGCGCCGCAGTTCATTACCGGACAGATTCTGGCCGTGGACGGAGGGTTGGGGCTGTGAGCGCGGTTTGCGCGACGAAGGTTAGGCCTCGGCCGAAGTCGGATCAATGACCTGCTTGACCTCAGAAATGCGGTTCGCTGGAAACCCGCCCTGCTTCGCATGCTCGCGAACCATTTCTTCGTTGGGCGCGATATAGACGCAATAGATCTTGTCCTGGGTCAC